>Ga0233377_1000423_pt1 | contig 19923 bp, 45 predicted proteins | sample ElkDunMinimDraft_6_FD_191540 | JGI IMG/M metagenome (GOLD analysis project Ga0233377, IMG submission 191540) | Fecal eukaryotic communites from dung pellets of Tule Elk in California, USA - Elk Dung E36 | ecosystem: Host-associated > Mammals > Digestive system > Large intestine > Fecal | place...
CTCGGCGGGTTCGGCGTACCGGTCTACGACCTCAACCGTCTCCGGGGTCACGAGAACAGCGCGGGCTCCGCACCCTTCCTTGAAGTGCTTCCACCGGTCGAACTCTGCCTCGGTGGTGGGCGCGTCGTACTGGTCCACGATGAGCGCGAACGGCTCCTCGACGACCTCACCGACGACGACTGAGGGCAGGGGAAGGATCTGGATACGCATCAGGCGTCCACCTCGCCGGGCGTCCACTCCGCCTTGGCCGGGTCCCACACCATACCGAGCGCCTTGCAGTTCAACCACTCCGCGCGGAGCTCCCCGAACACCTTCCGGACCCGCTCAATGTCCCACCCTTGGACCTCCAGCACGCCGGACCCGCGATCGCCGTACCCGCCCTTCCATCGGTGTTCGACCCGATCCCAGCAGCCGTCATAGTCCCGGCGGTCAGGCATCATCTCGTCAGGGTTGCGAGTCGTGTAGGGGCCCATGAAGTAGCCCTCACGCTCGTATTCGCCCTCGGGGTTGTCCGGGTACCAGAACAGCCTGTGCCAGGACCGGACCTCTTGCGGGCTCTCCAGCAGCTCACGCTCATCGACGTTGTCGCTGAATTCGTACGCTTCAGCGTCCTCACGGCGGGCGTACACGCCGTGCACTCGGTAGCTGGAGTAGGAGCCGCTGGTGGCCAGGTAGACCTTCATGGGTGTTCTCCAGGGGGTTGGAGTGGAGGTTGGTGTGGCCCGATCTCCCCGGCGACCCCCCGCCCAAGGGGAGACCGGGCCACGGTGCGCGGCGAACAGCGTGCTTGGGGGCTCCACGTTCGGCGTCGCGCGGCACACCGGCCGTTTCAGACCGGTGCGCGATTGTGTGGGGGTTGGCCTGTCGTCTCGCGCACGACCAGGCCAACCCCGAGGGCTCAACACGGCACGGGGAGCACCGCGGAGCCGCGCCCACCCGCCAGAGGGGCGCGATCGGGAAATCTAGGGCTATCTAGGCCGCGCGGCGAGCGGCCTTGCGCGTCGCGTACTCGGCCTTCGCGACCGCGAGCTGAGTGAAAAGCATCTGGCCGCGGTCATCCCGGCCGACCGGCTTCAGATGGCCACGCTTAACCCACTGGCGCACGGCCGGCGGCTTGATCCCGCACAGATCAGCCGCTTCACGCGTGGTCAGGTAAACCTCTTCAGGGTCGTATTCGGCTGTCACAGTCACCTCCGAACACGCAAAAACCCCCAACCGGGATTTCTCCTGATTGGGGGCACACGTCTGCTACTGGGCGTCAGGGTATCGCGTCACACCAGTGATCGCATAGTCCTGATCATTCACGGGCGGTACGCCCGCGAGGAGAGCACCATTTCTTGCTTCTCTCAGCGAGTTCGCGGGCGTCATCCACGAAGTAGAGCGGACGGTTTGGCTTGCTCCCGACGATGGGCTTCAGGTGTCCCCGTGATGCCCACGCGCGGACAGTGCCAGGGCTCACGCCCAGAGCGCGAGCCACGTCAGCCCCGCTGCCAATCTCGATCGATTCTGGTCTCTCGGTGGTCTTTGCGTGTGCCTGCCGCCTGCGGCGTCCCACGGTCTTGACCGTCGTCCACCTCCGGTCGGGGTCTCCGTGGATAGCGCGGATCTTCTTGACGTGGCGAAGAAGACGCATTGCTCGGCGGAAGTACTCCCCCGTTCCCTGCCTGTAATCCTCGAATTGCTGATGACGGGCGGCTTCGATTCGTCGGTCTCCTGGCTCGAACGCGAGGATCTCGTCTGGGACAAGGGTGGCGAACCTCTGCTCTGGGCGCGTCGTGGTCCCGATCTTGATGAGTTCACCGCGGCCGATGTAGTACACGATCGACTGCTTCTGTGCCTCGCCCCACATGGGGATGCCTTGCGTGACCTCGGCGGGCCGTTCAGGCTTTCGCTTCTGGGCGGGGCCATGCCCGAGCTTGATCGCGATCTCCAAGCTGCCGGAATCGAGTTCAACACCAGCGGCGATCATGTCGTTGATGACGGACGCCACGCGCGCCAGGGCAGGATCATCCTTGTCGATCATGTCCAGAATGCGAGCGACGCTCGGACGGACGCCGTCGATCTGAAGCTGCAGGTCCTCCGGAAGGAATGGATCCGGATACAGCCGCAAGCTATCTTTCATCTGTCGACTCCAACTAGTCGGCAGCCCCGGCCGGGTGTTCGCTGCACCCGCCGGGGCACTTTTCGATTGTGTGTTCATTCTTCCAGGTCAGACCGACAATTTCGGGTGATTCGCCTAGAATGGCCAGCCCGAATTCTTGCCCGCCTCAAGCAGCGGAATGAGCCGGAACGAGGCGTCGGAGAACCCTCCGAACTCGTGGCGGTTACCGGAGCCGGTGGGCATGGCTGCGTGCCGGTACCCCTGGAGGTTGAAGCCGTACATCGGGATGTGCTTGGGCGCCGAGTCGGTGACGTTACCTCCCCAGTGGTTGTTCATGGTCTGCATGTCGGACAGGATCACGACCCTGTCGTGGCCCTTGTAGGTGCGCTGAACGGCTGCGGCGATCTGCGTGCCGTGACCGACCTCGCCGATCCGCCCGCAGAACCGGTCCATCTCCCTCAGGACGGAAGCGCCCTTGCCGACGTCGTGGCGGAACACCCCGTCGGCAAAGCCGTACAGATCGGACTGCTCGCCGCGGGATGCGAGCGCCACACCGAACAGCGCCGCCGCCTGGGCGGGCGTGACGGTGGAGCGCTCGGAGACCGCACCGGAGGTCATCGACGCCGACGTGTCCACCAGGACGAGGGTGCGCCCACCGAACGACGGAACGTTGCCTGTCGCCAGAGTGAGGGCCTTGTCGAGGGCGTGGCCCCAGCGCAGGCTCGGCGCGTTGCGGTAGGCGGAGTAGAACCGGAACGGCAACTGCCGTGACCGCGCTACCTCGTCGGGGTCGGCGATCTTGGCGATGATCCGGTCCGCTACCTCATCGGACAGTCCCGCCTCGTCGAAGTTCCGCAGGTTGCGGATCAGTGCCATGTAGCCCATCGATGGGACGACCGCGGCCCATGCCTCAGCGTCCATCGGGCCCTGCAACCAGCCGGCCAGCGCCTCCCACGTCATGCCCGCGGACTTCAGCCACTCCGGGTTGGCCAGAACGGCACGCCGCTCCCCCACCGGCAGAGCGAGGAGCTCCGCGCGGGAGCGCAGCATCCGCAGCGTCTCGGGGATCGACTCGTCGTGGTTGTGTCGCCGGTCGAGGGCGTGGGCGAACAGGTCACCCTGCCACGCCTTGTCCGCCGCCGGGGCGGGGTGGACGAGGTCGATGACGTCGCCGAAACGGAAACCCTTGCTGTCACTGTCGTACTTGGCGAGATTCCGCTCGTTGTAGAGCCGCTGGACAGCGTCAGCAATACCGCGCTTGACCGGCTTGGGGATCGCCCGCCCGTACGTGGACGTCCAGTAGGCGAGGGCCTCGCCGGGCTCGTCGGCGCGCTGGATGACGCTGTTGACGAGCTGCCGGTTCAGGCCGTGCTCGCCCGCGGCGAGGCGGGCCTTGACCGACTCCAGGGCGGCGACGAGCGGCGCGGTGCGCATGTTGGCCTCGTTCCGCAGCCACGGCAAGAACCGGGCCATCCACTCGCCATCCTCCACCGCGACCTGGTGGACGAGCTGGCGGAACCGGCCGTCGCGGTCGCCGGCCTTCTCGTAGAAGGTGTTCTCGCCGACCATGTTCGACACCGCGAGGAGGAAGAGTTCGCCCTTGGCGTCACGGGCGTATCCGGGGGCGCCCTCGTGAGTGCGGCCGGACGGGGTGCGCTCCGTGGTGATCGGGCTGGAGACTGCCGGGCGGGTGGCCGTGGTGTTGAACTTCGACATGCGACGAGGCCCCTCTCATAGTCGTTCGAGAGGGGCCTCGTTCAAGAGTTCACGCCCGAGATCAAATCGGCGACGGTGACAGACTTGTCCCAGGACCCTCGGCCGGAGCCGAGTGCAGGTGTCGAACCTACCTATGTCTCATTAGCAGTGAGAAGTAACCGTTTGCCTGCGCACCGAGCGTGCTCTGAAGTTGTTCCCTCCCGAGATCAAAGTGCCGACGGCGTCACCCCGCGAACGGGGTGTTGAGGGCTCTTCACACCCTCGAAGATGGACCCGGAGGTCCTGGCGAAGAAGTAGCCGTCATGCGGCGCACCGGGAAGGTGCTATCAAGTTGTTCTTCCCCGAGGTCAAGAGTCGGCGGCGGGCTTGTACGAGCGCTCTACCAGCCTGAGCTACCACCCGATGACCTGCGCACCCTTACCCATATTGCAGACATGGCACGCAGTAACGAGGTTCCCTTCCTCTGTAAGCCCACCTCGACTCTTCGGAGTCACATGGTCGATGTGCAGGATGTACCCGTCACCGGGCGCTCCTCCGCAGTAGACGCATCTGAACCCGTCGCGAGAGAGGATGTGAAACCGCAGCGCCCATCCGACCAGCCGTTCATCATCAGCAATGCCCGGTGGTGTCGGAAGGTTTGGCGCTAGGCCAGCCATCTCAATGGCCCTGTTGAAGGTGCCGAAGTGGTGAGCTATCGCGCCGCTCTTCAGTTTCAAGCGTGTGTCTACGTCCCGCTTGCTGGGGGTGCGCCCCAGCTCCATGGCCAGGCTGGAGAGTAACTGGAGAATTTCCTGGTCACTGTATCGCCGAGGCCGCTTAGCCCCGACGATGTTCGCGACGTTGACCTTGTTTGAGCACGATCGACTGCAGTACTTCGCGGTCGAATGCTTGCTCTTGAAAGCCGATGCGCACTCGCTGCGCTTACAGATAAAGGATCCCACTGTTTAATTGTATATGCGGGTGGGCAGGACTTGAACCTGCGACCAATCGTTCCCATTGAAGTATCCGCTGCCTGCGCACCGGGGAAGGAAACATTCAGTTGTGAGCTTCAGAGGTCAGGAGAGGCATCCGGCGTAGTTTCACCAAAAGAAGTAGCCGGTCGCCATTCGCACCTGAAGCGCTTCTCACGTTATCGGGAACCGTGACGCGTCACACCTGCATTTCCGCCCGGCCGAGAAATGTCAGGCGATCGTCGCGAGCGATGACCTGACATCTTTGGTTCTCTGCCGGTGGGCGCGCTTGGCGGCGACGTTCTGGCAGGACGTCGAGCAGTAGATCGAGTCTTCCCGCGGGTGCTCTCTCCCCCGACCGTCGTCCTGCCAGCGGAACTCCCGGCCGCAGTCGACGAGCGCGCAGACCTTCACATCTGGCAGGGAGCCGCGGCCTCGGCAGGTCGGGCAGGACTCGCTCACGACGCGCGCCGGCGGACCTTGGCGGCCTCGATGGTCTCGTGGGCGCGACCCTCGTACTCTTCGATGGTCATGACCATGGGGCCGCCGCGGGATGCTCCGCAGTCGCGGTTGCGGCACTCGATGCGGTCTTCGCCCTCGATTTGGGAGAGCGTCGCTAGGTGGCACTGAGGGCAGCGGAGCTGCTTCGACATGCGGCGGGGCCGGGTTTTCGCGGCCGAGGCGAGGCGGTTGTGCCAGTACAGGACGCCGGTTCCGAAGCCTTCGGAGAAGTCGGGGCGGGCGAGGATGTCGTCCAGGTGGGTGAGGAACCAAGCGACGCTTGAGGTGAGAGCAGGGGCCGCTTCCCCGCGGTGCGGCGACGTCGGCCAGCCGCGCGAGGCCCGGTACTCGTTTTCCCACTCGCGGAGCCAGCGGATCAGCTCGTCGCAGTCATCGTGGGCAGGCGACGGGGAGTTCGGCTCTGGGGAGGATGACACCCGCTCGTTGAGATTGATCGACCCGTGTCCGTCACCAGCGAGGAGGCGAAGCGCCATCTGTTCGTCGAGGTCAGCGAGGGCGGAGCGGATCGCGGCGGAGTCAGACAGGCACCAGATGGGTGTGCCGGCGTTCCAGCGGAGGGAAGGCTCGACGGGCTGCACCGGTTCGGGGCCGCGAGTCTCCTGGTCGCGGGCGTGTACCCACGCGTTCATCTCGGCCTGCCAGGCAGCGAGAGCGCGGACGTGCTCCTCGGCCCTTCGGCGCTGGCCTGCATTGCAGCGGCCGATACAGACGCGGTCGGACATTGGTGGCCTCCCCGAGGTCATACGCTGTGGGAAGACTCACGTGACGGTGGGGTCTGGTGATGCGGGCGGGCGGTCCTCCGGTGGAGCGGGGGGCCGCTTTCGTTTGCTAGCGCTCGCCGCGGCCGAGTTCTTCCCGGCCGAGCGCAGAGAGCCAGTCACCGACGTCAACGAGTTCATCGCCGCCGAGTTCGACGCCCACGGCCAGCAGGTGGTGTTTGCCGCGCGGGCTGCGGTGGAGCGTGATGCCGGGATGGTGTGGGTGGGTGAGGACCAGTTCCGGGGACATGATCGATCATTCTCTCAGGGCTGCGAAGGCTCAGCCACGGCCGACCATTCGATGACCGTGACGTGCTTGTACGGGTGCCCGGACTCCCTACCGCAGCGGATACCGGACTCGTGGACGGCTCCGCAGTCCGGGGCGAGGTCGCATCTGTCGCCTCGCCAGCGGGCGTAGAACAGGCCGCAGAGCTTGCATGAGCGGTCGGGGCCATGGGTGTACCCCCAGAGGTGTCCGCCGGTCTCAGGGACAGGCAGGTCCTTGCTCAACGGTTCTCCTGGGGGTCGGGCTGCCAGCCTCCCACCTCGCGGGCAGCGGTCAACGGGAGACCTCCACAGCGATCTCTGCGGCGATGAGGCAAGGGACGCTCAGGATCGCCATCAGGACGAGTTGCGCCCAGAACCTGGGCTTGCGCAGGTCGAGCGTGAACGGGTACGACCAGTCGGGTTCGCGGAAGAAGTCGGCGACCTCGCCGCCGAGGGCACGGGCGTAGGATCATGCGGCGGTCAAGGCTTCTCCCCCTCGGGTACGGCTGACGCCTCGCGCGGGTCACGAACATCGTGGCCTTCGCGGTCCCAGCCGACTTCGACGACCTCGAACGGCGTGCCCCCGTCTTCGTAGCGGAAGCGGAACAGGTCCGCGAACTGCTGTCGGTACTCGTCGCCCTGGTTGCTGTCGGGCCAGCCTTCCTTGGATCCGTCTGGGGCGAACATGTACGTGGCGTACCCCTCGACAACGGAGGGGATGGGGCCGACGAGGAGCGGCTGCCAGTGGGCGGGCAGGGACGCGCGGAAGGCGTCGATGTCGGGCATCAGGCCCTCGTGGCGGCGCTCGCGGGCGTTGTAGATGTACTCGGGGATCGTGACGATCACGGCGTGGTGGACGACGTGGCCCATGGCTAACTCTCCTCGGCGGGGGCGGTTCCGGGCAGGGCGCCCTCAGGGGTGCAGACCAGAAAGAACGTGTCCTCGCCGTGCAGCGCGGTCATGCGGCGCATGTAATCCTGCTGCCAGTCGGCCAGCTCATGCTCGTCACGACCGAACTGAGCATCGGCGAACAACCCGCCGCGAGTCTGGACAGCCAGCCAGCGCGACGGTAGCTCGTTCACTGCGACACCCGAGATCGCGGCGACGACGGACCCGCCGCCGGGCTCCAGCCCTGTAGCGGGAAGGAGTGACCAACCTCGATGGAACGTAGCGATTGTCGGCCCGTGCTCGGGTGGGGCGGGCTCATCCGGCGCCCATCGCATGGCGTCGTCGCTGAGAGCGTCTTCGAGGCAGGCGTCGATCGCGGCGAGCACGCCGTCAGGGTTGCTCACATCGCCTCCAGAGCGGTTTCTACGGTGGGGCAGGCTGACAAGTAGGAGCACATGCCGCACAACGCTACGCACTCACACAGGCCCGCCCGCCCATGGTTCACCGCGTGCTGGAGACTCCCCCGTGCAGAGCACCACACCTCATCCGCCATCAGAGGCAACCCGCACAACGCTTTGCCGATGTGGGAGCCGGGGCCAGCCTCCCGCACATCCCCCGACAGGTAGCGGCCTCTCCTCGTGGTGGGCGGCGCCAAGTACGGCGGCACCGCGGGGTCACGGACATGCAGCACGCCGAACGACGGGCCGTCGACGTCGACGAGGAGGCGGTTGGCCGGCGCCACCCACTCCGTGCCGGTCCGCGGTTTGGTGGCGCAGCGGAGAGCGTCCCGCATAATGCGCTCCCGCTCCTGCGACACCTGCTCAGCGGCCTCGCGGATGAGACGGTCCCGCTCAGCCCGCAGCCACAACACCTCGTCCCGGAGACGATCCGCGGTGGCGGTGGCGACTTGGTCAGCGGTCAACATCGGTCTCCTCGTGGATTCTTCTGAGTCCTCGTCGTGGACGCACCACTAGGCTCCCGTCGGCGGTGCGGATCAGCACGTTGATGGGCGCGTAGTCGCCGATCGCAGGCAGGGGGAACCGCTTGGGTGGGCGGTCTTTCCGCTTCTCGTTCGGGCGGATCAGCACGGTGACGGGTTCGCCGGCCAACAGGTAACGCTGGGGTTCCTCAGTCATCGGCGTCCAGTTCGTCGGAGGTGGCGAGTAGGGCGAGCGCTGCTCCGGGCTTGCACTCCCCTGGCATGTTGATGATCGTTTCCGCGATGAGGTCCGCGGTTCGCGGGTCTGTGGCGGAGAGGCGGCGGGCCAGCAAAATCACCCGGTCGAGCGCCAACCGGCACCCGTACAGCGACTCCTCAGCCTCCATGGCACGCTGCCGGAATGCCGCCAGTTCCTCTTCTCGCTTCTCGGCGCGGGCATCCAGGTGGGCGATGCCTGCCTCCAGCACGCCCGTGTTCTTTTCCAGTTCGGCTTCGGCCTTCTCGGCGCGCTCCCGCCACCCGTCGCGCTCAGCCTCAACCTTGCCGAGCGCCGCATCAAGCTCCCATGCTGCCGCTTCCAGGTCCCCGTGCAACGGGCATGACCGGTGGGCGTGGGCCACTGGATTGCCGACGACCCGGCTCAAGTCGTCGAGGACGTCAGAAGCGCGGAGGCACAGGCCGTTGCACTGCGGGAGTTGGGTGCGGAGCTGCTCCAGTTCCTCGTCTCGGACGGCCAGGATGCGGTCCACGGCGGCGAAGACGCTTCCGCCGTAGTGGGCGCTCTCTTTGATCTCGTGGGGCTCGTAGAAGTTGCTGAGGATCGCGGCGGCGTAGCGTTGGCGGAGGTCGTCAGCCACGGCTGGTCTCCTCTGGGGTCCTGGCGGTGAGTTCTTCAAGGCTTACCGAGCGGCCACTGCGTCTCGGCCGGTAGTCACGGCCGCCGCTGGCCAGCCACGTGGAGTACGCGGCCCGGTCAAGGCAGTACGGGCACTGCGAATCCGCTCGGCTGGCCGGATGCTCGTCGCAGTGAGCGTGATTGGCCATTCGCTCGGCGAGCTCTTCAGCAGCCGTCAAGAGCTTCTCAGGCACGGTCGGTCTCCTCGGGTAGGGCGGCGCGGAGGCAGGCGACGAGGATGGAGTCGTCCGCGTCGAACCGGTGCATCGCGAACTGCTCGGCGCGGTCCAGCACGTGGCGGTAGTCCGCGGCGGGGACGACGACCAGCCCCGCCCCGGCCAAAGCGTCCAAGGCGATCCTGGCAGCGTCTTCGGCTTCTCCTCCGGACAGGTGGGCGGTCCAGCCGCGGTGAGCGTCCTCGGCCCTGGTTCGGGTGATCTTCAACCGCATGTGCTCACGCAGAGCAGCCTCGATCAGCTCAGCGGGCGTCAAGGGCAACCTCCCGGGAGTGGACGTGGGTGCCGTCAGCCTCGATCTGTTCGGCGGCCAGGAGTACCGCTCTCCACGCGACGTTGGTACTCCTGGCGTCACGGAACAACTCTGCGCGCTCTCGCAGCCACACCACAATCCGCTCCCGCTCCTCGCGGCGTGCCTGCTCGGCGATCAGCGGGGCGGCGGCTTCCACGGCGGCGCGGGCGTACCCGGTGAAGGTCTTGTTGGTGAACTCTCGGCGCTCCAGCACTTCAGCGGCAGCCTGTACGGCTTCCTCAGGAATCTCAGGCATGGCGCTTCTCCCTCGCGGCGAGAGCGTCAGCGACGGTCCAGCCGTTCACGGTCATCTTCTGGGCTGCCCTGCGGGCCAGTTCCAGCGCTGTCTGCTCGTCGAAACGGTGGGTGGCTAGCCAGTCGTCTTCGCGGGCAGAAGATCGCGGTTCGTAGTCCTGCACGCCGTTGGCGTCGAGGGCGAACGGGCCGTCCATCACGGCCCACCTGTCGCCTCCTCTCCACTCCACGGTCAGGGTGAAGGCTCGGGCGTTGATGTCGTCCTCAGGCAGACACGACACGTCGTAGCGGGTCACACGGACCTTCGCAGCGGGGATCTCAGGCATTGCGGTGCTCCTCGCGCTCTCGGCGGCGGCGAAGCCGGGACGACTCCGGAAGCAGCGCGCGAACCTTTCCGACTGCGGCTTCCAGGTCCCGTGAGACGTCCTCCAACTCCCTCCACGCGGCGTGCAGGACGACATCGCCCGCAGGTAGGGAGGTGAGGCTATAGCCGTCCAGGACGAGCGAGTGCAGACCCACGCTGTCAGCGGCGTCAGCGAGATGTTGACGGGTCGGGAAGTCGGGGTCGACGTCAGGCATGGGCGGTCTCTCCGAACACCTCGGGGTGGGAGGCTTTCCAGTCCAGCCAGCGCTTCGACGGCTCATCCCCGATGGTGTGGATGCGGTCCATGACCTGAACGAGCGTGAGCGGGCCGGGCGACTTCTCGCCCCTGACGCGCGGGTGTTCCGGCACGTACGTCGGCCCGTACTGCCAGGAGCGGCGGCGGTAACCCCCGTCGTCATCGCCCCACTTGCGGAAGATGACCCCGTTCGCGCCGCCGTCGATGTCGAACGGGCGCTCAGCCATCTTCTCCTTCCACCGCTCGTTGTACCAGTGGGAGATGTAGGCGTCCAGGTAAGAGTGCAGGAGCAGCGTCTCGTGCTCGGTCGGGCGGGTCCGCTCGTCGTCGAGGCGCCCGGAGTCGAACGCCACGATGTACGCCCAGTGCGGCCAGGCGCTCCCGACTACGGGGATACGGAGGGCGGTCAGCGGGTCATGCTCGTCGGCGTCGTACGGCCAGCCCTCGGCATTGGCGTCCATCAGGTCAGTTCTCCTCTACGACGGTCCACTCGGGGACAGGGCGGGATACCACCACGGCGTCAGCAGGCAGGTCATGGTGGGGCTGCCAAGCGCGGGTCTGCTTAGCGAGCGTGCGCGCTGAAAGCAGGCCAGCCTCTCCTGCCCCGGTCTGGTCGTACTTGGTGACCTGCCGGTCTTTGCCGTCTGTGTTGGTCCAGGAGGTGAAGCGGCAGGCGTACTCGATCTGTCCAGCTTCGCGCTTGCACACCGCGCACAGGCGGGGGCCGCCGCAGCGTGCCCGCGCGTTCGGGGCTGGCATGGTGGGCTCTCCAGGGCCGTACCAGTGGCCGTGAGACGTGTAAGGCATCAGGTCAGCTCTCCTTGGTGTCGGCGGGGAACGTGGCGCCCAGTTCGGCGACGAACGCCTCAAGGACCTTCTCGGCTGTCGCCTTCAACACGTCCTCGTCGTCGTTCTTCCACTCCCGGCTCTTGAAGCCCTGCAAGGTAGTGCTGAGCGTGTAGGTCGGGTCCTCGCGGCGGGTCTTGTACGAGATCGTGAACAGCGTCAGCCTGCCGACGCTGCCGTTCTCGCTGGAGTGCTGGCTGGACTTCCAGGCGATGCGGGACATGCTCAGGTCTCCTCGGTGTTGGTGGGGAGCATGGCGAGGAGCTTGTCCATCTCGTCCAGGCTCAGGGTGAGAACGGTTCGGCCTGCGGTGTCGCCCCATCCGGCCTTCACGCCGTGGGCGGCGAGCGCGGTGATGAGGTCCACCGCGCGGTCGTGGCTCGCGGTCTCCTGATCACGCTTCGCCTGCCACGCGGCCTCCTCGGCAGCCCGTTTCTCAGCCTGCGCGGCAACAACCTCTTCGTAGGGGCCGATGATGTGGCCGAGACTGGTGACCAGCCGAAACTCGATGTCGCGCAGGTGGTCGACGTCGCCCGTGGCGGCCTTGAACTCGTCGAGTGTGACCTCGGTGAGGATCTCTCTTCCGGCGCCGCCGTAGGGGATCACGGCGGGGTATCCGACAGTCGCGTCGCTGTAGCCGGTGCCGAGTTTGGGCTTCGCCTGACTGTTCGCCTTCTGGAAGGCGGGGCTGTCGGCGCTTCGGTAGCGGCTGGTTGTGCGGTACAGGTGCTCGGGGGCGACCGACGTGAGGAACACGACGGGCTGGGGGCTGCTGTACTTGCTCCGCTGGTAGGCGTACACGACGCCGGGCTTGATGTCCTTGGCCTTCATTAGGAGGTCTCCTCAGGGGGTTAGGGGCGGGCGGTGTGAAGGGTGGCGCCGAGCGCCAGCACGACAAGGCCAGCAGTGAAAGCGTGGGCGAACTGGCGGGGAGTGCGGGGGAAACGCATGGGGGGTGCCTTTCGAGGTCAGTGCGGGGAAGGGATGAGCGCTCTCCTCTGCGTCCGAGGCACGCCCGTCAAAAACACGGGAGAGGAGAACCGGGGGTCAGGAAGTGCGCCACCGATTGGCGTAGTCGTAGGCCACCGTGAGAGCCCGCTCCCGGTCGTAGCCCAAAAGAGCCACGTCGGCGGGGTCGGCCGGGTCGACGTCAACAAGCGGAATCCACACGTGGTCCACGGTGAGAACCAGCCTGCTGCGGCTGATCATCCACTTGCCGTCGGCGGGCATCTTCTCCACCACAACATCGACCTCATCGCCGTCAGGGAAAGCGAACTCGATCACGTAGTCCAGCGGATCGAAAGGCATGTTCATCGGTCAGACCTCCTCGTAGCCGGTGTCGACGTAGTCGGCCACCAAGCTGTCGATGAAGGGGCGCAGGTAGGCGTCCCTTTCTTCCTGGCTCCACGCCTCCCACTCGGCGCGGGGGACTTGCAGGGTTGCCGCCGCGTCGGCTTGCACCGTGTAGCGGACGGTCACCACGTCTTCGCTCATCGGTCTGGTTCTCCGTTCAGGGTTAGGTCTGTCTGGTCGGTCAGGTCTGCCCGCTGCCCCTCCCCGACAGGGGGCAGCGGACAGAACAACCGCGTCAGGCGCGAACCGAGTTGATCGTTTCGATCGCCTCTCGGCGCATCCTGTCCACTGTGCCGGGGTCGGCGTAGTCGGCAGTCGGGATGTCCACCGTCAGAACGGTCCGCCCCAGGAACTTGAACGTCGTGGCGGTGGCGTGCTGGTAGGTGCGGCGCTCCGGCCGGCCGAACGGGAACGAGGCAGACCACAGCGGGTCAGCCTCGATCTCGCGGCGTACGTCGTCGAGGGTGGCGTCAAGGGGGAGCAGGGCGGTCATCGGTTCTCCTTGATCGTGGCGGTCTGGTCGGGTGGTCTGCGAGCCGCTCCAAGGTGGTGGAGCGGCTTGCGGATCAGCCGGTCAGGTGGCCTCGGCCAGCCCGAAGACCACCATGTCCGCGTGGGTACAGCGCCGCATCCAGTGCCCCATGACGTAGTCGCCGCGACCGCGCCCCAACGCCTCTCCCTGGGCGTACCACTGAGTGAGGAGAGCCACCGTCTCGTCGCGGGAGAGCGGGCCAACGAGAGGCTCTTTGCCGTTGTCCTGGTGGTGGACGATGACCCAGGACACGTCACGGCTGGGCGCGGAGGTGGTGGTGTTCAAGGCGTTCTCCGGTTCGTTTGAGGGCTGGTCGAGGGGGTGCGGAGGGACTCCCGTGGGAGCCCCGATCGCGACGGTCAGGCGGCGAGAAGGTCGGCCGCCTTGGTGAGCAGCAAGGTGGCGGTCTCGGTGTTGCCCTCGGCGAGCAGCGCCAGGGCGAGGCGCACGTTGTCGCGGCCAGCCGAGACGCGCTCCTGCGTGGGAGCGGCGTCCGTGGCGGCGGCTTCGGCGACCATGCCGACGATCAAGGGGCTGGGGCGGACGTTCAGGAGGTCGGTGAGGTGGGTGCGGGGGGCGGTCATGTCGTTCTCCCTACTCGTGGGTGGCACTCCACTTTTGCGTGAGGCAAAAGTAGCACGCCTCCATGGCGGGTGGCAATCCACTTATGAGAAGCTGTTCTCATGGCCAACCAGCACCAGTACCCAGCGCGCTCATACAGGCCTGACCCCGACGAACTCGCCGACGCCAGAGCCCAACTCCCCGACGGCAAGGACATGAACGGGTTCCTCCGCGCCTGCCTACGGACGCTCCGCGACGACCCCGACGCGATCGTGACGCTCGTTGAACCCCGATGGCCTCCTGCTCGACCACAGGGGCGCAAGCCCAAAGCAGCCGCCGAGTAGCCCGTCACGTCTCCCCCGCGAGGAGGTCTTCCTGACCCTCCACGTCCCCGCCGGCGCGAGGGCGAAACGACGGACCCCGGCGGCGAGGCTCCGGCAGAAGACCGCGCTTGCGGGCACAGCAGGGGCCGAAACCGCGGGCGATCGACGCCGGATCGGTGAGGGTCTTCGGGCACGCCCTGCACTTCCTAGGGCGGGGCGTGCCCTCCTCGGCGAACAGGGTCACCGGGGCTCCGGTGTGTCGAGAGCGGCGAGACCGCAGGTGCATGCCTGACCCGCGCCATCCGCAGCGCAGCCCCGCCTGTGGATGGCGTAGGTGTGGAGTTGAGCGAGAGCGGCTTCGGCCTTCTCGGCGCGCTCCCGCCACTCGTTGCGTTCCTTGCGGAGCCTGTCCTCGTCGCTGCGGTCCTTGGCGGGCGCCAACTCGGTCAGCGTCACGTTCGCCTCGGCCAGATCTCGGCGAACGGTCTCCAGTTCCTCATCCCGCACGGCGGCGACCACCTCAGCCAGCTCTGTGCAGGTGGGCGTCCAGAACGAGCGGTTCCCGTCTCCGGCGGAGACCATGATGTACGGCGTCTGCTCGACGCGGTCGGCGGGCTCAGGGTTCTCCACCCACTCGTTCTCGCCGTCTTTGTCGCAGCGGTAGACGGGGTAGGTGAACTTCGCGGCGAGCGCTTCGGCATACCGGCGGCGAAGGTCGTCAGTCATCGGTGTTCCTCTCGGAGGTCTGGCGCTCGCTGCGCTGGACATCGACATGGGGCAGTAACCGCGCCAGCACCGGCCAGCGGGTGAACCGGCCCTCGCACCGGTGGCAGGTGTAGACCCGCCACCAGCGGGGGCGCCCCGTTCTGATGGCGACGTCGTGGCAGTAGGGGCAGCGGTGCGGCTTGTCCGAGTTCCACCGCGTCACGGGTAGGCCAGCGCCGGAGCAGACCAGGTAACCGGCCTTGATGAGCGCCACCATGATCCGCGCCGACCACTTCCGTGCCGTGTCCTCGTCTGCGCCGTCCTCGACGAGGACGTCGGCGATCACCTCGGACGGGAGAGGCGGAAAGTCGTCAGGGTTCGCAGCGGGGACGATGACCAGTCCCGCCGCGGTCAGCGCTTCGACGGCGATTCTCGCGGCGTCTTCGGCTTCCCCTCCGGACAGGTGGATGAGCCAGCCGCGCTGTGCGTGCTCGATCGTCGTCCGGGTGATCTTCAACCGCAGGTGCTCGCGCAGAGCAGCCTCGATCAGTGCGGCAGCGTCGGAAGTCTCGGCACTCATGGGCGGCACCCCCGGCATCCGCCCCGGCAATGCCCGTGCTCGCACACTGCGGCCTGGTCGCGGGTGGGGTGACTACTCGGGTTGCCGTCATCGCGCCGTACGACCTCGCGGGTGCACACCGGGCAGACGATCCGCGGGCGGCGGGCGGGGAGTCCGAGGTGCGGAAGCGCAGCCTCCAGCGCGGCGCGGGCGTCGCAGGGGAAACAACGCTCCATGTACGGGTCGGTGCGGAGGTGCTCGCAGTCGTGGCCGTCGAGCATCGCCTCAGCAGCAGCGTGCACAGCAGCGGCGGGGATATCAGCCACGGTCCGCTTCCCTTCTCACGCGCAGCTTGTCGAGACGCATGAACACCTTCTCGACCAACAGCGCGACGGCGAGGCGGGGCAACGGTTGAGCCTCACCCCCGTACGCGGCGACCCAGACTGATCGTGCCCAGAGGCGGAGGTGTAGGACCGGGCGGTGCGGCAGATCGATCAGGCTGCACACCGGGCAGGCGGCGGCGTCGGGGATCTCAGGCACGGTCGGTCTCCTTCGGGTAGGTGTCGCGGCCGGGGGTCTCGATCTCGTCGGCGAGAGCCAGGAGCACGGCGATGGGACTGTCGCCGGTCTTCAATCGCTTGTGGCGGGCGATGAACGCGCGGAGGTTGACGTGGCCCCAGTCGCTGTCGGCGGCGATCTCCCGGACGTGGGCGGCGATGCGCTCCCGCTCCTCGCGGCGGATCTGCTCGGCAGCCGCCTCAACGACAGGCAGCACCGCCCATGCGATCTTCACGCGGCGTGCGCTGCCGATCCCGACATGCGGGGTAGCGGTCAGCTCAGTTGGAATGGCCTCGGCGAGTTGCTCCACCAGGGCAGCTTGTACGGCTTCCGCTGGGACGGTGGGGTCAGGCATCGGGCTTCTCCTCGTTGGCCAGAGCGCTGATCGTCGGGTACAGGTCAGGGATGGCCTGGCAGGCGTCGACGACCTCCCACACGATCGCCGAGTCGGTGGGGATGCCCGTCCGCTTGCCTGGGTTGGCGGCCATGGCTCCTCGGACGTAGCCCATGACGGCGGCCTCCTTGACCAGCAGCTTTTCGCGGTCGGAGAGTGCGGCGAGGGCGCGGTTCACGTGGTCGGCGCGTTCGGTTTCGCGCTTGGCCAGGTAGCCGAGGAGCGCGTTGCTGATCTCAGCCATGGACCCTCCTGAGTCCTCGGAACGGGCGAACCTCAAGAGCACCGGACTCTCGGCGGATGAGGACGTTGGTGGGCGCGTAGTCGCCGATGAGCGGCAGGGGGAAGCGCTTCGGTGGGCGGTTCGTGCGGCGCTGGTTTGGGCTCACAACGACCGTCACGGGTTCGCCGGCCAGGATGTAGCGCTTCGGCTCAGCGGACATTAGGGAACCTCCAGATCTGCGAGGAGAGGACCAAGGGCGTACGCCTTCGTCGCGGCCTCCGTGTACGCGGACCACGACATGGGCTCGCCCCTGGAGAGGTCGGCCCGGAACCAGCGTTCTTCGGCACGGTCATGGCGCTCGGCTCTGGCGTCGTCACGGGTGATCAGCAGGTGACCGCAGATCATCGGACCCGTCAGGATCACCGTTGTCCCGTCTTCCGGCTCTTGGAGGACATCGGAGAGGGAGGACATCAGGGCGTCTCCTCGTACAGGGCAGCGAACTCGGCTGGCGAGTGGACACGGAGGACTCCGGAAGCGTCTCGGACAACCCACCGGTCCTCGCCGAGACTCACCCAGGACGTCAGAGAGACTTTGACGAACGCGACGTCTTCGGCTCCGGGTTCGGGCCGGTACGTGAACCGCTTACCTGCGAGGTCGTCCATCTCGGCGAGGTTGTTGCCGTCCCACTGAACGGCGGACACCTCGACAGGGCGGGTGCGGTAGCGGCGGATCACTGAGACGCCTCCCCGAACAAGATGCGGGCAGCATCCAACGGGGACGCTCCGAGGACCTCGATCTCTGTTGCGAGGAGACACAGCTTCAGGTCTTCGGAGTCAGTGTGAGCACGGGCGTCGTCCTCAAAGTGGGTGGCGGGGAAGTCGTCGTCCGTGTGCGCGAACCGGAGGAAGGCGGAGACCGGGACGGTGACTTGTCTCGTCTCGGTGGAGGTGCCCCGGCACACGTGGCAGGGGCATCTTCCTGTGCCGACGAGTTCGGCGTGGACGGCCATGTCTTCCATCGCTGCGGGGTAGGCGGTGGCCACGTAGCGGGTGGGCTCGGGCTCAGCCCACAGGCGGGCTATGCGCTCCATCGTGGAGGTGAACACTCCGCTGGTGAACATCAGGACGCCTCCCCAGACTGATCAGCGGGCGCGCCTGCATCGATGCCCAGCTCGTTGCGTAGGCGTCGCAGCCGCTCCCGCGACCAATGGGCGAGCCGGGTCTCATCCGCCAGGCGTCGCGCCGGGCCACGATCCGTCTCGTCGCCCGACTGGTAAACAGCAGCGAGGATGCGCAGCCACGCCACGTCAACCCATTCCGTGACGGAGTGGAGCGAGCAGCGGTGCCGATCGGCCCGCTCCGGGCCAGTGGTGGGCGGGCAGCCAACCTCCACCAGCGGGTAGGAGTATCGACCGATCAGCAGGTCACAGTCCGCATGGCCGACGATGCCTTCAGCGATCGCGGCGGCAGCCTGTTCGGGGCGCCCGTACTCGGCCTCGGTGGTGATGGCCGGGTCGTGGGAGAGGCACAAAACACGGTAGATGCTGCTCACTGAGACGCCTCCCCGGACGGTGCGAGCAGCTGCTGAACGTCGGTCTCCCAGAAGCGGCGATGCCCGCCAGGGGTGCGGATGGACGTCAACTTTCCTGCCTGCGCCCACCGGGTCACCGTCTTGGGATCGACCCTGAACAGGCGGGCGACCTCGGCGGGGGTGAGAAGCCTGGAGTTGCTGTCAGACATGGGAGTTCGGGCCTTTCGAGGGTTGGGGTGCCCGCCCCGTACAGGGGCGGGCCAGGAGGAGGTCAGTGGGGTTGGGCGGAGCAGGCGTTGGTGCCGTCGTGGACCTCGCCACAGCCGAAGCAGCGGTCGTCGTAGTGGGCGTTGACGCTTGCGTCGTGGCGGTCGCATCCGCAGGCTTCGGGGGCCGTGCCGTGACAGCGGCCGAACATGCAGTCGCCGCACGTCCCGTCATCCCAACCAGGCAGAGCGGGCTGGGCGGGGTCAGCGCCGGTGATCTTGATGCAGCAGGGGCGGCAGAAGTAGCCAGGACGCTTGGCGATCGGCCAGATGTCGCCCTCGGTGGAGCCACACTCGGAGCACGCGCCGTTGTCGTGCTCGACGTAGGCGCGGCGGGCCTCTCGGACGTGGTCGTCGACGCTCCGCCCGTCGAGCCAGTCAGGGGCGACGCCGAGCAGCTCCGCGACGGGCGCAGGCTCTACAGCGGGCGCCGGTTCGGGCAGGTTGAGGCCGTCGAGGAGCCCGTCCATGTTCGCGGACATCTTGGTGAGCACCCGGATCCCCACAGCGGGTCCGTGGCGGTGGGCTTCCAGGAGGGCGGTGCGGATCATCTCCGCAGCGGCGTCGGTGTTGCGGGCGCACTGGGCTGCATCACGGAGAGCGCGGTCCCGGTCGGCCTCGGCGCGGATCGCACGGGCCTGCCAGTCCACGGAAGCGGCTCGTCCTGCCTGCTGAGCCTGCTCGCCCTGGCGGGCCTGCTCCCGGCGGATCTCCAACCGATGCCGCCGAGCCATCGCTTCGGCTTTGCCCTTGGACGGGTCCTCGCCCACCTCGTGCAGGCCGTAGCCGCAGATCGGGTTGAAGCAGGAGACGTCCCAGATGCCGGTCGTTTCGACCTGGACGACGATCACGTTGAGGTCGTCGGGGCTGGTCATTGGCGTGTTTTCCGTTCTGGAGTACGAATAATGGATCTTGATTCGTTAGTGAGTTCCAGATCATGAGCCCAAAGAAGCGCTCAGATTCCCTCAGAAGCGTTGAGTTGTGGAGCCCTAAGCCCGTGTCCCGCGAGCCCTACGCGGGCCTCTACGGCGTTACCGGGGGCTCTCCCGGAGCCATTGAGACAGGCGGGGCAGGAGCGGCGAGGCCCAGCTTCTCCAGATGCGCGGGTAGACCCTCAGGCGTCACCAGAAGCCGACGCCCGGGCGCCCCCTCGTGAGGGGCGACAATCCCGCACTGCTCCAGCAGGTCCAGCAGCCGCGCCGCCTTCACGAACCCGACCCGGACCCGCCGCTGAATGTTCGAGGCCGACACCGACCGGCAGGAGACGACCAGCCCGGCCGCTTCGACCAGCAGCCGTCGATCGTGGCCGATCTCGGTGAGCAGCGTCTCGGTGTTCGAGGTGGTCATGCTTTCTCCTCAGCTTCGTGATCTTGGGGGTGGCCAGGACGAGACAGCACAGGCTCCACGCCAAGCACCCCGTCCACGTCAGCACCCAAAACCTCCTCGATCTCCCGGAACACCACCTCGGCCAAAGCAGACGGAGACGCCGGCGGTTTCGGAGGGGTCGGGCGCAGACGCTCGGCTTCGAGGGACGCGAGGCGCTCGGCGAGTTCGGCGTTCACTCGCCCACCTGCCCGAGCGTGGCGTCCACCGCGGCGACCTCAGCGGCCTTGAGCTTCGCTGCCCCGTCCGC
>Ga0233377_1000426_pt1 | contig 19847 bp, 17 predicted proteins | sample ElkDunMinimDraft_6_FD_191540 | JGI IMG/M metagenome (GOLD analysis project Ga0233377, IMG submission 191540) | Fecal eukaryotic communites from dung pellets of Tule Elk in California, USA - Elk Dung E36 | ecosystem: Host-associated > Mammals > Digestive system > Large intestine > Fecal | place...
AAATGGGAATTTTGCCTCGTGACATAGAACAAGCACTATTGAATTCATTTTCAAACATGAAGGCATCGTCTTGTACAGACATTCAACTGCAAAGAGTGTTAAAAAAATACGATGCATTTCAAGACAATGAGATTTTGTTAGAAATACTTCCAAAATATAGTAAATTTATACTCGATTCTAAGGTTTTTTCTAAGGGAGAATTGAGAAGAACGAGGTTTCTTTGCAAGGATGAACACTCAGGAAAACAATACCTTATTTATAAATTAGCGGTTGTACAACAATATCAACAAAATGAAGAATAATAATTATGCCATCATTATGGCTGGAGGAGTAGGAAGTAGGTTTTGGCCTTTATCCACTCCCGAGCGACCAAAGCAATTCATCGATGTACTTGGAATAGGGAAGACCTTGATCCAAATGACTTATGAACGTCTTTTAAATTTAGTGCCAGCTGAAAATATTTATATTCTGACAAATGAGAAGTACGTTGATTTAGTTAGTACACAATTGCCAGCCATTTCTCGTGGACAAATATTGACAGAGCCTCAACGAAAAAATACAGCTCCTTGTATCGCATACGCTGCAGCTAAAATTAATGCATTAGATAAAGATGCTTGTATGATTGTTTGTCCGTCAGATCACTTGATTTTAAAAGATGATTTGTTCAAGTCAATTGTAGAAACTGCAGTAAATGATGCGCGCGAAAACGATCAGATTGTTACACTAGGAATCAAACCTACACGACCTGATACGGGATATGGCTACATCGAATTTGCGAAAGATTCAAAGGCGCAAGGCGGAGATGTTACTAAGGTGTTACAATTTAGAGAAAAACCGAATTTGGAAACTGCAGAAGTGTTCATTAAATCAGGAAATTTCTATTGGAATTCTGGAATCTTTGTATGGAAAGCTTCGGTTGTGTTAAATGCACTTCAATCGTTTCAAAATGATTTATATCAACTGTTTTGCGCAGATGATTCCAAGTACAATACGTTAGAGGAACAAGCGTTCGTTAATCATGCATTTGAAGTATGTCAAGATATTTCAATTGATTATGCAATAATGGAGAAAGCAGACAATGTTGACGTGGTTTTGGCTACCTTTGATTGGAGTGATTTAGGAACTTGGAAAAGTTTGAATGAGCATTTGGAAAAGGATACGTACAATAATTCAATTGTTGGCGGTAACGTGCATTTATTCAATGTAAAAAACTGTTTAGTAAATGTTCCTGAAACTAAAACAGTATTATTAGATGGATTGTCGAACTACATTATCGTAGAATCGGATAATGTGCTGATGATATTGAAAAACTCGAACGAGCAAGAATTAAAGAATTATGTAAAAGCTATCGAGGGATAGATTTTTATCGCAATAAATTTACGTGACCTACATGTTTGTATTCCTTACCTTGTAGGTCATTGTATTTTAATTTCCATGTATAAGTGCCGTCTTGGCAAATTTTTCCTTTATAGGTACCATCCCATCCTTCTCTAATATCATTCGATTTATAAATTAACTCTCCCCAGCGATCAAAAATCATCCAATCAAAATCTTTTACATTTCCTCCAACTACTCTAAAGATTTCATTCATTCCATCGCCTTGTGGTGTAAATGTGTTGGGAACATAGATGAGCGGTTCAAATAGAATCCACACATCGTCTGTATCAGAACAACCATTTTCATCAATAATTGTAACAACGTATTGCATATTACCTGGTGGATTAGCTGCCGTGCTATCACACATTACACATGATAGATATTCGGTAGGTGTCCAAAAAATAACTCCAGTGGAGGAAGTTATTCCATGAATGTAAGCTGTATCTCCTTCAAATAAATATTGATCCGAGCTCGCAACGATATACGGTTGAGGATAAAGATCAACAACTACTGAATCTGTTTTTTTACAACCATACTGATCTGTTCCTTCTACATAATAAATTGTTGATTGAGATGGCTTTGCCACAACCATTGAAGTATTTGAACTACTCAGAGTTTGAGCAGGTGACCAACTGTAGTACATTGAACCTGTTGCGAAAAGTTGCGCAGTTTGTCCAGGGCAAATAATCGTATCGTTATAAGCTTCAATAAAAGGGAAAATTGCTTTGACATGTACCGTATCAATTACGGATCCACATACATTCGTAAAGGTTACACTGTAAGAAATATCTTGCTCAACTGTTATTTCTACTTGCGGACCTTGTGTGGTATTCAAATAGGTTCCAGGCGACCATGTATAAGTATCTGCTCCTCCAACAGTGATGGTTTTAGCTTCCATGTAACAAGCGAAAACTGTATCGGGAACTTGAGGTGCAGGCAAAAACATTAAATCGATAGCTACAGAGCGACGTTCAATGCAGTTTAAACCATAAGTTACATCAACATTGTAAATCATTTCTACATTTGGTGTTGCGATAGGATTGGCACTGGCTGGATTATCTAAATATGTTGCAGGCGACCATAAATAGGCTGTACCACCGCTGACATTTAATTGTGTAGATGTACCCAAGCAAATAGTTGTGTCTGGAGAAATTTCAATTGGCGGAATCGGGTAGAAGGAAACAAAAACAGAATCTCTATTTTCACAGCCAAATTGATCAACTCCGGTTACATAATAATACCTTTCTGAAAGTGGTGTAACGAGTGCATTTCCGTTTGATTGTGCAACTAACGTGTTATGCGATTGCCAAGTTGCTTGCATGTTTCCTTCGGGAACTAAAAGTACCGAATTTCCACTACAAATAAGCGTGTCGTTGGTGAGGATAATCTCGGGTAGGGGGAGAACTTCAACCCAAATACTATCCAATCGGTCAAAACATTGATTGCCAACTGTAACATAATAATACATACTCAGTGGTGGATTAACAGTTACTGTAGACGTGTTTGTAGAATTGATAAACAAATTAGGTTCCCAATTATAAGAAGTACCTCCACTTGCTGTTATCGTGATGGATTCATTTTTACAAATAGAAACGGTGCTCGCTAAATCAATTTCGGGTGGTTGAATGACTTCTATAATGATTGAATCGACAATGGCACAACCTTCATTAAAATCCATGCTTACGTAGTAAACGGTTGTTTCAGTTGGTGAGGCTATTGGGTTTGCAATCGTTGGATTATTTAAAGAGCTTGCAGGTGACCATGTATAAGAAGATCCTCCAGTTGCATTCAATTGCGTAGTGGCTCCTTCGCAAATTGATGCGTTAGGGCTTAACGAATAAGGCATTCCCAATTGAAATTTAAAAGCTGCAAGGTTGCAATTTGGACTATTGTTAACTGTCGACCAAGATCCTGGTGTAGACATAAATCCATTCGCATTACCTTGACAAGATGCACAAACTGCATGGTAAACTGCACCAGATTTGTCAAATCTACTTGTTCCACCATCAACATGATTGGAACTGCTAGAAAATCCACCGATAAATGTACCGTAAATTAAATCCGTGGCGTCTTGAGATAGAATTGCTAAGTAGAAATTTGATCCATTCGTAGTAGATTGGTATGCATCAGGCGTAACAGGGAAGCCATAGCTAGTACTGAATTGAGCTTGACCACTAACATTCACATTACCTCCCCATCCAGCTAGAAAAATGTCGAAACAATCTGAAATTAAAAATGCAGTTGGTGATATTTCAGGTTCACCTACTCCAGCGCCAATTGATGTTGACCATTCTAATGTCGTTAAATTGGCATTGTATTTATTGATGAATTGCCCAGAATTTGGATTTCCATATTTTCCAGGAGTTATGACCCAATCAGTTTTTGTCTGACCGTAAACATAAACTTTGTTATCTAAATCTGTTCTCACAAAATAACATTGATCATAGGAACTAAAACCAATATATGTTCCAGCAACTATGGCACCAGTCTGTGCGTTTAATTGTAAAATATAACCGTCTCGATCTCCATCGAATGAAGTATCATGACCTGAAAAATGAAAATTATTTGATGAGGTTCCACCTGCTATGTATAAATTTCCATCTGTAGATAATGCAATCGAGTTGCCAGTTTCCTCTCCCGAACCACCGAAGAAAGTTGACCAAATGATACTCGATAAATCTTCTGTTAATTTTACAGCAATCCCATCCTGTAAACCTGTCATTAGCGTACCGTTTGTTGTTGGGAAATTACTTGATCTAGAATGTGAGGCAATTAAGATAGTGTTTTCTTGTAATAATATTTCTCCACGATACTGATCTCCATAGTTAAAACTCAAATTTGAAATATTTAAACCATCCAAATTACTTCCGCCCAAATAAGTGGAACCTATGAGTTGTGTACCATCAACATTGAATCGAGTTATGAATAAATCAGATCCGTCAAATCGTAAACTATTGTGTGTTGCCGTCGGTCCGCCAGCAAAGGTTGATTGGTAGCTATTGGTAGATACAGGAAAATTTGTTGAAGCAGTAATTCCCATCACGAACAAATCCCCATACGTATTCGTGATCATACTTTCTGGTAATTCATTTGCTGCTCCGCCTAAAAAAGTTGAAAAGAGTAATTGACTTCCATCGGCGCTAAATTTTGAAATAGCTACATCAAAACCTGATAAATTGAAATTTGCTGTTCCGCCATTAAACGAACCATCATATGCACCTGATGTGATTGGGTAACCCGCACCAAAGACTATTCCACCTGCGAGCATTTCTCCATTTGGACCTGGAGTTGCAGTCATTCCCCAATTGTCTGATGTTGCACCAGTATAGGTAGAGAAAACTAAATAAGGGTCAATAACAAGTGTATCTTGGTTGTTGTATGAATGGGGAAAATCAAACTGAACTATTTTATTCTTTAACCTGTATTTTATTTGAACAGGCTGTTTAACTCCATTTTTAATTGTCCACGCAATAGGTTTTGATTCATTGATCTCTCCAAGGGTTGTTTTAATGGTCAAACTACCATTATCCATCAGTTGAATATCTTTTGCACCTTCAATCTCCCAACGTATTGAATTTGCATTTGAATTAGGAGTAACAATAAAGGCGTATTTCAGCTGTGCCTTTTCGCCATCTAATTGCAAGTCAATTCCAGGAAAAAGATCATTCAAGATAACTTGTTCGTAACTGCGTACTTTCGAAGCCCATTGTTGCTTGTCTGTTCCAATGTAGTAATTGCGGTAAAAATTCGAAATCTTATTTTCAACTTTCTGTTGCTGCCACGAACTTCCAATAAATTTAGAACGAACAACATGCTGGTTTAATGATTCAACTTCAATACTAGTTGGGGCAACTGTCGTTGAATGGTGATCCTTTCTTGGGTTTTCGATAAAATGATAGGTGAATCCAGTTGGTTCAACATACATTTTTCCACCATTTAAATCTACTTGATAGAGGACATTCGAGTGCCACTGTCCCTCATTTTTATGAAGCCAAATACTTTCCTCTTGAGCAAAAACAGTCAAGATGCTACAGCAAAAAAGAAGTATGTAGAGAAGGAATCTCATGTTTTCATTACGTAATGAGGGATATTTAACCAATAAATTTAGTGAAAATTATTTAGTAAGAGCACTTTCACACTAACTATAACTCAGTTTGATAGTAATCAGTTGCTTTTTTTGAAGAATTTATTTTTCAGTATAATAAAATGTTTATTTTTGATAAAATTATGACTATTAACTCATTGGATAAGATATGTTTAAGTTGAAATTATTTTTCGTTTTGTCATTCGTTTTTTTGACTGGCGTAACTAGTGCTCAAAAGCAATATGCTACTTGCTCTAAGGATGGTAAATTATATGGTTACATCGATCAGGATGGGAATGAAGTTATTCCTTTTAAATACATTTATCCAACGGCTGTAAGCTCCGCTGGAGTTTTCTGTGCAATGGATCCTTCCACTAAGAAACGTGCCTTGTTTTCTATCAAGGGGGAAGAGATCCCAACGCCTTTTCAAGGTTTTGATTTGCCTGACGTTATGGGGTTTAATGAAAAAGGATTTGTATTGGAGAATATTCGAATCATTTATAAAGGAAAATATGGCGTTTTGGATAAACAGGGAAAAGCGATACATCAACCTGAATATGACCGCATGACTGACTTCTTTGATGATTTTACTTTTGGCGGAAAGGGAACAAAATGGTATATCCTAAAAATGGATGGATCTAAAGTGCCTGTTAATACGGAAGCCAAGGAAATTAAGAGATTTAAAGAAGGACTAGCTCCATTTGTTACACCAAAAGGTTTATGTGGTTTTGTGAACGAAAAAGGTGAAGTAGTGGTTGAACCGAAATATTTAAATGTTGGATACTTTAGTTTAGGATTAGCTTGGGTGCGACTTGAAAATAAGAAAATTGGATTTATAGACAAAACAGGGAAGATGATTATCGAACCGAAGTATGATGTTGTTAAAGAATTTGATGAGGTTGGAAAATGTGCGATGGCAAAGATTGGAAGTCAATTTTATATATTAAAAAGTGATGGTTCTGAAATCTCTGTTGAAGGTGTTAATGCTTTGAAGGACTTTAATGAAGGTATTGCGGAAGCTAAAAAAGGCGATAAATGGGGGTATGTTGATGGAAATGGTAAATGGCTTGTACAACCAATATATAACAAGAATAACAAATTTGAATACGGATATGGTAGAATCTTCTCAGGTGTGAAGTGGGGAGCTGTAAATACAAAAGGTGACATTGTGATTCAACCAAAATATCACCGTTTACATGTGTTGGAAAATGGATTGTTCTCATTCAAGGAATCCGAAGAAGGGAAATTTGGTATTGTGAATTCTAAAGGTGAAGTAGTGGTAAATCCTTCATACGACGATATCAAGGATTTTAAAGATGGATTTGCCCGTGTTAAGCTTGGTGATAAATGGGGAATGATTAATCGCCAAGGTAAATTGGTAATCCCGATTCAGTACGTTCGTATGAGTGATTTTTCCAGCAAGTAAAGCGAATTTCTTCAAAGAATTTCAATAGCATATAATTCAGAAATAAAATTTGAACTAATTTTGGGATATATGCTATCAAAAGAAGAACAAAAACAGAAGAACGGTGAATTTTGGGGTGCTTTCAAAAACCTCATGAAAAAACATATGTCGTCAACTGGACGCAGAATCAATTGGATTTCCTATCCAACAGAAACCAAAGATTTATACTTGAGATTACATGCAGACAGTAGATCTTGTGCACTTTATTTTGATATTCAATCAAAAGACAATGGAGTTCGAGAAGTTGTCTGGGAGCAAATGGGTGAATTGAAAGCAGTCTTAAAAGCTGAGGTAGTTGATGAAGGGGAGTGGATCGAAAACTTTATGATGCCTGACGGTAGGTATATCTCAAGAATAAAGTGGGAAAAAACGAATTTGAATTACTTCAAAGAGGAAGATGTAAAAGAAATGTATGAATTTTTGAAAGAAAAATTAATTGCTTTTGATCGATTCTATCAGGAATACAAGGATATTTTAATTCAATTATTGGATTAATACGCTATTAAAGAAAAACAAATATGTATTTTTGAAGCATGAAAAATGTATACTTCCAATTATTAGGCGTCGCGACAATCTTCTTCACGAATTTTATAAATGCACAATCGGTTGCATTTGAAGAAAATTTTGATGCAGGAATTCCATCAAGTTTTGTCTTGTATAATGAGGACGGAAGAACTCCACACAGCTCAGTTGCTGAATATACGAACGCATGGATTGCAAAAGAAGATCCAGATGATAATACAAATACTGTTGCCTCAGCAACGTCATACTTTGAACCTGCTGGATTGGCAGATCGCTATTTGATTACACCAGCAATTCAATTGGGTGCTTTTGGAAATAGATTGTCTTGGACGGCAAAATCACATGATGCATCATTTCCTGAAAGATATTTGGTTCTTTTATCTCGAACTGGAACAGCAATCGAGAATTTCACAGATACAATTGCACGTGTTATTAATGAGGATGTCGTTTGGGTTCGCCATGAATACAACTTGTCAGAATTGGAGTTGGATAATGAGACAGTTCATATCGCATTTGTTTTGAGATCTATTGATGGATTTAAAATTTATGTTGACTCGATTAATGTAACAAAAGAAGATCCTGTTTCTATTTTGGATATAGATGATGTTCAATTTTCAGTTTACCCAAATCCTGCAGTAGATCAAATTACGGTAAAAAGTGATGCTCAAATTGAGGAAGTAATTGTCCGCGATTTAAAAGGATCACAAATTTTGCAGGTTAAAAATTCAAGAACGATCAATGTTGGATTATTGAGCACAGGCGTTTATTTTGTTGAAGTTAGAACTGACAAAGGATTTGCAACAAAACGATTCGTTAAAAAGTAGAAGAGTTTAGCTTAGTTGTTAAGCAACTAAAATAAGTTAGCCCTGTCGATTTTCGATGGGGCTTTTTTGTACTCACGTTATTTTTTCATTTCATTATCCAATAATGCTGACTCTTCTATGTAAGACTTATTTACCTTTTTTCTGAAATTTATTATTCCTAAAATGAGAAGGATTATAGTACTTACTATGTATAAGTAGGTTCCTAATCCCAATTTAGATTCGCAAAACAACCCAAAATTCCCAATAAAAACTACCAACAACGCAATTGCTAACGTTGGAATAAAAGCAAAAATTATTGCAATCCATCGCGTGAAATTTGATGCATTAATAAAGGCGAAAATGAAAAACAAGACGAACGGTAAGAAATTAAATAATGGAAGGATAAGGTCTTTGGCATAGGTTGGATCGTCTTGGAATTTTGAATTTCCTTCACAGTCCGTATATGAGAAAGGAACTAAAAAACTACAGAAATAACAGAGACTAAAAATAGCCAAATAAATGAGCTCCTTTTTGCGATTTCTATTCATAAGTTAAATACATTAATTTTATTCAAAAATAATCCTTTTTACAAAGTACTTCTAAAATTGCTTTATTTCAAATCTATCAGTACATTTGTGTTTGTTTTTTTTGCCAAAAATGCGCAAAATAAGAACTGATTATGATTTAATATGTTTACTATGAGTGTGTATTCTCGAAGTGCGAGTTCGCAAGAACTAATTGATTTAGAAGATAAATTTGGAGCCCACAATTACCATCCACTTCCAGTTGTGTTGACAAAAGGAGAAGGTGTGTATGTTTGGGATGTTGATGGAAAGAAATACTACGACTTTTTATCTGCTTATTCAGCAGTAAATCAAGGTCACTGTCACCCGAAAATAGTAAAAGCATTGGTTGATCAAGCGCAAACGTTAGCGTTGACTTCACGTGCATTCTACAATGACGTTTTAGGTCATTACGAAAAATACATGACATCTTATTTCGGTTTCGATAAGGTTTTACCAATGAATACAGGTGCTGAAGCGGTAGAAACTGCTTTGAAGTTATGTAGAAAATGGGCTTATGAAAAGAAGGGAATCAATGAAAATGATGCAGTAATCGTTGTGTGTGATGGAAATTTCCACGGAAGAACTACAACAGTTATTTCATTCTCAAATGATCCAGATGCACGTAAGAATTACGGACCTTACACACCAGGATTCGTTTCGATTCCTTACAATGATTTAACTGCCTTGGAAGAGGTGTTGAAAAATAAAAACGTTGCAGGTTTCTTAGTTGAGCCAATTCAAGGTGAAGCTGGAGTTGACGTTCCAAGTGAAGGTTATTTAGCAAAAGCGAAAGAATTATGTACCGCAAATAATGTTCTTTTTATCGCAGATGAGGTACAAACTGGAATCGCGCGTACTGGAAAATTATTAGCTGTAGATCACGAAAACGTGAAACCAGATATCTTGATTTTAGGAAAAGCCGTTTCTGGTGGAATGTATCCTGTTTCAGCTGTATTAGCAAATGATGAAATTATGTTGGTGATTAAACCTGGTCAACATGGTTCTACGTTTGGAGGTAATCCATTGGCTGCAAAAGTTGCAATGGCTGCTTTAGAAGTAGTTGAAGATGAAAAATTGGCTGAAAATGCTCAGATTTTGGGTGAATTGTTCCGCAAAGAAATGAACAGAATCATCGAATCATCAGATTTAGTGCTTAAAGTTCGTGGAAAAGGATTGTTGAATGCAATCATCGTTAACGATACACCAGAAAGTTCAACTGCTTGGGATTTATGCATGCAGTTAGCTGAAAATGGATTGCTAGCAAAACCTACGCACGGAAATATCATTCGATTTGCACCGCCATTGGTTATGACAGAAAGTCAATTGATGGAATGCGTTGCTATCATTGAAAAGACAATTAAAGAATTTAAAAAATAATATAATACTTACTGATTTTGGTAACAAAAATTAAGTTCGGTACAGACGGATGGAGAGCGATTATCGCAGATGAATACACAGTAGAAAATGTTGCACGTGTATCTTTTGCAACAGCTCAATGGGTGAAAGAGAATTTTGAAAATCCAAGCATCGTTATCGGTCACGATTGCCGCTTTCAAGGTGAATTATTCGTTGAAACTGCAGTAAAAGTGTTTGTTTCGCAAGGTGTCGCTGTGAAAATGGCGAAAGGATTTATTTCAACACCTATGATTTCATTGGCTGCAGTGAAAAAGAATTGCTCGCTAGGAGTTGTAATTACTGCAAGTCATAACCCGCCAACTTACAATGGATTCAAATTGAAATCGCATTTAGGTGGACCTCTTTCTCCGTCAAAAGTGCAAGAAATTGAAGATATTATTCAAGATACTGTTGCTTCAGATTGGAAGTCAGTTTCGATGGATAATGCTTTAATTGAAGTAGTTGATTTAGAAACAGAATATGTAAATCATGTGAAAGCTAATTTTGATATCGAAGCGATTGAAAAGTCAGGCTTAAACTTAGTTTACGATGCAATGTTTGGAGCTGGACAAAATGTTTTGAAACGCATTTTACCTTCAATTGAGTTTTTACATTGCGAGCACAATCCTTCGTTTAAAGGAATCGCGCCCGAGCCAATAGCAAAGAACTTACAAGAATTAGAGCAATTCATTAAAGATAAAGGAAACATCGATTGTGCTTTGGCTACAGACGGTGATGCTGATAGAATTGGATTGTACAATGGAAAAGGCGAATTTGTCGATTCTCACCACATCATTTTATTGTTGATTCATTATTTGAAGAAATATAAAGGAATGGATGGGAAGATTGCTACGGCTTTCAGTACAACACCGCGAGTAGGTAAGATGGCTGCTCATTATGGTTTAGAATCTGAGGTTGTAAAAATTGGATTCAAGTACATCGCTGAAATCATGGTAAATGAAGACGTTTTAGTAGGTGGAGAAGAATCAGGTGGAATTGCTGTTAAAGGTCACATCCCTGAACGTGATGGAATCTGGATGGGATTAATCATTTGGGAATTCATGGCGAAATCTGGAAAAACGTTGGATCAATTGATTGAAGAAGTGTACGAAATTGTTGGAAGCTTTAAATTTGAGCGTAGCGATTTGCACATCACTGAAGAATTGAAACAAGCTATCATCAAGAATTGTGAATCTGGAGCATATAAGAATTTCGGTCCTTATGTCATTCAAGATGTAAAAACAATTGATGGATTTAAGTACTTTTTTGATGACGAGCGATGGGTAATGATCCGTCCTTCTGGTACAGAGCCTGTATTAAGAGTGTATGCAGAAGCTCCAACTTTAGAGGAAGCACGTGTCATTTTGAAAGAAACTGAGAAATCTATTTGTAATTAATAACAGAAAAGTAGAAGAATTTTATTCGTTGGATTATCTTTGACCAGAATTTGATTAATAAATGCCTTTTAATTGATAAATAATAAATACCCCAAACAAATTGAATTATGAAACCAGTAATCATTTTTATCACATCCGTTTTAGCAGTCGTAGTAGTGCTATTCTTATTGGTGTTTCAAACAAAACCCATGCTAGTAGCAATCTGCGTGTTCTTGTTGGCAGTAGGAATTTATGATATAACTCAGAAAAGACATACCATTCTTCGTAATTTCCCTGTAATCGGACACTTACGTTTCTTGTTAGAAGGAATCGGACCTGAAATTCGTCAATATTTCATCGAGTCTGACACTGAAGGAAAACCGTTGAATAGAACGCAACGTACGTATATTTATTCACGTGCGAAATTGCAGAATGACAAACACCCTTTTGGAACTGAGTTAGACCTTTCTATCGAAGGAAATGAGTGGATTCAACATTCAATTTACCCTTCTCACCATTTAGATGCAGCTCCTAGAGTTCGTTTTGGTGGAGAAAAGTGTACGCAACCTTATGAGGCAGCTTTATTCAATATTTCTGCAATGTCTTACGGATCTTTGAGTAAAAACGCTATCATGGCCTTAAACAAAGGTGCGCAGGGTGGAGGTTTCTACCATAACACAGGAGAAGGAAGTATTTCACCTTACCACAGAATGGGTGGTGATTTAGTATACCAAATTGGTACCGGTTATTTTGGATGTCGCGCAGCAGATGGTAATTTTGACTCAGAGAAATTCCGTGTTACAGCAAATTACCCTGAGGTTAAAATGATTGAGTTGAAATTGTCGCAAGGTGCTAAACCTGGACATGGTGGTATTTTGCCAGCAGCGAAAAACAACCTAGAAATTGCTGCTATCCGTGGAGTTGAACCGTTTACAACTGTTGATTCTCCTCCAGGACACCGCCGATTCAATACACCAGAAGGTTTGTTAGAATTCATCGATGAAATGCGTGAATTAGCAAATGGAAAGCCTGTTGGATTTAAAATTTGTATTGGTTCAACAAAAGAATTCGAAGATATTTGTGAAACAATGGTTCGCACAGGTAGAAAGCCTGATTTCATCACAGTTGATGGAGCAGAGGGAGGGACAGGTGCTGCACCAATCGTATTCTCTGATCACGTTGGTATGCCTCAAGAAAATGCTTTGGCTTTTGTAGTAGATACTTTGATTAAATACGATTTGAAAAAAGACATTCGTATCATTGCTTCAGCGAAAATTGTTGATGGTTTTGATATCTTCAAAGCATTGGCAATGGGAGCAGATATTTGTAACTCTGCACGTGGAATGATGTTGGCATTAGGATGTATTCAAGCGTTGGCTTGTCATAAAAATACGTGTCCTGCTGGTGTTGCTACAAACCAACCTAATAAAGTGAAAGGTTTGGTAGTTGAAGACAAATGGAAACGTGTAATGAATTACCAAAACGAGACATTGAAAGATTTCTTAGGATTGTTTTCTGCAGCTGGATGTAAAGATTTAACAGATTTGAAACGCGATTTAATCAACAAGCAAGTTGGCGGTAAACCAGTTAATTTTAATGCAATTTATCCTTATCCTACAAAATAAGTAGAAAAGGAAAACGTTATAGTAAAGGATCTTGTGAAAGCAAGGTCCTTTTTTTATAGAATTTATTTACTTTGTATTCATTCCAAAAGCAAGATTATTAGATCATTATTTAAGTTAAACTGTAGTTTTATGGTAGATGTTGAAGCTGTATTGTTATTAGACTTTAATGGTAAGTTAATTCAAGTGATATCTTCAGAAGGAAGACGTTTTTTTAGTATTGATGCGAGTACAATTCCTGCTGGAATGTATATTTTGCAACTTCAAAAGGGAGGTCTTTTAATAGAGTCGAGTAAAATAATTAAACATTAACCTTTGAAAAAAAAACTTAATAAGCACAAACAAGGTTGGATAGGATTTTTTCTTTTCCAACTTTGTTTTGTTTTTGCGTCCCATACTCAATCGTTTTTAAAAGATACTTGTATTTTTGAAGGAACATCTTGTATTTTAAATTCTGTTTATGAAGTGGATTCAGGCTATTATGTAGTTGGTAATCGTTTGGATTATGGGCACGGGCAAAATGGAGAGTTTTTACTAGGGTTTATAGACCGATTTGGAAATAACAGTATCAAGTATATCAATTATGATCCCTTCAATAGTCAAGATATTCATGGAGGGGTTAATAGTTTGTTATTGAATGAACGAAATAATTTTGTCTATTATTATCAAAACTGTGATACATCCAATTGCTATCCACGAATTAAAGAAATTTCGCCTCAAGGGCTGTTAGTTTCTGATGTGAAGTTGAATGATTTTATGGATTCACTCGATTTAAGATTATGGGGATATAATGATATGATTCAATTAAAGGATTCCACCTACATTTTAACAATCAATTCTGAAGTGTTGTCAGTCCCAAATCTGCAAATTAGTATTCTATTACATCTTGATAAAGATTTTCAATTCATTAATTATTTTAAATTTTATCCACAAGGTACTTGGAGACATACCTATGCGCAATGTTTTGAATTGCAAAATGGAAACATTGTGTATAGAATTGCGGATTTAAATGCTTCCACTGCTGGATCAATAAACTTAGCAGCTCGCATCCGTTTTATGGAATTGACGCGTTCGGGAGTTGTAATTAAAGACCTCTATTATCAAGACAGTCAAACAACTTCGATACCTTTAGGTTTTTGTGTTAGTCAAGAAAATACGGGCTATTTTTCATCCTATTTCAATGGTATTTGGGATGATCATTATGGGTGGTTTTATGATGTTGTGCTGGTAAAAACGAATGTAAATTTTCAACCAATCTGGAAGAAAGTAGTTCAACACAGATTTACTAATTCAATTTCTCAATATGCTTTTTATCCTGAAATAAAACCAACTTCGGATGGTAATTATGTTATTGCTGGAACTTCCTTTTCTGACACGACAGGTGTTGTTAATGAGGGGGTCTTTACAACAACCTTATTAAAATTTGATGAAAGCGGCAACGATATATGGAAGCGCAACGTCTATTATAAACCATTTGATGCAACATGGGAGGTGTTACCACCATTTTTCACAAGTATTAAAGACCTAATTCAAACTTCTGATGGAGGATTTTGCATGGTTGGGGAGTTTTTTGATAGAGAAGGGCAGTTTGCAGGAAAATGGTTCCAGAAGGGATATTTTCTAAAAACTAATTGTTTAGGTTTTATGGATGTTGCCCACGCAGCAATGAACTACAAGGCTAAAAATAACTTTGAAGTACAATTTTACAACAGAAGCATGCAAGCGGGTAGCTATACTTGGCATTTTGGAGATGGAACAATTTTAACGACAGATGAATATACAGACACTTTGATTCATACATATCCACACTTAGGTACCTATGAAGGTATGTTAATTGCCCATGGCTGTAATGGCGATAATGATACTTTGCGATTCACCATAAACGCTCAGCTACATGAAGATCCAAGTGTTGTAACAGACGGCAATGGATTTTTTAGTGTTTTCCCTAACCCAGTTAGTGCTGGTGGTGATTTGTATGTGTACCTCAATGATCTCCAACCTGAAAATGGAGAAGTTGTTTTGTCTATTTTTAATATCAATGGAAGACAAGTACAACAAATAGGATTGGATAACCAAGAAGGAACTTATTTCATCAAAAACGAACTAGCTTCTGGATTGTACATGGTGCAATTAAGCCAAGGAGGGAAGCGTTTGCAAGAACAGAAATTACTAGTGTATGGTACTTGAGAAAGTTAAATAAGAATTAGTTTTTTAGCTAAATTTACACCATCAAAAAAATCTCTCATAATGAAAAGCTCCGATTTATTAGACAACTATCACACTTCTCAAGTAGAATTAAAAGACTTTCAATTTCCGTTGGATTTTCAATTTAAAATCGCAACAATCCACAACGATTTTATTGTTAAAGATCGAGCAGGTAATACCATTTCGTATGTGCGTCAGAAAATGCTGCGTTTGAAAGAGAAAGTAGAAGTTTATACGAGTGATTCCATGAAAGACTTGCAATACACCATTCAAGCAGATCGATGGATTGATTTCAATGCGCATTATAATTTCGTAGATAAGAACGGTGCGAAGGTTGGTAGCATGGGACGTAAAGGAATGAAATCGTTGTGGCGTTCGAATTACCAAATTTTCAACACAGAAAAACAAGAAGTTTTTACAATTCGTGAAGAAAATCCATGGGCGAAAGTAGGGGATAGCTTTGTTGGTGAACTTCCGATCATATCTTTTTTTACAGGTTATTTGTTTCACCCAAAGTATGGAGTACTTAATCAGGAAGGAAAAACTATTGCGCGTTTATCGAAAGTGCAGTCTTTTTTTGGACGTAAATTCAAATTGGAACAATTAGAAGAGATTTCACCAATGGATAAGCAAACCATAATGTTGTCACTTATGATGATGATTTTAATGGAACGCCAGCGAGGATAAGCTATTCAAATTCGTAAGCTCCAACTGTTGGAGGATTTGCCCTTGGTTTATTCTTGATGTCAACAGCAATACTCGATGTAATTCCTTTTCCAATCGCACCAGAATTTGAATTGATTTCGTAATCAAATAATTGTGTATCCTTGAATTCAGGGGGTAAATTCCATGCGATATTAGTGTACATATTAGCATCAGCACTAGGTGTATCCATTTTTATCAAACAATGATTGAAATTTAAGGTATTTGTCCCTAGATTGTCAAAGTTTAAGGCAACTTCTGATGTTTGATTTCCATAGATGATACAGTTTTCCACTGAACCTACAAAGTCAACTGCAAAATTGTTTTGATTGTCTTTGTAAAAATCGCTAATTCCCATTGCTGGTAATTGTGTTTGTCCAGTAGAGTATCCTGCAATCGTACAGTGTTTGAATGAAAATCCTGCTCCCGCGATATTAATAAACGCATGATAGCCATTGTTTGAAATTACTGAATTTTCAACTTCCACTTTTCCGCCTGCAAAATTTAATATTCCATAACTCGCGTGATTGTAGATCTTAGTATTCGTAATCTTTACTGTTGGAGTAGAACCGTTGTTGCCATCTTTTTCAATGTGCACGCCTGTGGTTCCGTTTTTAATGATCGCATAGTTGATTGTAGACGGTTTTGCTTCGTTAAAGTACACTCCGTAATATTGACCTTGAACATCATCGTAATCGTCCTCTAGACGGTCTCCTTGAATCACAACTTCATTTCCTAAACTGCCTTCAATGTTCAATGTCCCTTTGTATACATATAGGAATGAATTCTTGTGCATATAAATCTTTGTCTTTTCTGGAATCGTCAATGTTTTTCCTTCATCAATGAATGCAGCTCCATAAATAAGATGTGGCTTATCATTGGGCCAAACACCTTCATTTGTATCCCAATCAATTGCATCCCCACTCAAATTGGAATAGTGGTAGTACATGTCTTGTCCCCAAGCTGCTAAAATGATGTATTGATCTTTGCCATTTGTACGGAAGCGAATAGAATCTTCTACAACCATTGGTAAATTACCTCCATTTGGATCAAGTGTTACTTCTACAAAAAGAAACAAACTATCTTTTCCTTCTAATTCAAGTGCTGAAAATTGTGTTCCAGATAGTCCATCAAGGTTAATTCTATATGGAGAATTGCTTCCACCCATCAATTGAACCTCCTCAATTAGCACAGATCTGGATTCTTTGTTATAAATTTTTAATTGTTGCGTTGTTGAACCAATTGTCGTAAAAACGGTGTCAAAAACAACGGTATCTTTCGAAAAAGCCAAATTTCCTTTCGATAAAAGATTTGATTTTTTACATGATGTGTTGAAATTGAGTAGTATAAGTCCGATTGCAATAATTGCAAATACATTCCACGACCAAAACTTTAATTGCGTATTTTTATCTTTTCTTTTCATAGTCTCTATTGTAAAAGTAACGAAAACAATGAATAGTTATTTTATTTTGCAATAAAAGTATTATAATTAAAAAAGTTTGTATAAATTTGCAATCCGTTTTAGGGAATAATTGATTAAGATAATACAATTCAAAATGAAAAAAGATATACATCCATCAGATTACAGATTGGTAGTTTTTAAAGACATGTCAAACGACTACGCATTTATATGTCCTTCTTGTGCAACATCAAATGAGACTGTAACTTGGGAAGACGGAAATGAGTATCCATTAGTAAAATTGGATATCTCTCACAAGTCTCACCCTTTCTTTACAGGTATTGTTCAGTTTGTGGATACGGCAGGTCGTATTGATAAATTCCAAACACGTTACGGACGTCATACAAGAAAATAAGAAATTAATTCTTCAACATATTAAGGTCCTTTCGAATGTTTTCGGAAGGACTTTTTGTGTTATACCTAACATAGGTCATTTTTCTATTGTATTTCCATTCCTAATTTTGTTTCAAAATAGAAAGCATGAATTATACAGAATATCTAGCATACGTAACTTCGATTACTACAGCTGAAAATCCGCCTGCGCCCTACGATGCAGAAGAATATATTTCCTACACAAAACTGAATGAATCTAGAATGAAGCGCTGGACAAAGCACATGAAATTGCGTGATGATTTGGTTAGCATGTTAGAAAATATGCAGACAAAGCAACATTGGATCATAATTACTGAACCATGGTGTGGGGATGCTGCACATTTGGTTCCTTTTTTGGTTCGATTTGCGGAATTGTCTCCTATGATTACGTATGAATTGCAATTAAGAGATTCAGAACCATTTTTAATTGATCAGTATTTGACGAATGGAGGTAAAGCTATTCCGAAATTGATAAGTAGAGGAGAGGATGGGGAAGATTTGTTTGTTTGGGGGCCGCGACCAGCAAAAGCTCAGTTGATGATGAATGAACTAAAAGCAAAAGAAACCGTTTTTGAAGACATTAAAATTGAATTACAAAATTGGTACAATAAGGATAAAGGAGAAGAAGTGCAACAAGAATTTGTTTCAATCTTGTCGAACCTTTAATTCTGGATATCAAAAAAAATGTAAAGGGTAAACTTCGTGTTTACCCTTTTTTTTATCGAGTAAAAACCCAATCATTTTCTGTTGATAGATTTTCATCGTAGCGATAACCTCCAACATTAAAAGATTTTAGTTCTTCCACATCCGTCAATTCGTTTTTGATGATGTAGTTCGCCATCTGTCCTCGTGCGTTTTTGGCGTACATCATTACAATCTTATATTCGCCATTTTTGAAATCCTTAAAATGAGGCGTGACGATTCTATTTGAAATCTTTTTTGCTTGAATGGCTTTAAAATATTCTGTTGATGCTAAATTTACAATTGCTTCATCCTTTTCGAGCTCTTTCTCCAAGCTGTTTTTTAGTTTGACATCCCAAAATTGGTATAGATTCTTTGTTTTTGGAGTGATTTCCCATCTTGTTCCCATTTCCAAACGATACGGATACATTAGGTCTAATGGTTTCAATAATCCATAAAGTCCAGAAAGTATACGTAGGTTTTTTTGCGCGAATTCGAAATTTGCATCCGAAAAATTGTTTGCATCCAATCCTCTGTAAACTTCCCCTGTAAAAACAGTTACAGCAGGTTTGATAACTTCTGATTGTTCAACTGGAGATTCCCATTGTTTATTTCGAGCAACATTCATTTCAGCAATATCACTTGAGATATGCATCATTTTCATAAGTTGATTAACAGATAACTTTGAAAGTTTCGCCATTAACTGATTCGCTTCTTTTAAGAAGGTTGCTTCACTCACAAATGGAACTGCTGTTGTAATAGTTGTATCAATAGATTTTGCTGGAGAAATAAGAATTTTCATTTACTAAAATTTGTGCAAATATACCAAAGAAAAAGGGAAGACTTGCTTCCCTTAAATGCTATATGATAATAGATTTTATCTATGTTAAATGTTCTAGCCCATTAAAATGAAGGACAAGAAATTGTTCTGAACTGAGGAATTTTCTTCTTACAGTTAAGGTTTAACCCTAGTGAAACTTCGTGAGAACCTCCCGAAACTCCGTTATTTAATTTTGACACAGTAACGTCGTAACTATATCCAAGTCTAAACATTCCAGTGTTGATTCCGATTGTTGTGATGAATGCATCACTTGTACGGTACCAAACTCCTGCTGTGAAAATTCCGTATTTAATATATGTACCAATGTTCAACTCTTGAAATCCATTTTGGTATTGGTAAATAACATTTGGCATGATGGAAGTAGTGTTCGAATATTA
>Ga0233377_1000427_pt1 | contig 19837 bp, 18 predicted proteins | sample ElkDunMinimDraft_6_FD_191540 | JGI IMG/M metagenome (GOLD analysis project Ga0233377, IMG submission 191540) | Fecal eukaryotic communites from dung pellets of Tule Elk in California, USA - Elk Dung E36 | ecosystem: Host-associated > Mammals > Digestive system > Large intestine > Fecal | place...
CGCCATCGAACGTCTGCCCGCCGAGGTGACGCTCAGCTTCGTGCCCTACGCTGAAGGTTTGCAGGCGTGGATCGACCTGGCCCGCGCCCATGGCCATGAAGTCATGCTGGAGATGCCGATGGAGCCGACCGGTTATCCCGACAACGATCCGGGCCCCTATACGCTGCTGGCCAACGCCGACGCCGCCGACAACATCGCCAAGATGAACTGGCTGCTGGGCCGGGCCACCGGCTATTTCGGCGTCACCAACTATATGGGCGATCGTTTCGCCAGTTCGGATGCGGGGATGAACGCCTTCATGGGCGTGCTGCGTCAACGCGGCGTCGCCTTCCTCGATGACGGCTCGATGAGCCGCCGTCCCGGCGCCTGGGCCCGCGCCAGCGCCAACCGCATCATCGACGAACAGCAGTCCCCCGCCGCCATCGTCGGCCAGCTCAACGCGCTGGAGGCCCTGGCCAAGGCGCAGGGCCAGGCCATGGGCACAGGCTTCAGCTATCCGGTGACGGTCGAGGCCGTAGCGCGCTGGACCGCCGAGATGGATGCACGCGGGCTGCAATTGGCGCCAGCGTCGGCGATGACGCAGCGCCCGGGCCGGTGACAGCGACGGCTTGAATGCGTATGGGCACGGCATGACCGCGCTCGATCTCTCCGCCTACCGTCCCAACGTCGGCGTCGTTCTGTTCCACGCGGACGGGCAGGTCTGGTACGGGCGCCGTGCAGGGCAGGCAGGGCCTTATAACTGGCAGTTCCCGCAAGGCGGCGTCGACAAGGGCGAGGATCTGGAAGCCGCCGCCCGGCGCGAACTGGCCGAGGAGACCGGCGTGGTCTCGGTACAGCTGCTGGGCCGCACAGACGACTGGATCGTCTATGACTATCCGCCCGAACTGATCGGCGCGAAACAGGCGCGCGGCTGGCGCGGCCAGAAACAGCACTGGTTCGCCTTCCGCTTCACCGGCGACGAGGCCGAAATCGACCTGGACGCCGACGTGGCCAACGGCGGCCACGCCGAGTTCGACGCCTGGCGCTGGGACGTGCTGTCGGCGGCGCCCGGCCTGATCGTGCCGTTCAAACGCGCCGCCTATGAGCTGGTGGTCGAGGCCTTCGCCGGCCTGACCGACTGACGGTTCAGCTGGTCGGGGCCAGCTTCATCAACACCAGGCCCGAGACGATCAGGATGGCCGCCAGAACCCGCATGACGCTGAGCTGTTCATTCAACACGGCGACGCCGACGACAAAGGCCCCGACCGCACCGATGCCGGTCCAGATCGTATAGGCCGTGCCCAGCGGCAGGGTCTTCATAGAGATGGAGAGCAAGCCGAAACTGGCGATCATGGTGACGATGGTCACCACGCTGGGCCACGGACGGGTGAAGCCCGCCGACTGTTTCATGAAGAAGGCCCAGACGATTTCGAGCAGGCCGGCGAGAAATAGAAAAATCCAGGCCATGAGACGGCCCTCCTTGCAAAGGGCCGGGTCGTCCCGGACTTGTCCCGACGCCGCAGCGCGAGGGCGAGGACGTGGCCTCGTCTTGCAGGGCTATTTAAGGCGCCCAGACCGGGGGTCAAGGTTGGAGCCCTGGTGGGCGCCGGCAAGAAAAATCCGGCGGAAGCGCTGTGCCTCCGCCGGATGTTCAGATCAGATTTTCGACGCCGATCAGGCCGTCAGGACTTCCGAAGCCTGTTCGGCCAGGATGGTCAGGCCGGCGGGCGTGACGTCGGCGAAGCCGCCGTGCACGTCGAAGCGACGACGCTCGGCCCCGTTGATGACGGTGACCACGCCTTCGCGCAGGGCCGTCATGAAAGGAGCGTGGTCGGCCAGGACGCCGAAGTCGCCTTCGACGCCGGGCGCATCGACCTGATCGACGAGGCCGGAGAAGACCTCGCGCTCAGGCGCCACCAGCGAGAAGTGGAGCTTGCCCGCCATGGATCAGGCCGCCTCGGCAGCCATCTTGGCGGCCTTCTCGACGGCTTCCTCGATGGCGCCGACCATGTAGAAGGCGGCTTCCGGCAGGTGGTCGTATTCGCCGGCGACGATGCCCTTGAACGAGCGGATGGTGTCGGCCAGTTCGACGAACTTGCCAGGCGAGTTGGTGAACTGTTCGGCCACGAAGAAGGGCTGCGACAGGAAGCGGCTGATCTTGCGGGCGCGCGAGACGATCAGCTTGTCGTCTTCCGACAGCTCGTCCATGCCGAGGATGGCGATGATGTCCTTCAGGCCCTTGTAGGACTGCAGAACTTCCTGAACCGAGCGGGCGACGTTGTAGTGCTCTTCGCCGATGACCAGCGGGTCCATGATCCGCGAGGTGGAGTCCAGCGGGTCCACGGCGGGGAAGATGGCCTGGGCGGCGATGTCACGGTTCAGAACGGTCTTGGCGTCCAGGTGGGCGAACGAGGCGGCAGGCGCGGGGTCGGTGAGGTCGTCGGCGGGAACGTAGATGGCCTGGATCGAGGTGATCGAGCCCTTCTTGGTCGAGGTGATGCGTTCCTGCAGGTTGCCCATCTCGGTGGCCAGCGTCGGCTGATAGCCCACGGCCGACGGGATGCGGCCCAGCAGAGCCGACATTTCCGACCCGGCTTGCGTGAAGCGGAAGATGTTGTCGACGAACAGCAGAACGTCCTTGCCTTCCTCGTCGCGGAAATACTCGGCCTGGGCCAGGCCGGTCAGGGCGACGCGGGCGCGGGCGCCGGGAGGCTCGTTCATCTGGCCGTAGACCAGGGCGCATTTGGAGCCCTCGGTCGAGCCGCCGTTCTTGGCCGGGTCCACGTTCACGTTGGACTCGATCATCTCGTGATACAGGTCGTTGCCTTCGCGGGTGCGCTCACCCACGCCGGCCAGAACCGAATAACCGCCGTAAGCCTTGGCGATGTTGTTGATCAGTTCCTGCATGGTCACGGTCTTGCCCACGCCGGCGCCGCCGAACAGGCCGGTCTTGCCGCCCTTGGTGTAGGGGCACATCAGGTCGATGACCTTGATGCCCGTGACCAGGATTTCCGACGAGGTCGACTGCTCTTCGAACGAAGGCGCCTCGCGGTGGATCGGGCGGAACATGTCGGTCTTGATCGGGCCCTGTTCGTCGATCGGCTGGCCGACCACGTTCATGATGCGGCCCAGGGTGCCGGGGCCGACAGGGGCCTGGATCGAGCCGCCGGTGTCACTCACGGCCTGGCCGCGCGTCAGGCCCTCGGTCGTGTCCATTGCGATGGTGCGGACCATGTTCTCACCCAGGTGCTGGGCGACTTCCAGAACCAGGGTGAAGGGCTCGCCCGTCTTCTGGTCGACGTTCTGGGTGTGCAGGGCGTTGAGGATGGCCGGCAGCTGGCCGGTGAACTCAACGTCGACAACGGCGCCGATGACCTGGGCGATCTTGCCCACGCCAGTGCCTTCGGTCACGACGGTGTTGCCCGTCGCGGCTGAGGTCACGGGGGCCTTGGACGCTGCCGGCTTCTTGGCTGCGGGCTTCTTGGGGGCGGGCTTCTTGGCGATGGTGTCGGTCATGGGAGGGTTCCGGTTCGGAATGGCGTCTATGTCAGCGGATCGGGATCAGAGGGCTTCGGCGCCGGCGATGATCTCGATCAGTTCGGTGGTGATCTGGGCCTGGCGTTTGCGGTTGTACTGCAGGGTCAAGGCGTTGATGAGGTCGCCCGCGTTGCGCGTCGCATTGTCCATCGCCGCCATCTGCGAGCCGAAGAAGCCTGCCTGGTTTTCATACAGGGCGGCCAGCACCTGGGTGGTCAGGTTGCGCGGCAGCAGCGTCTCCAGGATTTCCTCCTCAGACGGCTCGTATTCATAGACCGCGCCGTTCAGGTCGATGGGGGCGGCGTCACCCTCCACCACGGCGGGGATCAGCTGTTTGGCGGTCGGCACTTGGGCGATCACCGACTGGAAACGGCTGTAGAACAGCGTCACCACATCGGTTTCGCCGCTCTCGAACGAGTCGGCGATGAACTGGGCCACCGGCTGTGCGGCGGCCATGCCCAGCACCTTGTGCTCGCTCAGCTCGAAGGTGCGAACCACCTTGTCGCCGAACATGCGGGTCAGCTGGTCACGCGACTTCTTGCCGACGGCGACAATGCGGACATCCTTGCCATCCGCGATCAGGCTTCTGATCCGCTCGCGCGCAGCACGGATGATGTTGGTCGAGAAACCACCGGCCAGGCCCTTGTCCGCCGAGGCGACAACGACGAGGTGGCGCTGGTCGCCGCCCGTGCCCGCCAGCAGCTTCGGCGCATCGGCGCCCGAGACGCCCGCCGCCAGATTGGCGATGACCGAGGCCATCTTTGTGGCGTAGGGCCGGGCGTTCTCGGCCTGGTCCTGGGCGCGTTTCAGCTTGGCCGCAGCGACCATCTGCATGGCTTTCGTGATCTTCTGCGTCGCTTTGACGCTTCCGATCCGATCCCGCATTTCCTTGAGGCTGGCCATCCGGCGCTACTCTCTCGCTTTCCGGTTCAGTATCAGGCGAAGGTCTTGGCGAAGGCTTCGATGGCGGCCTTCAGCTCGGCTTCCAGGTCCTTGGAAAGGGCCTTGGTCGTCTTGATGCTGTTCAGGATGCTGGCGTGGTTGGAATGCATCCGGGCCAGCAGTTCACTCTCGAAGCGACCGATGTCGGCCACAGCGACATTGTCCAGATAACCGCGCGTCCCGGCATAGACCGACACGACCTGCTCTTCGACGGTCAGCGGCGAGTATTGCGGTTGCTTCAGCAGTTCCGTCAGACGGGCGCCGCGGGCCAGCAGGCGCTGGGTCGAGACGTCCAGGTCCGAACCGAACTTGGCGAAAGCGGCCATTTCCCGGTACTGGGCCAGCTCGCCCTTGATCGAACCGGCGACCTGTTTCATCGCCTTGATCTGGGCCGAAGAGCCCACTCGCGACACCGAGATGCCGACGTTCACGGCCGGGCGGATGCCTTGGTAGAACAGGTCGGATTCCAGGAAGATCTGGCCGTCGGTGATCGAGATCACATTGGTCGGAATGTAGGCCGAAACGTCGTTGGCCTGGGTTTCGATCAGCGGCAGGGCGGTCATGGAGCCCGAACCATTGTCTTCGTTCAGCTTGGCCGAACGCTCCAGCAGGCGGCTGTGCAGGTAGAAGACGTCGCCCGGATAGGCTTCACGGCCGGGCGGACGGCGCAGCAGCAGCGACATCTGGCGATAGGCCACCGCCTGCTTGGACAGGTCATCGTAGACGATCAGGGCGTGCATGCCGTTGTCACGGAAGAACTCGCCCATGGCCGTGCCCGAGAACGGGGCCAGGAACTGCAAGGGCGCAGGCTCGGACGCCGTGGCGGCCACGACGATGGTGTATTCCAGCGCGCCGCGCTCTTCGAGCGTCTTGACGATCTGGGCCACGGTCGAGCGCTTCTGGCCGATGGCGACGTAGATGCAGTACAGCTTGTCGCTTTCCGCTGCGCCTTCGACGTTGATCGACTTCTGGTTCAGGATGGTGTCGATCGCCACGGCAGTCTTGCCGACCTGACGGTCGCCAATGATCAGCTCGCGCTGGCCGCGGCCGACGGGGATCAGGGTGTCGATGGCTTTCAGGCCGGTCTGCATCGGCTCGTGCACCGACTTGCGCGGGATGATGCCGGGAGCCTTGACGTCCACGCGGCGACGCTCGGTGAACTGGATCGGGCCCTTGCCGTCGATCGGCTCGCCCAGCGGGTTGACGACGCGGCCCAGCAGACCCTTGCCGACCGGAACGTCCACGATCTCGCCCAGACGACGGACCTCGTCGCCCTCGGCGATCTGGTTGTCCTGGCCGAAGATCACGGCGCCGACGTTGTCGCGCTCAAGGTTCAGGGCCATGCCCTTAACCCCGGCCTTGGGGAATTCGATCATCTCGCCGGCCTGGACATTGTCCAGACCGTGGATGCGGGCGATGCCGTCGCCGACCGACAGCACCTGGCCGACGTCGGAAACGTCGGCTTCAACGCCGAAGTTGGCGATCTGCGACTTGAGGATGGCCGAAATCTCGGCGGCGCGGATGTCCATGTGAGGGCTCTCTGGCTTTCGTCTTCGGGGCGGGCGTTGAAGGCCCGGCAGTCAATCGTGGTGGATAGGAATGGTCAGGCGCGCTTGAGCGCAAACTTCATCTGGTCGAGCTTGGTGCGGAGCGAAGCATCGAACAGCTTCGAACCGACCTTGATCTTCAGTCCGCCCAGGATCGAGGGATCCACGCGGGCGGTCATTTCGGGGTCCTTGCCCAGAGAGGCGCGCAGCGCCGTCTGGATGGACTTGGTCTGGGCGGCGGTCAGGGCCTGGGCGGAAACCACCTCGGCGGCGACCACGCCGGTTTTCCTGGCGTAGAGCAGTTCGAAACCGGCGATGACGGCGGTCAGCTCGCGTGCACGGCCGTTCTGGGCCAGCAGGCTGAGGAAATTCCTGGTCACGCCGTTGAACTTCGCCTTTTCAGCGATGGCGGTCAGACCCTTGCGCTGGTCTTCAGCGGCGACGACCGGCGACGAGGCCATGCGGCGCAGGTCCGCGCTGTCGTTCCACGCGGCGCGCAGCGACTTCAGATCGGCCCGGACAGCGTCCAGGACGCCCGTCTCATCAGCGAGATCAAACAGCGCCTGCGCATAGCGCTCGCCGACCACTGTCGTTCTATATTCGTCAGCCACTTACAAGGTCCGCGCGGGTTAGCGTTCGGGGTTGCGGCCGGGCGCTGAATGCGCGCCGACCAAAGGCCTGAAATGCTTGAAGAAAGCACGCCGAAAAAACGCCTTGCGACGCATTCCTCGGCTCAGCCGGGCGCCTGATAGCACTCATGCCCCAAAGTCGCAACCAAGGGGGAAGGAACGATAACGCCGCACCGGCGCTGTGACGCCATGGCCGTGTCCGCATCCCGCCGCGTCATTTTCGCCGCCCTGGCGGGCAACAGCGCCATAGCCGCGACCAAATTCGCCGCCGCCCTGTTCACGGGCTCTGCCGCGATGATGAGCGAGGCGGTCCACTCTGTCGTCGACACCGGCAACCAGATTTTGCTGCTGATCGGTCTCAGGCGCTCGGCCCGGCCGCCCAGCGAGACTCATCCCTTCGGTCACGGTCTGCAGCTCTATTTCTACACCTTTGTCGTCGCGGTGCTGATCTTCGGCCTGGGCGCCGTCATCTCCATCCTGCACGGAATCGAACGGATCCGCGCGCCCGAGCCGATCGCCAATCCCTGGATCAACTATCTGGTGCTGGGCCTGGCCGTGGTCTTCGAGGGCGTGTCCTGGGTGATCGCACTCAAGGCCTTCAATGTGGAGCGGGCGGGCCAGCCGTTGCTGGCGTCGATCCATCACTCCAAGGACCCGACCGTCTTCACCGTCCTGTTCGAGGACACCGCCGCCCTGGCCGGTCTGGTGGTGGCCCTGGTCGGGGTGGTGGCCAGCCAGGTCTTCGCCCTGCCGGTTCTGGACGGCGTCGCCTCCGTCATCATCGGGGCGATATTGGCGCTGACGGCGGGCTTCCTCGCCTTCGAGAGCCAGAGCCTGTTGACCGGAGAGGCCGCCGACCCCGCCACGCGCCGGGGCATAGAGACGCTCGCCCGCGCCGAGCCGGGCGTAGAGGGGCTGAATGACGCTCGCACCATGCATTTCGGCCCGCATGAAATTCTGGTCGCCCTCAGCCTCGATTTTCGCGACGATCTGACCGCCGCCGAGGTCGAGGACACGGTCGCCCGGCTGGAGCGCACCATCCGCGCCGCCTTCCCCCAGGTCGGCCGCATCTATGTGGAGGCCCAGAGCCTGGCCAGCCACGCCGCCGTGCGTCAGGCGGTGATCGACGGCGGCGGTCCCGGAGCCCTGGTGCGCGATGTCCCCGCCGTCACCCACGCCGCCGAAGCCGCCGCCTCGGGTGCGACTCCGGTGCGCGACGTTTCGTCTTGATGCCGGACCAGCCGACCTTTACGAAAACCTTCGACTGATTTTCAGGACATTCCATGCTCGACGGCATCATCCCGCTTCTCTCGGACCCCGCCGCCTGGGCGGCCTTGATCACCCTTGTGGTGATGGAGGTCGTGCTCGGCATCGACAATCTGATCTTCATTTCGATCCTGTCGAACAAGCTGCCGCCCGAGCATCGCCAGCGTACGCGCCGCATCGGCATCGGCCTGGCCCTGATCATGCGCCTGGGCCTTCTGGCCGCCATCGGCTGGATCGTCGGCCTGACCCAGCCGGTCTTCGACCTGGGCTTCCATGGCGAAAGCTTCGACACCGCCTTCTCGTGGCGTGACCTGATCCTGATCGCCGGCGGCCTGTTCCTGGTGTGGAAAGCCACCAAGGAGATCCACCACACGGTCGATGTCACGCCGTCCAACGCCATGCTGGAAAAGGACAAGAAGGACGTTGTCATCAACAATGTCGGCACGGCCATCTTCCAGATCATCCTGCTGGACCTGGTCTTCTCGATCGACTCCATCCTGACCGCCGTCGGCATGACGGATCATGTGCCGATCATGATGGTGGCGGTGATCTTCGCCGTGGGCGTCATGCTGCTGGCCGCCGACCCCCTGGCCGAGTTCATCGACAAGAACCCGACCGTGGTCATGCTGGCCCTGGGCTTCCTCTTGATGATCGGCGCCGTGCTGATCGCCGACGGCTTCGGCGTGCATGTGCCCAAGGGCTACATCTACGCCGCCATGGCCTTCTCGGCCCTGGTTGAAGGCCTGAACATGTGGTCGCGCAATGCGCAGATCAGGAAACAAAGGGCCGAAGAGGCCGCCAAGGCCGCCCTGAACAAGACCGAAACCGCCGAGCCGGGCGTCTGAAAATGAGGGCCGTCCCGGCGGTTCTGGCGGCGTTCCTGCTGCTGACCCCGGTTGCGGCCTTCGCCCGGACAGAGAACCAGACCCCGCCGCCCGCTGCCGCGCCAGCGCCCGTCATGCCGATCTACGGCTATGAGATCGTCCGCCGCCTGCCGCACGATCCGGCGGCCTTCACGCAAGGTCTGGTGATCCGCGACGGCGTGCTTCTGGAAAGCACCGGACGGTCGCCCTCGACAGTGCGGCGCGTGCGGCTGGAGGACGGGGCCGTCCTGCGCCAGCGCACCCTGGATCCGTCCCTGTTCGGCGAGGGGCTGACCGAGATCAACGGCCGCGTCCTGACCCTGACCTGGCATGGCGGGCGCGGTTTCATCTGGAACGCCGAGACCCTTAGGCCCGAAGGTGAGTTCACCTACACCGGCGAGGGTTGGGGCCTGACCCACGACGGACGCCGCCTGATCCTGTCCGACGGCACGGCGAGCCTGCGCTTCCTCGATCCCGCCACCTTCGCCGAGACCGGGCGCGTGCCCGTGACCCTGAACGGCCGTCCTCTGGCCCAGCTGAACGAGCTGGAGTTCATCGACGGCGAGGTCTTCGCCAATGTCTGGCAGACCGACTACGTCGTCCGTATCGACCCGGAGACAGGTCATGTGGTCGGCGTCATCGATCTGACCGGCCTGCTGCCCGACCGCTCCGGTCTGGACCCGGAGGACGCGGTGCTGAACGGCATCGCCTGGGACGCCGAGGGGCGCCGTCTGTATGTCACCGGCAAGAATTGGCCGACCCTGTTCGAGATCAGGCTGACAGACCCGCGCTGATCCTTGCACATCGTCCTTCTCCCCCCCTGGAAGGAGAAGGACGTCAGAGGAAACTGTACGGGTCGACGTCGACGCTCAACCGCACCGAGGCGGGGATCTTCACCCGCGCCAGCCAGGCCCGCAGGAAGCCTTGCAGGTCCACGTCGCGGTCAGCGCGGACCAGCAGACGCTTGCGCCTGCGCCCCCTCACCAAGGCCAGCGGCGCGTCGGCGGGGCCGTAAACCTCCAGCCGCTCGGCGTTTGGGATGGATTCCGCCAGATCGCGCGCCGTCTTCTCGACCGCCGCGCCGTTCTCGCTGGACAGGACCAGCGCCGCCAGACGACCGTAGGGCGGCAGAGAGGCGGCTTCGCGCTCGGCCATCTCGGCTTCGACGAAGGCGTCGCGGTCACCCGCCGCCAACGCCATCAGCACCGGATGATCGGGCGTCCAGGTCTGCAACAGGGCGCGGCCCGGCTTGTCGGCGCGTCCGGCCCGCCCCGTCGCCTGGGTCAGCAACTGGAAGGTGCGTTCCGCCGCCCTCAAGTCGCCGCCGCGCAGGCCGAGGTCGGCGTCCACCACCCCGACCAGGGTCAGATTGGGGAAGTTGTGGCCCTTGGCCGCCGCCTGCGTCGCCACCAATATGTCAATCTCGCCCGCCTGCATGGCCTGGATCAGGGCGCGGGCGGATTTGGCGTCTGGCGTGGTGTCGGAGCTGAACACCGCCGTGCGCGCCTCGGGGAAGAGGGCGCGGACCTCTTCCTCAACCCGTTCGACGCCGGGACCGACCGAAACCAGGCTGTCCTCGGCCCCGCATGACGGACAGGCCTTGGGCCGCATCATGGAAAAGCCGGTCAGATGGCAGACCAGACGGCCGGTGTAGCGATGCTCGACCAGCCAGGAGTCTGTGTCCGGCGCCGTCATCCGATGACCGCAGACCCGGCACAGCACCACGGGCGCATAGCCGCGACGGTTGAGGAACAGCAGGCTTTGTTCGCCGCGCGCAAAGGTCTCGCCGATGGCTTCGCGTAAAGGTGCGGACAGCCAGGTCTGGGGATCGGGCGGCGACTGGCGCAGGTCCAGCAGGCCGATGTCGGGCAGGACGGCGGCGCCGTGCCGCGCGCCCAGCTTCAGCCAGCCGTAGCGCCCCTGATGCGCATTCCACAGCGTCTCCAGCGATGGGGTGGCCGAGGCCAGCACCACCGTCGCCCCCTCGATCCGTCCGCGCGCCACGGCCAGATCACGGCCGTGGTAGATCAGGCCCTCGTCCTGTTTGAACGAGCCGTCATGCTCCTCGTCGACGACCAGCAGCTTCAGATTGACGAAGGGCAGGAACAGGGCCGAGCGGGCGCCGACCACGATGTTGCATCGGCCCGCCACAACCGCCTCCCACACCTGACGACGGCGCGGCGGGGTGACACCGGAATGCCATTCGGCCGGGGCGGCGCCGAAGCGGGCGGTGATGCGCTCGATCAGCGCCTGGGTCAGGGCGATCTCGGGAAGGAGGATCAGCAGCTGCGCCGTCGGATCGGCCCGCAACGCCTGCGCCGCCGCCTCCAGATAGGCCTCGGTCTTGCCGGAGCCGGTGACGCCATCCAGCAGGAAGGGGGCGAAGCCGCCTTGCGCCACCGCCTCAGCCAGGCCTTGCGCCGCCGCCGACTGATCCGGGTTCAATTGAGCCGGAGCATGGTCGGGATCGGGCGGGTCAAAGGCTGAGGCCGCCTCGATCTCGATGACTTCCAGAACCCCTTCATCGACAAGACCCTTGACCACGCCCGACGACACCCCCGCGGCCCGCGCCAGATCGGGGCCCGGCATGGCCCTCTGGCCCAGCGCCTCCAGCACGGTCGTGCGCGCCATCGTAGGCCGCGCGGGGGTTCGTTCTCCGACACGACGCACCCGCCGCTCGGGCCGGGGGCGGGGCGCCCGAAGGCCCTTCAGCGCCGCAGCCGCCATCTCGCCCGGCGGGCTCAGGGTCCAGCGCCCGGCCCACTCGACGAAAGCCAGTGCACCCTCGGGCAGTCGCGGCTCCTCCAGCCGGTGGTCGACAACCTTCAGCCGTCGGTTGGAGCCTGTGGTCTCGCGCACCTCGGCCACCACGCCCCGGATCAGGCGCGGCCCCAGCGGCACGGCGACCTGATCGCCGCGGGCGATCTCCAGCGCTTCGGGCACCTCATAATCAAAGGCTTCCGGCACAGGCAGGGGAATGAGGACGGAGGCGACTTTCACCCTTTCGTCCGCTCGGCTACACAGGTCCGCATGAAACTCTTTCTCGACACCGCCGACGTCGCCGTCATCAAGGACATGGTCCCCACCGGAATGGTGGACGGCGTCACCACCAATCCCTCGCTGATCGCCAAATCCGGTCGCAACATCGCAGAGGTCATCGCCGAAATCTGCGCCCTGGTCGAGGGGCCGATCTCGGCTGAAGCCGTGGCGACCGACTTCGAGACCATGGTCAAGGAAGGCGAAAAGCTCGCCGCCATCGCCTCGAACGTGGTGGTCAAGCTGCCCCTGACCTGGGACGGGCTGCGCGCCACGCGGGCCTTTGCCGACAAGGGGATCAAGACCAACGTCACCCTGTGCTTCTCCGCCGCCCAGGCCATGCTGGCCGCCAAGGCGGGCGCCACCTTCATCTCGCCCTTCGTCGGCCGCCTGGAAGATGTCGGCGCCGACGGCGTGGGTCTGCTGGAAGAGATCCGCACCCTCTACGACATCCATGATTTCGACACCCAGATTCTGGCCGCCTCCCTGCGCAACCCCGACCATGTGACGGCTGCGGCCCTGGCCGGCGCCGACGCCGCCACCCTGCCCGCCGACACTTTCAAGGCGCTGGTCAAGCACCCGTTAACCGACAAGGGTCTTGATGCCTTCCTGGCGGACTGGGGCAAGACGGGACAGTCGATCCTCTAGGGCTGCCCAAAGAGGCTGCCCAGTTTCCGCGTCGCGTCAGGAGAGATTTGTGAGCGTCACCCCTGATCTGACCCCCCCGGCGGCGGAGGAAGGCCCGCACTGGCCCGACATCCGCGCCTGGCTACAGGCCCATCCCCAGACCCTTCTGGACGACCGCTCCCTGCTGGAGGAGATCGGGCTGAAACCCCATGGCCGCAATGTCGTGGAGTTCGGCCGCGCCGCCCTGACCCGGTTGGAGGAGGCCGCCGAGCGCGAGGCCGACGCCCGCAAGCGCATCGAAGCCATCGCCCGCGCCAACTTCGCCGCCCAGACCCAGACCCATGTCGCGGCGCTGGACCTGCTGGAGGCGCGCAACCTGTCCGATCTGGCCCGCCGTCTCGACGCCCTGGCCCAGGGTCGGTTCGGCCTGGCCGGCGCCGCCGTGGCGCTGGAGAAGCCCGGCCCGACGCCCTTCGGCTGGCGCACGCTGGAGACCGGCGGCGTCGATGCTTTGCTGGGCGAACACGGCCTGACCTGGCTGGGGCCGAACTTCGACGGTCTGAACCTGTTCGGCGCCCAGGAGGAACAGGTGCGTTCGGTCGCCCTGATCCGCATGGCGCCGCTGTTCCCGGGCTCGGAGGCGGCGCGGCCTGCACTGTGCGCCTTCGGCTCGCCTGAGGACGACGGATTCACCGCCACCATGGGCTGCGAACTGGTGGCCTTCATCGCCCGGGTGGTGGAACGCACCGCCGAGCGCTGGCCCCTGCTGGGGTGACGTCCCCCCTCTCCGCTTCAGAAGCCCTGCTGGCCTGGCTGGAGCATCTGGCGCATGAGCGCCGCCTGTCTCCGCGCACGCTGGAGGCGTACGGCCATATCGGGCGGCTGTATCTGACCTTTCTCGAGCGGCATCGCGGCGAGAGCCTGCCGCTGGCCGACATGGCCGGCGTCAGCGCCGCCGAACTGCGTGCGCATCTGGCCGAACGGCGCGCCGGGGATGGTTCGGAACGCTCAGGTCTGGCGGCGCGGTCGATCAGCCAGACCCTGTCGGCCATCCGCGCCTTTCACGCCTTCCTCGACCGCCGCTGCGGCGTGGCTGCGCCCCAGATCGCCCTGGTGCGGGGGCCGCGCCTCAAGGCCACCCTGCCGCGCCCGCTGAACGAGGATCAGGCGCGCGGCCTTCTGAGCGAAAGCGAAGCTGATCCTGATGTCGAACCGTGGGAGGCGGCGCGCGACCGGGCGGTGCTGACCCTGCTCTACGGCTGCGGCCTGCGGATTTCGGAGGGGCTGTCGTTGCTGCGGGCCGATGCGCCCCTGGCTGAGACGCTGCGCATCACCGGCAAGGGCGGCAAGACCCGCATGGTCCCGGTCCTGCCCGCCGTGGTCGAGGCGGTTGAAGCCTATCTGGCGCTTCTGCCCCATGCCGTCGCCCCGCATGAGCCCCTGTTCAGGGCCAAGCGCGGCGGTCCCTTGAGCCCGCGCCATGTGCAGGCGGCGGTGCAGCGCCTGCGCGGCCGGCTGGGCCTGCCCGCCTCGGCCACGCCGCACGCCCTGCGCCACAGCTTCGCCACCCATCTGCTGGGGGCCGGGGCCGACCTGCGCTCGATCCAGGAGCTTCTGGGCCACGCCAGCCTTTCGACGACCCAGAAATACACCGGCGTCGACGCCGCCCGCCTGCTGGCCGCCTACGCCGAGGCCCATCCCCGGGGCTGAGCAGACGACGTTCGGGGCGACTCGCCAGTTTCGATAAATGGGATCAGTATCGCCGGGTGATCATCGACGCCCCGACAAGGCGTCAGGAGATGAAGCCGATGCAGGATCCCGTCCTGCCGACCGACCGCCGCGCCATCCTGCAGGGCCTGGCCGCCAGCGCCCTGACGACGTGCGCCCTTCTCCCCGGCGCGGCGTTCGCCCAGGAGGTGCCCGCCAAAAACCCGGAGGGGGTGGCGCCGGACCCAACCGAGATTCAGCTGACACGCAATCTGTTCACCCGCGTCGCCGCCCGGGTGGACATCAACGACCATGGGCCCTTCAGCTTCGTCATCGACACCGGGTCCGCATCAACGGCGGTGTCCGATCAGGTCGCCGCCTTGCTGGCCCTGCCTGCTCGCGACCCGCTGATCGTCCACGGCATCGCCGAGGCGGCGATCACCCCCAGCGTCGAGGTCGACAAGATCAGGCTGCACGGCCTGAACATGCACCGGCTGCGTTGCCCGGTCCTGTCCCATGACCAACTGGGCGCCGACGGCCTGATAGGTCTGGACATACTGTCCCGCTTCAAGCTGAGCTTCGACACCCAGCGACGGGCCGCCAGCCTGACGCGGCCCGGCGTGCAGATCGTCATGGGCGGCGTCATGACCACAGGCTCGCGCCTGTTCCGTGACGGGGTTCGTTCCATGCGCGGTCGTTTCGGTCAGCTGATCATGACCGAGCTGAGGGTCAGCGGCGAACCCGCCGCAGCCTTCATCGACAGCGGCGCGCAATACTCCATCGGCAACCACGCCTTGCGCCGCGCCATCACCCTGAACCGGTCAGGCGGCCTGTCGCGTACGCGGTCGACGCCGGTCTTCGGCGTCACGGGACAGAGCCTTCAGGCGGAACTGGCCCAGGTCAGCGACCTGCGCCTCGGCCCGAACCGGCTGGGGCCGACGACCCTTCTCTTCGCAGACCTGCACTGTTTCGAGGCGCTCGAGCTGTCGGACAGGCCCACCTTGTTGATCGGCGCTGACCTGCTGGGTCGATTCCAGCGGGTGACGCTGGATTTCTCGCGCAACACAGTGAGGTTCGACGGCGTCCTGCCGCCCTCGACCCATCCGCTGGACGAGATTGTCGCCGTCTGAAACGCCGGTCAGACCGCCTTCACCGCCCCGCCGTCCAGCCGAATCAGTGAGCCGGTGACATAGGCCGCCTGAGGGCTGGCCAGGAAGGCGGCGACGGCGCCGAACTCCTCCGTCGAGCCGATGCGGCCCACGGGAATGTTCGCTGCGGCTTGCGTACGCGCGGCCTCGGGCGTCATGCCGTTTGCAGCGGCGCGGGCGGCGTCCAGCCGTTCTATGCGCGGCGTGTCGATGCGGCCGGGCAGCAGGGTGTTGACGGTGATCCCGTGCGGCCCGACCTCGTTCGACAAGGTCTTGGCCCAGGCGGCGACGGAGGCCCGCAGGGTGTTGGACACGCCCAGCGACGCCACCGGCTCGATGACGGTGATGGAGGCGACGTTGAGGATGCGGCCCCAGCCCATGGCCTTCATCCCCGGCAGCACCCGGTCGGTCAGGCGGAAGATCGACAGCACCATGGCCTCGAACTGCGTCCGCCACAGGTCCGGCTCCAGCCCCGACACCCCCGACGGCGGCGGCCCGCCGGTGTTGTTGAGCAGGATCTGGATCGGCCCGCCCAGCGCCTGTTCTGCGACATCCACAGCCGTCAGCAGGGCGTCATGATCGGCCAGGTCGGCGGGGGCGATCACGGCCCGACCCGGCCCCTTGGCGTTCAGCTCATCGGCCACAGCCTGCAGCTTGACCGCATCGCGCGACAGCAGGGCCACATGCGCCCCCTCGGCCACCAGAGCCGTGGCGACCGCCCGGCCCAGCCCGCTGGACCCGCCGCAGATCAGGGCGCGCTTGCCGGTGAGATGAAGGTCCATGGGGAGGTTCCGGTGTGGAGGAAAGGTGCAGGGACGGAGATGGTCGTAGACGGAGGCGATTGCGAGACTTGCTGGATTGAATCCTCCCCCGACGGGGGAGGATTTGAGAGCGCCGTCGTTGATGTCTGTTTTGGCAGGTGAGCAAAGGACTGAAACCGACCCATTGCGGACATTGACTGGGTTGGCGAATGTGACTGACCATATCTGGATAGCCAAATGCTCAGAAGCGGCCTTTTCGTAGTTCTCGCCCTCCTCTCTAGCTGTCAGGGGATGAACGGCGATCCTATGTTGGGGCCGGTCAGCACATCCAATGCTCCAACCGTGGGCGACCTATTTGCTAGCGGATATCGTACAGTTGACGAGAGAGGCGTAGCTTTCAACTGCGGACCCGGCTGCATCGGCGACGGTTTTGATGCAGTCTATTTAGGCACAGGAGAAACCCAAGATGGAGAGGAGTTGGCGCACTACGCCTGCCCTGCCATCAAAGGTGCAGAACTCCATGACTGGCGTTGCCGCAAGCTGCCTCGTCCTTATGTCCCTAATGGTGGGCTCCGCCGTTAGGTCCGCTTTCCGCGGTGGAAAGCGGACGTTGACGGGCGGGCGGGATCATCCTCAAATCGTTGGATGGCAGTAACCGCAAAAGTCGATCAGCAGGGCATTCTGGAAGCGGACCTACGGAAGAATTGGCGATGGCTAAGCGTCATCTCGATCGAACGGCCAATGAACCGTTTGCTGATCACCTTACAAGACGACCAGCAGCCCTCAGACAAGTTTCTCTTCGAATGGGATGAGGTCCCTGCCTACGCGGTTCGGGACGAGAGTTTCGCCGCTTTGGACGAAGGCGACGAACGCGGGGGAGGCGGCCCCGTCATGCAGTGCAAAGGGACGCGCTTTATCGCGTGGGCGACCGAAGCAACATGGACGCACGGAGACATGCCGTTGTTGCACTGGCGGATCGCAGGCTCTGACGACGTAATCGATGTGGCGAGCGTGGGTCCGCCGGTCCTCTGCAAAATTCCATAATCCTACAGTCCGCTTCCCCCCTTGGTGACGGTCGGCTCTCGACCCGTCTCAGACATTGGGCTGGTCCGTCTTTCGGCTTAGATAGTGGCCGCCAGCTTGACTCAAAAGGAACGGTCGCATGGGCGAACTATGTCCAATTTGTTCAGCAGAGATGCCTTCCAATCCAAGATATCCCCGCGCTGTCTGCCGGGAGTGCGCCGCGCGGGCGTCGGACAGCGACGGTGAACCGCTCGAACTTACCCAAGCCGGACCCAAAGGTGAGTACGCGGCGAGCTACGTGAAAAGCGGCAATCCATACCCGAGCGATAAGGTCTTCATCGATGGCATAGCTTGCGGGGCGCGGGTCGCGCATTTTGGCGGAATCGTAGTGCAGCACCGCTAGTCTGCTAACCACCCACAGCGGAAACTCGATACGGCGGCTTCCGTCGCCCCCAAACAAAACGGCGCGCCCCTTTCGGAGCGCGCCGTGATGCATCCAGACTGAAGCCGACGCTTACGCCTGCATGGTCCAGCCTTCGACGCCCATGGCCGCCTGTTTGACGGCTTCGGAGCGGGTCGGGTGGGCGTGGCAGATGCGGGCGATGTCTTCAGAGGCGCCGCCGAAGGCCATGACGGCGCAGGCTTCGCCGATCAGCTCGCCGGCCTGCGGGCCGTAGATGTGGACGCCCAGAATCTTGTCGGTCGTCGCGTCGGCCAGGACCTTGGCGAAGCCTTCGGTCTCATGGTTGATCTTGGCGCGGCTGTTGGCGGCGAAGGGGAATTTGCCCTTCTTGAAGGCGATTCCGGCGGCCTTGAGCTGCTCCTCGGTCTTGCCGACCCAGGCCACTTCCGGGCCGGTGTAGATGACGCTGGGGACCAGGTCATAATCGACATGGCCCGCCTTGCCCGCGATCAGTTCGACGGCGGCCACAGCGTCTTCCTCGGCCTTGTGCGCCAGCATCGGGCCGTGGGTCACGTCGCCGATGACCCAGACGCCGGGCGCGGAGGTCTTGAAGTGATCATGGCCGATGAAGCCGCGCGGGTCGGTGGCGATGCCGACCGTCTCCAGACCCAGGTCGGCGGTGTAGGGACGACGGCCGATGGCCACCAGAACCACGTCGCCCTTCAGGGTTTCGGCCTCGCCGCCCTTCAGGGTTTCGGCCTCGCCGCCCTTGGAAGGTTCAAGCGTCAGCTCGACGCCGTCCTTGCCCGGCTTGGCGCCTGTGACCTTCGTGCCCATGCGGAAGGTCATGCCCTGTTTGGTCAGGCCGCGCTGGAAGGCGGTGGCGACCTCGGCGTCCATGCCGGCGCCGACCTTGTCGAGGAATTCCACCACCGTCACCTGGGCCCCCAGACGACGCCAGACCGAGCCCAGCTCCAAGCCGATGACGCCCGCGCCGATGACGATCAGATGCTTGGGCACCTTGGGCAGGAACAGGGCGCCGGTGCTGTCGATCACCTTGCCGTCTTCAAAGGCCACGCCCGGCAGGGGGGTGGGCTCGGAGCCGGTGGCGATGATGATGTTCTTGGCGTCATAGGCCGTCTTCGACCCGTCAGCGGCCTCGACCTCGACCTTGCCCGCGCCGGCGAGACGGCCGCGGCCCTTCAGCCAGTCGACCTTGTTCTTCTTGAACAGGAATTCGATGCCCTTGGTCAGGCCGGTGACGCTGTCGTCCTTGGCCTTGTGCATCTGGCCCAGGTTCAGCTTGGGCGAGACGTCGATGCCGATGGCGGCGAACTCCGTGTTGGCCTGCTCGAACAGCTCAGAGGCGTGCAGCAGCGCCTTGGAGGGCATGCAGCCGACGTTGAGGCAGGTGCCGCCCAGGGTCTCGCGCATCTCGACGCAGGCGACCTTCAGCCCCAGCTGGCCCGCGCGGATGGCGGCGTTGTAACCGCCGGGACCGCCGCCGATGATGATGACGTCATATGCGGTGCTGGAGGATGCGGCTTCGGCCATGATGGTGCTCTGGTCCTGTTCTGGCGCGGGGGAGGAAGGGGGCTCGGTTGAGGTCTGGGTCGGCGCCGGCTCGGGCGTGGGGCCCGGCGCCGGCGGAATGACAAACACGCCGCCGGGATCGGGTCGGCTCTCGACCAGGATCGGCGCAGCGGGCGGCGCCGTCTCGGGTGCGGCTTCGGGCGTGGCGGAGGGCGCCTTGCGGCCCAGCATGGAGCGCAGGCCGCCGAGCAGTCCGCTGGATGTGTCTGTCTTCCGGGCCATGATCTCGATCGCGTGGGTCGTGGCCTGCATATAGGCGGCGCAGGGGGGCTGCGGCAACGGCTGGGGCCCTGACAGGGTGCGACACGCCAAAAGGGCCGGACGTTTCCGCCCGGCCCTTCCGATGTTTCAGACGTTTTAGCCTCAGAGTTTGAAGCGCAGGCCCACGAAGACGTTGTAGCCGAACTTCTCATACTCATAGGTCCGCTCACGCGAGCCATAGTAGCGCACACCCGGCGAGTCCGTCAGGTTCTTGGCCTCGGCGAACAGCTCCATGCCGTTCGAGAACTCATAGCTGGTGGTGAAGTCCAGCTGTTCGCGGCCCTCGACATAGAGGTCGAAATCGCCGTCGTCGGCGTTGATCTCTTCCAGATAGTCGCTGCGCTTGGTGTAGCTGAGACGGGCGCTGAAGCCGCCCATCTCATAGAAGGCGGCCAGATTGTAGGTGGTGTCGGACTGACCCGGCAGGGCGAAGACGCTGCGGCCCTCATAGGTGCGGCCCAGATCGATCTCGGCGTCGGTCAGGGTGTAGTTGGCGAAGACGCCGAAGCCCGAGG
>Ga0233377_1000431_pt1 | contig 19760 bp, 24 predicted proteins | sample ElkDunMinimDraft_6_FD_191540 | JGI IMG/M metagenome (GOLD analysis project Ga0233377, IMG submission 191540) | Fecal eukaryotic communites from dung pellets of Tule Elk in California, USA - Elk Dung E36 | ecosystem: Host-associated > Mammals > Digestive system > Large intestine > Fecal | place...
ACATCGATGTCGGCTTGGACGAACATGCGGAACACGTTGACGACCAGGCTGCGCTTGACCTGATCCAGCTTGTTGAATTCCTTGATGTCGTCGGCGAGGCTGATTTCGGAAGGCAACCAGTGAATCTGCTGCTGTCGTTCCCAGAAATCATAAGCCCACGGATACTGAAATGGTCGATACGCCTTGCTAGGCAGAGTGAGACTCATGCTATCTCCTGAATGAGAACAAAGGCGGAACGACTCGCGCATTACGCGGGTCGCTCCTTGTAGGGAATAGGAAATTTCCTACGCCGCGATGGCGAACTTTTCGGTCTGGTTTCCCCAAGCGTCCCAGCCAGGCTTTGCCTGGCGGGCGAACATCTCAAGGTAGGGGCCTTTGACCAGGCGCTCGACGCTGCGGTATTGCTGGTCCGGCTTGCGACTGTGTTCGCGGCGCGGTGCTACGATCAGCTCTGGCACGCCTGCGTCGAGCCGCTTGGGCTTACCGCGCGTGAACAGAAAACACTTCTCGGTGTATTTGCGCGACCAGTAGCCCATGCTCATGAGCGGCTTACCGGTCTTGTGGCTCGTCTTGAGCCAGGTGAAGCAATCGGTCTTGAACTCGAAGCCCCAGGCTTGGCCCAACTCGATCGCTTGAGGAATGTGGGAGCTAATCACCCACATGAACAGCGCACAGTCCTTTTCCGCGACGTCTGCGACGGGGATTTGCGCCAGCTGCCGCACCGTCTCGGTCGAATAATGATCGTCGACGGTGCGGTGCGGAGTTACGTTCGCCCCACCCCAGGTACGGAAAGCCCAGGGAGGGTCCGCGACGATCGCGCCGTACTTCTTGTCGGCGGGGAGTGGGGCGAACGTCATTAGGCGACGACCACTGCGGTTTCGGCCGACGATGCAACGCCAATGCCGCGAGCATTCGTGGCGGTGACGACGGCGCTGATCTTCTTGCCGACATGGTCGGCGGCCAGAACAAGCGTGGCGGCAGTCTGACCCGCGATGAGAACGCCGTCAGCATACCACTTGCGGGCGTAGGTGATCGACGCTTCGCCGGTCCAGGTGCCGTTCGAGACGGTCAGCGTCTCGCCCGACTCCGCGAGCCCGGTGATCGCCGGCGCGACAGTGTTGGTCGGGAAGATCGGGTTGAAGTCGTTGATGATCGCGTCGAGTTCGGCGAGCGCCGCCGACGTCTTGGCGTAGATCTTCTTGGCCTTCTCGCCGTCGACGTTCACCTCGGCTTCCAGGCCGTCGTAGCCGACCAGGCCATAGCCACCGCTGACGCCACCGGTCTGCTGCCGAGAGAACGGACCCTGTCCGGTAAGGGTGACGGCGCCGATGCCGTTCACGGTGCGGGTAACTTCGGGCATTCTTATTTATCCTTCTCAAGGAAGGCATCATTCACTTCCGCGACGATGCCGGTGGGGGTTTCTTCGCGAGCCCAGGTCACGTTCTTGTTGGGCTTGGTTGCGGTGCCGCTGGGGCTGGCGGTCGGTTGCCAGAGCGTCGCGCGAGCGCAGTCGCGGTTCTTGTCGACGATGCGGAACGAGCCGGCTTCGGACACGACCGACCAGGGGCCTTCGCCCGAGAGCTCGATAAGGCCGTGCGTGGTGTGGAATTCGGAGGTCTCAGCCATCGGCTGGCACCTCCGCGGCGTTGAGGCCGTCGAGCTGCTGAATGCCGAGCAGAATGAGGCCGGCGAAGGTGACGAGATATTCGCGCAACATCGGGCTCGAGTTGGACATCGTGAGAGACGAGGTCGCGATCTTCGCCCCGTCGAGAGCGTTGAACTGCCCGAAGGGCATTGCGGCGTGATCTTTCGCCGCCTTGATGATCTCGGTGGAGATCTCGGCGAGGGCTTGTTCAGCCATTTAATTTCCTTGTAAGATTGCGGGTGTGTGCATGTGTGTTACCATACACACACCCAAGGGGCAACAGGTTACTGGCAGGACTCGCAGACCATATCGTCTTCGTAGCGAGGGGCCGGGGTGGCGTTATGGAGGTCCGTCGCTTCGATCGATGCAGACGGCATCTCCCCCGCAACGTGACCGACCGCCATGGCCTTCGAGACGGTGCGCGACCGAAGGTAGTAAAGGCTCTTGAGCCCCGACTCCCAGGCCATCTTGTGGATCTCGAACAGATCCTTCTTGTGGACGTTCGCCAGCAAGAAGATGTTCACCGACTGCGCCTGACAGATGTACGGCGCCCGATCGGCCGCGTGCTGCACACGCCAGCGCTGGTCGATCTCGAAGGCGGTGCGATAGGTCGCCTTCTCCTGCGGGCAGAAGTATGGCAGGTGCTGCACCGAGCCGTCGTTGATCGTGATCGACTGCCACTGATCTTCGACCCACTCATCTTCGGTCGCCTTCATCACGCCGGCGAACATCGGACTTCCCTCGAGCATGAACCGGACGGTCTTGTTCATGCCGGAAAGGCTCTCGACAAGCTGGTGGAAGCGTCGGCGAAGCTGCGCATCGAGATATTTGTTCCGCACGATGAAGCTGCCCGAGAGCGTCTTCTGCGTGAACACGTTCGCGACCCAAGGTTCATCGCACGGCGAAGCACCGCCGCAGATGATCGAGATCGACGCGGTCGGCGCGCTGCTGAAGACGTTGGTGTTCCGTTTCGCAGGGCCAGCCTCATCGCCAGCCAGGTCGAATGCGGCCTGCCAGTCAGGGCAGGGGCCGCGCTCGTGCGCCAGCTGGGTGTTGGCGATCGACGCAACTTGCGACAGCCACTGCCAGAGCTTGTTGTTGATCGCCTGCGCGTGCTTGCCCTCGTACGGCAGATCCTTGCTCTGAAGGAAGCTGTGGAAGCCCATCATTCCGATACCGACCGAACGCTCCTGTTTGGCGGCGTATCGCGCGCGCTCGAAGCCGGGCACGCCCTCGGTCTTGCGGATGAAGGTTTCGAGGACGTTGTCCACGAAGCGCAGGACGTCTTCGATGAACTCGGCGTTATCGTACCATTCGTCGCTGGTCTCGGCGTTGAGCGAGGACAGGCAGCACACCGCGGTTCGCCACTCGTCGTTGTAGTCGAGGCCGGTGTGCAGCGTAATCTCCGAGCAGAGATTGGACTGCTTCACGGTCAGGCCGAGAGCCTTGTAGATCTTGGGCAGAGCCTTCTTCACGTTGTCCGAGAAGACGATGTATGGCTCGCCGGTCTCGAGGCGCGTGATCAGGATCTTGATGAAGATCTCGCGGGCGTCGACAGTCTTGACGACTTTGCCGCTCTTGGGTCCGATCAGATCCCATTGACGCGCGGCCGGATCATCGGAGAGCGCAGCTTCCATGAAGGCGTCGCTGACTGTGATGCCGTGGTGCAGATCGAGAGCCTTGCGGCGAGGGTCACCGCCCGAACTCGGCCGGCGTAGTTCGAGGAACTCTTCGAGCTCGGGGTGGCGATCGTCGAGGTAGACGGCAGCGGAGCCGCGGCGCAGCGAACCCTGGCTGATCGCGAGCGTCTGCGCGTTCTGCCAGTGGATGAACGGGATGATACCGCTGGTGGTGCCGGTCAGCGAACCTTGAATGCCGTCGCCGATCTCTCGCACGTCACCCCAGTATGTGCCGATGCCGCCGCCGCGACATGCGAGCCAGCCGTTCTCCTGCACCGCTTCCAGGATCGACTCCATGGAGTCCCCGACCGAGTTGAGGAAGCAGCTGATCGGAAGGCCGCGATCGAGGCCGGAGTTGGTGAGGACGGGCGTCGCCGGCATGAACCACAGACGGCTGATCGCGTCGTAGGCGCGCTGCGCGTGGCCGTTCTCCAGACCCCAGGTGATCTCGTCGGAGTTGGAGCAGGCGACGCGGGCGAAGAGATCCTGATATCGCTCGCCAGGCACGAGATAACGGTCGTCGAGGGTCTGCTTGCCGAAGTCGGTCAGCAACGCATCACGGCTGTCGTCGATCTGGATGGTCACGCTGCGACCGTCTTGGGAATAGGTATATGGGCGCATTGATGCACCCGCGAACGACGCCGGGTCGACTGCGGTCATTAAGAACTCCTAGAATGTTGGGGGTGTGGGCGCCGAAGCGCCCACGGTAATCAGCGGCGCTGCAGCGCTTCGCGGAGGCGTGCGTAGGCTTCGCTATCTTCGGGGAAGCGAACCGCGGCGACCTTCGAGGTCACGATGCTAAGGTGAAAGGGCGTGCCGTTGGGCTCGTCGGCCTGGAGGATTTCCTGCGACTTGCCGAACAGTCGGCCGAAGAAACCCGACTTGCTCAGACGCTGGGTGGGCGTGCCGGCAGGGATGGCGTAATTATAGGGGCTGACGGCGATCCAGCCTCCCCAAACGATGGAATTTGACACAATGGGCTCCAATGCGATGATGAGGGGTAATTCTATCAGGGCTGCATGTGTGTTGTCTAGCATGCGCTCAGATTAAATAACTGCCGCCATCATCCCCGCAAGCTGGCGGAACTGTTCGCTGGAGATCGCCGCCTGGATGCCGCACATCGAGTCTGCTTTGTGCTCCTCAGCCTTGAGGACATGCTTGCTGCAGATTTCGATTTCCCAGTCGTTCTTGCGGCCGGTCTCCCAGAGTTTCGTACCGCCGACCCGGTAGGTCAGGTCGACCGCCCATCGCACCATGTCTTCCTTGTCGGCGGTGAGCTTGCCAACGGTCGCGAGCTTCACCTCGCGCGGGGTGACTTCGAGAACGGGGACAGGGAGACTGGCGACCAGACCGACGACGATCCCGAAAGCGTAAAGGGCTTTCGCGCTCTGCGCCCCGCTGGGGATCTCTGAGCACGCAAGCTTGACGCTGTGCTGGTCGATGATGCTGTATAGCTCGCCCTTCACTGTACGAGCGCGAAAGAGCGCGTCAGACGACGCCCTGACCTGCTTGTTCTTCGTCGGTGCGGTGATGATCGTGCCCGCGTCGATGATGTCGAGGATTTCGCGCTTGATGGGGCAGACTTCGGCCACCGACCAGCCGGTGTGCGTGAGGCTCGGATCAAGCCCCAGGATGCGGATTGTCATTGAATTTCCTATTGATTGAGCCACTCGCGGAGCTCTTGCTTTGCATGTTGGTATCCGTCGCCGCGACCGCGGGTGTATTCGCTCTTTGCGAGACGGATGATCACAGCGGCGGCCATCGGCGTCAGAGTACCAGCGACGGTCACGCCATGTCGGAATGGGTCGACCTTCCAATCGCGCATCTGGCGATTGTAATCGGCGCTGCTGATTGGCTCCTGGCGCTTGATCGTGGTCTGCTCTTGATCTTCGAAAGACTGCCAGCCTTGTTGAAGAAGCCGATACTCTGCGCCTTGAAACTCAAAGTAGACGTTGTGGATGCCGTTATTGAAGCGCTCCTCACGAAGCTCGACTACATCATGGGGGCTGACATACAACCCCACGGTTAGAACTGCCCGAAGATGGGGTTGTCCTCCAGGCCGGCGCTGTTGGCGTTCTCGCGAGCAGCTTCCTGCGCCTTCTTGAACCCCTCGCTAAGGATGCCGTGCATCGAGGGGTTCTTGTCGATCGCATGACGCACCGCCTCGTCGATCGACCAGACGTGCTTCGTTGCGTCTTCGCCGTAGTAGGTGCCCAGGCGCGCTTCGAACTCGGGCACGCTGCCGGTGATGTCGTGCCAGCCGATCTCGAGAGCCTGGACGGTCTTGCCGTCGCGCTTGAACTCGCCGACCAGGCTGAACCGGAAGATCAGCCCTTGCTTCTTGCCGAGGTAGATCATCAGCGGGTTGATCTTCGTGCCGGCCGGGATCGGCATCCGGCGATAGCCTTCCTTGCCTTCGACCAGAACGGGGCAGTGCAGCGGGATCTCAACCGTGAACGGACCATGGGCGCCGGCGCGCTGGAAGAAGCCGGCGAGCTCGACCATCTGGGCGGCTTCAGCGGTCTTGCTCGCGCGTTCGATAACAGCCGGGTCAACCGGCGTAGCTGTGAGTTTAACGGCCATTACTTGATTGCTACCTCTGCTTTGCCGGCTCGCTTCGTCACCGTCATGGTGCGCCGCGCGTAGTCGCCGATGTCGTTGTGGGAGATGACCAGGACGGTGCCCCGGTCGCGGGCCTTCTCTTCGAGAACACCCATCAGTCGCTCGAGTCCGGCGTCGTCGAGTGCGTCGTCGATTTCGTCACCGATCCAAAGCTCGATCGATTTCGAGGCTCGGGTCGCAACAAGATCCTGGAGCGCAAGGGCGCAGGCGAGACGGACCTTCCGCTTCTCACCGCCGGAGAGGGCGTTGAACGTCGGTGCGCTACCCGCCTTCTCGACCGTGACGGAGAAGCGCTCGACCATGCGGTCCTTGGACTTGGTCTCGGTTACGGTCGTCCAGAAGGCGTCGATCGCACCGTCTGCGAGCGAACCCAGGTAGTGCGCCGTGCGATCGTTGAGGAACGGCGTCGCTTCGTCGAGGCGGTGTGCACGCACGCCCGCAGGGGCGAACACGTCGACCACGGCTTGAGCGTACTGAGCCTCTGTCAGCGTGGCATCGCGCAGCGTGACCGCCTGTTGGAGTTGCTTGGCGAGTTCAAGAAGCTTGGCGTCGGCTTCGTCGATGAGCTTCAGGAACGGGTTGGTCGCTGACGCCTCGCGCTTCCATTCAGTGCCCAGGTTTTGTGCCGCGACCTTGAGGCGGTCGACCTCGGCGCGGAAGTTGGTGAACACCATCTGCTCCCGCCGGAGGTTCTTGACGCGGTCGGCTTCGGCCGAGACGTCGGTCATCCCGCTGCGGTAGGCGGTCAGCGCTTCGCTGGCTTTGTCGCGCAGCTGCTGTGCCACGCCGAGCTTCGATTTGACCGTCGCGAGATCGCTGGCCGACTTGCGCAGGTTGTTTGACGCCGCCTCGAGCTCAGTCTCGACGTGGGCGATGAGTTCGTCCTTGTGGGAAGGGTCGTACTGCCTGCCACACGCGCGGCAGTCGCCGACGTCGTTGTTCTTTACCTTGTCCACCTCGGCCTTGAGGCGCGTGACCTCCACAGCCTGGGTCTTCGCATGTCGTTCGGCGATCGTCACGCCGGCGGTTGCGTTGGACAGATTCTTCTCGGCGACCGCCAGGTCGTCCGCGAGCAGGCTCTCGCGGGTACGCTCGTCGTTGACGGAGGCGATCTTGTCTTCGCAGTCCTTAATGGATTGCGCGACGTCGCCTTCACCTTTGACGTCGATCTCACCTTCAGCCTTCTTGAACGCTGCGACCGCGTTTGTGGTGCGCAACTTGAGGTTGTCGACCTTGACCTTGTGGTCGGTATCCCAAGTGCTCTTTTCGTCGCTCATGCGCGTCAGTGCAGCAAGGCCGTCAGCGTGACGCTGTGTCACCGCGTCGAGGTTGATTTGTGCAGCAGCGCGCTTCTCTGACGTCTCCCGGTGACGTTGCTTGGCAATGTCGTATGCGTTGGTCAGCACATCGACGCCCGCAGCCTGTTCGACGAGAGTCTTGAGCTGCTTGTCGGTCATCCGCGGGATGTCGGGGATGGACTCCTGGCCGAAGTAGACCGCGGCGTTGAACACCTCCTCGGACACGCCGAGGAGTCGCTCGACCTGGCGCTGGGTCAGGCTGTTGGTGCCCTTGGTGATGTCTTGCCATCCGAAGGAGCCGTCCAGGCGGAACAGGTGCAGCTGGTTCTTGTGCTTCGCCGCCTTGCGGTAGCGTCGGATCTGATAGGTTTCGCTTTCGTCCTCGATCGTCAGGATGACGGAGCAGTTCTTGCCCGTCACCGTGTTGACGACGTCATCGCCGGTGATGCCGCGGGCGGTCGTGCCCCAGAGGCACCAGCTGATCGCGTCGGCGACGGAGCTCTTGCCCGATCCGTTGCTGTCGGCGCTGGTCTCGTCCTCGTTCTGGCCGGCGATGTGGACCAGGCCGAGCGCGTCCATGCTGAACTTCGCTTCGCCGATGGCGAGGAAGTTGTTGATCTCGATTTCGGTGAACTTCACGAGGCTCTCTCCAATGCGAGTTTGACCTGTTCCTCGATCGACAGGGTGTCATCGACGACGTCCTGCCAGAGGAAGAAGGCATCTTTGGCTTCTGCGAGATCCATTCGAAGCTCGCGTGCCATGAATTCAGGGGCGGCCCACATGTTGGTTCCGCCGCTGTCGCGCAGCTTCACCAGATATTCGAAGGCTCGGGTGAGGTGTTCGGCGGTGAACATCAGTCGTCGCCCACCGTTCGCGCTTCGGCCAGCACCGACAGGGCGTCCTTCTGGATGCGCGCCTTGTCGAGCGTGCCGACTTCGAGGTGGTCGTCCACGTAGTTGGTGACGGACACTTCGAGCGAGACGTTGTTGCAGGACGACGTGACGCCGCGGACGACGGTGCGCTTCTTGGACGAGTGGTCAACCCAATCGAGCGCGCCCTGTGCGTCGAGCTCCTTCTTGATCATTTCAAGATCGGCGTGGTCGGCGTCCTTCAGGCGCAGACGGACATAGTTGCCCTTGACGTTCGCGCGGGTGATTTCGGACGGATCGTCGATGTTGACGAACGACGGCGCATGGCTCGGGTGATGCTCGACGCGGTCCTCATGAATGATGAGGAAGCCGGCGGTGGTGTTGACGTCGCTCCAGGTCTGATGCGTCGTTGCCCCCACCGAGAAGATGCCGGGGGTCGGCTCACAGTGATTGTGGTAGTGGCCGACGAACACGCGCTTATAGCCCCAGGCGGCGATCTCGACGGGATCGAGGCCCAGGTCAGGAAGACCCTTGATCACGCCGTTGAGTGGCGCATGGATGATCAGATCGTGATCGGGGTGCGACTGCTTGATGCATTCGGCGCGGAGCTCGTCGAGATCCTCGATCCAGGGGATCATGATCACGTTGTCGCTGGATGCGTTCGCCTCCATGATGACGGTCACGCCGGGCAGCTGGTCGAGCTGCTGCATAGCGTTGCCCAGGCGGTCAGCGTGAGCGCCTTCGAGATCGTGGTTGCCGGGGATGATATCGACCTTGATCCCCAGCACGACGGTGATGTGACGGAAGGTGTCGTAGGTCGGATTGAAAACCGAGGGCTCGATCTTGCCGCGGATGTGGAAGAGGTCGCCTGCGACACGCAAGCGGTCCCCACCACTCGCTTTCACGGTCTCGGCGGCGCGGATCAATTCATCGAGGATCGTCTGCAGCCGGCTGTTGACGCCGTTGGCGAGCGTCTTGGAGAACCGCTTCCATCCGTGTGCGTGAATATCTGAAACAATAGCGTAGGGCTGCATCAGGCGGGATCTTCCGTGGTGAGAGAAACGACATCTCCGCTCTGGAGATTGGCTCCGGCGGCAACCAGAGCGCGAAGCAGCCGACGACGGTTGGCGCGATCGCGCTTGACGTATTCGATCTGGAGTTCGCGCTGCATCGCCGGGGTCATGCCGCCGGTGGCTTCGAAGGACTGCACGAGACGCGCCTGATCATAGCGCTTGCCCGCGATCTTCGCCTTGTGCACTTCGCGGCGTTCTTCCTTCGTTGCGGTGTTCGGCAAGCGAGCCATGACATTCTCCTGTTGCCCTCTTTTCGAGGTAGATGATGATTTTGAGCCCAGAGACGAAGAACAATACGAAGAGGCCGTAGACGGCGATCAGCGCTGCACGTTCGATGTGCCTGATGCGCTTTTCGGCTTTGTTCATCAGGTTCATCGCAAAGACTCATTGTGTGTGTTGACGCACACTAACTAGCGCGCTTTCGTTTGCGTTGCAAGTCGGGACCGACGTAGTGGTGCAAAAGATTTTCGAACCCAATCAGTCGAAGCGGGCGACCCCGCCAGCTAGTGCGGCCGGAGCTCTTCTCGTCGTCGAAGTAGAGTTCGAGCGGCGCGACGTAGATACGCCGTAGCTCTTCCACGAAGACGACGACGTTCTCGACATCGTATTTCCGGGCGCGTTGGAGGAGGGTGCGGTCAACGCCGACAGACGCTTCGCCTGCCTTGATCGCTTCATCGAGCGACTTGTGTCGACCGCGCCACAGATCCTTACCCTTCTGCTCGACGACTATGAAGCGCTTCTCGCTCTCGCTGGCGAGGATCTTGCCCTGGACGCCATGAGCGACCTTGAGCAAGCCGATCCGCTTCTTACCGTGTGAGATCGGGCGCAGCAGGCGGCTTGCGGTCGCGGAGAAGGTAAATTGCGGTAAGGGACGCATCTTCGTGGACGATGCGCGGTCCATAGTTTTGTCGCTGCCATTTGAAGAGGAGCTCGGCGGCATCACCTGGTTCCTTGTCGAGCATGAGGTGGTTGGCGTGGGCGTGGTTGGCGAGGATCGAGCGGATTGATCCAGTGAACATCTGCAACACGGTTGCGTGCCCGAAGATGATCGCCGTCTTGGGGTTGTAGAGGGCGATGTGGTCGCGGTCGTTGAGGCGTTTCGGCCAGGCTTTCCCGATGCGCACGGTGTTAAAGACGGCGCTCATGCCCGTTTCGTCGGTGAAGGGCAGGGTGGGGAGGAAGTCGAAGCATGATACCTGCCTGCCGCTGATTGGGCAGGCGGCGATGAAGCCGCAGTGGTCGCAAACCTTCTTGCCAGCGCCGGCGACGAAACCGTCGCTTGTGAGGCGCAACTGGCGGGTGTCGGTGTCGATCATACGAACTCGAAATCCTTGCCCTCGAAGCCGCCGCCCAGGCCGCGCAATCCATCTGTCATGCGCCAGTTGTGAAGCCACCGTACCTCTATCTCGTCGCCGATAGCGTACATCTTGGTCGTCGGGTGACAATGACGGTTGGTGTGACTGAGCGGAACCAGCAGGCGCGCTTTACGGACTTCGCCGAACTTCGGTTGATCAGTCATCCAGAAGTTCCTCCACTTCGAGCTTGCCGTTGAAATCAAGATCGCCCGAGCCGAGAACGCCGGTAACACGATCTTCCTTGAAGTCGTCGAACTGCTCGTCGGTCGGGTCGACCCAGCGAACCCATTCCGCGGCGTCGTCGCGAGCCGCCTGTTCGTTTTCCGCCTCGACTTCGAGAACCATCTTGAGAGGGATGACGACTTCGTATTTCGGCATTGCATAAGTCCTAATGTGTGTTGCTTCGCACCTTACTAGCAGGTGCGAAGCAACGTGTCGCATGGCTTATTGCAGGCTTAGCGAGCGCCCACCTGGCGCTTGCCAGTCTCGCGCTTGAGCATCCGCCCCATCATGAAGCAGCTGCCCTCGGTCGTCGCGAAGACGTAGACGAGGCCGACCAGAGCGACCTTGAGGAACGACCCCGACGTGAGCGCCGAGAACAGCACGCCGAAGAGGCCGACCTGGATGGTGAACCACACTGCGTTCGAAGCCCAGGAGCATCGCCGGTGGTAGTTGACGTCGGCGCTATTGCGCGAGCGGCTGACCGCGGTGAACGCCATGTTCTGGATGAAGGCTGCGACCGCAAGGAGCGGAAGCAGCACATAGAGCGGGAGGGAAGCGAGATCAGACATCAGCCATCTCCAGTTTGTAAGTGCTGTTGCGGGTCTTGATGACCCCGTCAGCGTCTGGCCCTTCGACGATCGCGCTGGTACGGATGAACTCCCCGTCTTCGAAACGACGGGCGACGTCGCCGAAGATAGCGCCGCGGGCGATCTTGAGCTCGCCGACGTCGAGGATCGTGGCGTTCTTGAGTACGGCGGTGATCATCAAGCTTCTGCCATGTCGATCAGGCGATCGATGATGCCGGGTTCGTTTGCGATCTGCGGGAGCAGGACGCTCTGGTAGAGCTTCTTGCCCTCCCACACGAGATAGGCGCCGCTGGTCTCGATCTTGCCGATGTCGCGGAGGTGATCGAGCATCGTGTCCACGACGTCGATGTAGCCGGTGCCGTCCTCGTTGAACTTGAACTTGAATTCCGTCTTCTGAAACGGGCGATAGGTCTTGTTCTTGACCGTCTCGAGCCGCACCGTCTGGCCGGTAACCTCTTTCTTGTCCTCCTTATTGTCCTTGTCGAGCGAGCGGCCGAGGTAGATCTTCACGGCGTCGTAGAACAACATTGCGTCGCCGCCCGGCGTCTTGCGTGGGTCGCCATGCGTGACAGTGGGGTCTTTTCGGATCTGGTTGAGGAAGATGGCGAGGATGTTGTTTTCCTCGATGAAGGTGTTGAACGACGGCAGTTCCTGGCTGAACGCGGTCGCCTGGCTGAGCTTGTCGCGCATGTTGCGGCCCTGCGACATGTCGCGTTCGAGCATGGCGGCAGGCACCATCGCTGCGGCAGAGTCGAAGACGCAGACCAAAGGGGCCTCGAACGGGATCACATCAGCGCCGCGAATGAGGCGCATCCAGTCGATCGCCTTGTCGAAGCTCTCTTCGAGGCTGCGCGGACGCTTGTAGGTCCAGATGCCAGGCTCGATGCTGCCCCCGAACTGCTCGAACAGATACTCCTCGAAGGTGCGCTCGTGATCGTGGAAAGCGCCGGCGCCTCCAGCCGCCTGAGCTTCCTTGATGACGTGCTGCGCGATCAGCGTCTTGCCGACTGAGGCGGGGCCGGCGATCTCAACGATGCGCGACGACTTGAAGCCGCCGCCGCGATACTTGCCGCTGATCGCACGATCGACATTGGGGATGCCGGTCGACAAATAGCAGCCGACGTCCTTGATCTTGTCGCTGGCGACGCCGCCCTTCGCCAACGCCCCAGCGAGCCTATCCGAGATACTCAATTTGCATACTCCTTTTCATTTGCGAGGAACGGAACCAGGAAGGTGTCCATCTGTGCGAGGATCGAGCCGAACGAGTATTGCTGGCAGAAGCTCTCGAAGGCTGCGCGATCGAGGGGCTGGTGCGTTGCGGTGAGTCTCATCGGCCGCGGGATCGAGGGGTGGTTGAGATCCATGAGACCAAGCGCCCAGTCGTAGCGAGCCTGCGCCTCCGGGTCGGAATGGAACTTCGCGCACTTGGGCGGCATCCGCTTGCCGTGCATCAGGAAGTAGCGATCCTTAGCTTCGTCGAGTGGGGTTGCGAGGAACGTCTCTACATCGCCGAACGTCTCAAGGAGCAGCGGCGCAGTGTCCTTGCCAACGCCCGTCGTGGGTTTGACGTTGTCACCGGCATCGCCAGCGAGACCCTTGCCCTGGACGAATGCTTTCGGCGAATTGAAGCCGGTGAAATCCTTGAAGTTCGAGGCATTGACCTTGCGCTCGGGCTTGGTCTTGTGGTCGACCCACACGACGCCCGGCTCTACCAGCTGAATCCAGTCCTGGTCGCCGGTGATGAGTGCGACGTTGTCGCCATTGGCGAGTGCGCGCTTGGTCACGAGTGCGGCGAGATCGTCCGCTTCCATGTTGCCGGCGATTAGTTGGCGCACACCGAGGAGATGCAGGCCCTTGAACATCGCAGGGCGCTGCGACTTGTAGGCCGCGCGATCCTTGAGCTTCTGCGCGTCGTCGGTGCGGTTGGCCTTGTATTCGGGGAAGCGCTCGAAGCGCCAGCTTCGACCATCCCAGAGAACGACGGGGAGGGAGGCGGCGCGTTCGCGCATGATCTTCTGCATCGACTTGAGCATGCCGTAGATGGCGGTCGTCTCTTGGTCGCCGGCGTAGAGCTTCTTCTGCTTACCGGCGCCATGACTGGCGGCGTGCCCCACAGAGTTGCCGTCGATGTAGGTGCGCCACGTCATGTAAATTCCTTGAAAATGGAGGCCAGGGGCAGGGGTGGAACCTGCGCGCGCGGTTTATCTGTCCGCTGCTCACTCTTGAGCTACCCTGGCCAAATCGACGGGGAGGGTTGCGAATGCACCAGCCTCCCCGTCGTTATTTGCGACCTAAGTCGCATTCACCGTCGCGCGGCTGTCACGCGACGGCACCTTCGGTCAGCCCAGCGACGCGAGGATCGCGTCGATGTCTTCGATCCCGGCAGCGTCAGCCGCAGGAGCGGCTGCTGCAGGGGTTTCAACCGCGGCGGCGGCCGGGGTCTCGGCGACGATTTCCGCGGCGAGCTCCTCGACGACGGCATCCTCGACTTCCGGCTCGTCAGGCTCGATCGCGGTGGTCACCGCAGCGGCGCTGACGTTGGGCTGACTGGCCGCGGCGGCGGTCGAAGCGCCACTGGTGACATTGGCCGCGGTCAGCTGCGCCGGCGTCGAGGTGGTGATGCCGATCGAACCGTTGATCTGACCCAGGAACGCGAGCGCCTTCTGATTGCCCTCGTCTTCCTTGTTCTTGATCCAGGCATCGATATCGATGACCTTGTCGAGGATCTTGGCGTCGAGCGGAGCCTTCTTCGGCGTCGCGTTGAACGTGTACCGGGTGTCCATGCCCTGACCGGTCTTCTCGACCGAGAAGACATGGCCGGTGTCGAGCGCGGCCAGATCATATTCGGGATCTTCTTCCGACCAGATGAGGAACTGGGTCATGATGCTGTCGAACGCCGTCTCGCTGACTTCGATCAGCACAGGTTCCTCGGGGCTCTGCTCCTTCGGGTGACTGAGGATCAGCGCGTTGAACAGGTAGCGGGCTCCGCCGACCATGTCCTTGTAGTGCTTCTTCGTGTCATCGTCCGGCGCCTGACGCCAGGCGTCCCAGATGAGATCGCGAACCGGATCGCTCGGCTCGTCGTAGGTGATCGAGCGGTCGACGACGCCCAGGTAGCCCTTGCCGTCGAACGTCTTCAGGTGGTTCATGCCGTACTTGCGCTCGAACGGCTCACCCGGCGACGCCGAAGTCGGCAGGATGCGGAAGAGGGTGGTGCCGGCCGGGAACTTGTAGGTCTTGAGACCCCGCTGCCGGTTGGCTGCGATACCGGCTCGAGTGGCCAGAACTCGCTCGCGTGAAGTCATAGCACCCATGAAACAATTCTCCTTTAGAGTGTGTGTTGGTATTAACACATTGCGGTTGAAATTGAAGTGGCTTATCCAGCCGACGAGTTGGCTTCTTGACCAACCATGGTGCCGCCGCCGCGGGCTGCACGTCGCTCCTTGTATTTGGCGATCGCCTCGTCACGCCCCTGATCGGGGCGCCCGGTGGCGCGCATCTGCTCGATGGAAAGGTGGCCGAGTGACTTGAGCATCTCGCGGCGCGTGCGGAAGGCATCCGAAGCCACCATGCAGACGTTCTTGATCTCGTCCGACTGCAGCTGGATATCCAGGTACTTGAGCATGTTGGGATCGGAGAAAACGGCTGAATTCACCATGTCGGCGGTGATGCGCTCGGGCTTTCCGCCTTCCTCGTCAGCGAGGGCGGTGGCGGCGTCGGTCAGCTTCTTGCGGTGGATCGTCTTGAGCTTCGCTTCGATCGCCTTCACAAGGTTGTCGACCTTGCTCGCTTGGGTGCGCGCCTTGGCTGCGCGGAGGGCGTAGAAGGCTGCGCGTTCGGGGAGGCGACGCATGGCGTCGTTCAAGTCGACCAGCTCCTCGTTGATCTCCTGTTCGAAGATGTCGACGTCAATGAATTCTACAAGCTGCATTGGTGTGTCCCTGTCTGCATGTGTGTGGTAACGCACGCACCTTTTCTAGTCAAGCTGGGTCTTTGATCAATTCAGCCGCTGCTGAAAAAATCTCAGTCAGCTTCTCGGCCTTTGTGGCGTCGAAGTAGATTTGCGTTGGCTTGAAGCCAACGATCACCGTGGCGTCGAGGTTCGAGCTGAACGCCTTGTGTCCGATGTTGTCGTTCGGACGCTTCATGTCGGGGAAGAAGCTCTTTACCGCCGTGCCGCCCAGGAGGACGATGACCGGCGGCCGCATGATGGCGATCTCCTTCTGGAGGTACTTGATCGATGCGGCGGTTTCTTCCTCGGGGGCTTCGCGCTCGCCCTTTTTGAGGGGTCGCCGGATGACCCAAGACCAGATAGCGTCGTCGATGGAGAGCCCCGCTTCCTTGAGCGAAGGCGCGACATATTCCTGATAGCTGAATTGCTCAGGAAGCTTCTGGTAGTCGTTGAAGGGCGCGTCGAGGATGACCATCATCTTGGGGTCTCGCCCAAGATGGGCGTGAACGGCGCCAGGGCCGAGCTCGTCCGTCAGCTGAGCCTCGTTGTCGATGATGAAGTCCGCGACCGTATCGTCCAAGGGGATGTCACGGTCGGCTACGACGCCCTGGTCGGCCAGCGCCGGCATGAGCTCGATCTGATCCTTCTGCCGCTTCGGGTGGGTCGAGGGTAGCTCGCCTGCGATGACTTGGGCGAACGCCCCCACCCGCTGCAAGTGATCAATTGCCCGAGCATTGACCGCTTTACCCGCGACGCGAGCCCGGAAGTCGTCGAGACTGACGAAGCGCCCTGGCCCCCACGAAGTCGACACCGTGACCTTCTTGCTCCCGCGGCCGGTCGTCTTGTCGGTGATGACCGGTTGCGCACTGGTACGCGCTGCGACGATCGCCCGCGCACCATTCTCGCTGATATGCGACACAGCGGTCAGCGGGGCGATGATGATGTTGTCGTTGAGCGGTTCGAAATCACCCGTCGAGACGTTGACGTCTGGCGGAATGACGCGAATGCCCTCCTGCGCAGCCTTCTTCACGAGAATGGATAGCTTGTCGTCGCTCGTGGTGCCCATCTGCGCGCAGTAGAATTCCACGGTGTAATGCGCCTTCAGCCATGCTGCCTGGAAAGAGATCAGCGTGTACTCGACGGCGTGCGATCGGTTGAACGCGTAGCCGGCGAAGCCCTCGATCATCGTGAAGAGGTTGTCGGCTGCTTGGCGATCCATACCTGACGTGTTGACGGCGCCGTCCACGAACTTGTCACGCTGCTTGGCCATCTCCGCGGGCAGCTTCTTACCCATGATCTTGCGCAGCGTGTCCGCTTCACCTGGCGTAAATCCGCTCAGGACGCGGGACACCTGCATGACCTGTTCCTGATAGGTGATGACACCGAAGGTTGGCTTCAGCACCGGCTCGAGGACGGGGTGTGGGTAGGTCACTGCCTCCTGGCCGGCTCGCCGCTTGATGTAGCTCTCTGCGAGGCCGGCATCGAGCGGACCAGGGCGGTTAAGCGCGTTGAGCGCGACGAGATCCTCGAAGTCGACGGGCTTGGCCTTGGCCATGTCCTTGAGCAGCCGTCGAACCGAGCCGCCCTCGAACTGGAAAATACCCTGCGTTCGCGCTTCATTGAAGATCGCGATAGCCTTGGGGTCGTCGAGGGCGATCGCGTTGATGTCGATGCGCTTGGTGTGGCGTTTCCAGATTTGCTTGATCGCTTGGTCGAACATGTCGAGCGTGGACAGGCCGAGGACGTCGAGCTTGATCAGCCCCTGCTCCTCGCTGACGCGCTTGTCCCAGTTGATCACGCGTGTCCGGCCGGAGCCAGGCGACGTGCGCTGCTCTACGACGGCTCGATCGGTGAGGGGAATGCCCGCGACCACGACGCCGGCGGCGTGCGTACCATAGGAGCGCATCTTGCCCTCGAGCTTGGTGGCGTGACCCCATACCTTCGGATGCTGGCGCGCGAACTCCTGGATCTCGAACGAGATGGCATGGGCCTGTTCGAGGCTCTCGGAAACGCCGTGGTTATCGCCGATGAACTTCGTGGCGTTCATATCGGCTGGCGTCAGGTTGAGGATGCGGCCGACGTCCTTGATCGCGGAGCGCGCGCCAAGGGTGTTGTAGTTGACGATGCCCGCGACGTTCTCGGCGCCCCACTTGGCTTCGAGGTACTTCACCACTTCGCCGCGACGCGTCGACATGAAGTCAAGATCGGCGTCGGGAAGGTCGAGGCGGTCAGGGTTGATGAACCGTTCGAACAGAAGGGCGAAGCGGATCGGATCGACGTCGGTGATGCCCGTCAGATAGGCGACCAGCGAACCGCCGACCGAGCCGCGTCCAGGGCCGACGTAGATGCCTTCCTTTTTCGCCCAACGCACGAGGTCGGCGACGATGAGGAAGTATTGCGCGAAGCCGAGCCGCTTGAGCGTCTCCAATTCGAACTGCAGGCGCGGAAGGTATTCCTTGGCGAGTGTCGCGGCGTCAGGCTGGTGGGCGAACACCTGAGTCTTGAACCGCTCGCTCCACCCGGCCTTGCAGAGGTCCGTCAGCGCCTTGTCGGGGTCGGCAGCGACGATTGGCAGCGAGGGCTCCTGCTTAGTCCACTTGTAGGCGCACACCTCGACGAGACGCGCCTGGTTCTTCATGCCGTCGACGAACTGCTTCCCGTAGTTCACCGAGTAGCGGCCGTTCACCGCGGCGCTGGCAGCGACCATGACGTTCGCCATCTCCGCAGCGGAGTGCGGGCGGTACTCGGGCGCCGGCCGCAGATAGTCTTCGTAGGGTCGCTTCTCGATGATGCTGGCCGAGATCGAGTAGGTGTGGCTGTCGTCGCCCATCCACATGGTCGGCATGACGACAAGAGGCTCCCATACGTGGTTGCCGCCGAAGGCCGAGTTGAGCAATCCCCACTCGATCGCGATCTTGTTCTGTCGAGAATAGTAAGGCGTGTCGCTGGCCACGAGCTCGTAGAAGCGCGCTGCGAAGCGAACCTTAGCGCATAGGTCGCTGAGCGCGTCGCGCATATCCTCGCGCTGCATGACGCTGTCAGCGTCACCAGTGCTGATGGCAACGCAGTCGTCTGCGAGCAATTCGTCGAGGTCGCTCCAGGTGACGCGGGGCACGTAGTAGAAGCGATCATCCGTGAACGCGCGGGTCAGGACTCGATAGATCGACTGGATGCCGGCTTCGTTGATGGGGTACAGCTTGAGGTAGGCGGCGGTCTCTTCCTTGCCCGGCTGCATGATGACGCGGACGCGCACGCCGGTCAGCACTCGCTTGCCGCTCTTGGAGAGGGTCTTGGTTGCCTCGACCAGAGAGGAGACCGACATCGTGTCGACAACCCCAACGACGTCAGTTTGGGAGATTTCAGAGATCTCGTCCAAGTCACTGACGCCGATGGTCGACTCCCCAAGGGAGAAGTCTGTACGAACCGAGAGGAGTGGGTAGTACGTCATACCAGTTCGATCATCCTTGATGGGGAGTTGTCTTTGAGCGCTCGCTCATTTCGAAGATCTTTGATCTCTTTTTGCGTAACGCGCACAGCGCTTGCGTCAGAGTAGGCAAGAGACTGTTGAACAGTTCTCACTAAATCTTGAACGGTGCACGGTCTAACCTTTAGAGAGTCGAGAATGAGCTTCCGCACGCTCGAGGTTGCGGCTTGCTTCTTCCTCTTGGAGATCATCCGCTTTTCGGCTGGCGTGAGCCACTGATGCGCAAGGGTGCCGCCCTTGCCATCGGAGAATTTCTTGAGCGTGGTGAGGATCGAGGCGCGATGCTTGGTTGCCTTCGGGGCACAGTCAGCCTTCGCCGGACAAGCCTGGCAGGCAGCTGACGCTTCGTCAAAGGCGAGCGCTGATCCAAAACAACCCGGTGCGTGCATGTGTGTTGTTCTACACCAAATGACAGTTACGTCAAAGAAAAAATGGGGCAGGCGTACCGGCCTGCCCCTAGGTTGGAGGTGTCGACCAAGGTCGACTGAGCAACTATTATCCGAAGATGCGTTGTGCCGTCTGGCTGACGCTCTCACCCTGAGTAGGATCGAGGCGGTTCGAGTAGGCGAGTTCGATGCCCTTGCGGAACATCCCGCCCTTGACCATGCCGATGGTCGCAGCGCGGATGAGCTCGCGAGGCGAGATCGGAAGTGAGATCTCGCCGCTGCGGTACATTTCGCGGATGCGGTTCGCGAAATCGACCAGCTTGTCGGCGATGTCAGGCGTCAACGACAGGCGGGTGATCAGCATCGCCGTTTCGGTCTTCGCGGGCGGGTAGTGAACCTGGATGGTCACACCGAAGCGCGAGTAGGATGCGGCGTTACCGATGTTCGTGCCGGCGTAGAGGCCGGTATCGTCACCGCTGCCGTTGGTGTTACCGGTCGCGATGAAGCGGAAGTTCGGGTGCGGCTTGATCAGACGCATCGAGGGAGGAGCTTCCTTGATGTAAAGGGGCTTCCCTTCGAGAACCGGCT
>Ga0233377_1000434_pt1 | contig 19604 bp, 24 predicted proteins | sample ElkDunMinimDraft_6_FD_191540 | JGI IMG/M metagenome (GOLD analysis project Ga0233377, IMG submission 191540) | Fecal eukaryotic communites from dung pellets of Tule Elk in California, USA - Elk Dung E36 | ecosystem: Host-associated > Mammals > Digestive system > Large intestine > Fecal | place...
GCCGTAGACGGCCCCATCCCCGACGGGCTCACCGACGCCCTCAACGACTACGACCGGGCCGTCCAAGGCGACCGCGGCCGCGCGGAGGCCCGTCGTGGCTGACGACTTCCCCCACGGCACCGAACGCGGCTACCGACGCCACCTCCGAGAAAAAACCATCGCCTGCGACCCCTGCCTCGAAGCCAACCGCCACCACTACGCAACCCGCCAACGCGCCCGCAAAGCCGCAGGAAAACCACCCAGACGACGCAAAACCAGCGGCGGGGAGACCAGCGATGCCTGACCCGACCACCACCAGCCCGGCCGCCACACAGCGGCCGGGCCCGTCCCGTCTCTACGGCCCCTGCGGAGCCGGACCCGGGCCATGCGGAAACACGCCGACCCGGCCATACGCGGCCGGTGCGCGGTGCGCCTCCTGCCAGCCCGAACCCCAAGGCGCAGAACGAAACGGAACGACGGCGGAACAGCCCGAAACGGAGACGGCCACCACCCCCTACCGGATCCTCATCACCGGATCCCGCCAAGGCGTCCCCAGCGCCGCCGTATGGGACTACCTCGACAAAGCAATCAGCCAAGCCCGCCAAGCCGGCCACACAACGATCACCGTCGTCCACGGCGACGCCGACGGCGCAGACACCCACGCCGCCGAATACTGCGAAGACCAAGCCGGCTGGTACGACAACACCGGCACCGCCCTCCACGTCGAAGCCCACCGCCCCGACTGGGCCACCTGCTCCACACCGAAATGCACCCCCGCGCACCGGCGCACCCGAAAAGACGGCAGCACCTTCTGCCCAGCCGCCGCCCTCCACCGCGACGACCGCATGGTCGCCCTCGGCGCCGATCACTGCCTGGCCTTCATTGCCCCCTGCGTGAAACCCGCGTGCCGCCGACCACAACCACACGGCTCACACGGAGCCAGCTACACCGCCGACCTCGCCGAGAAAGCAGGCATCCCCACCAGGCGGTGGCCCGAATGAGCCCGCAGGTTGCAATACCCAGTCGATCTCTGAACCATCACCCCGACCTGCGGACTTACACCCCACACCCGCCCCCAGCAGCCTCCCGCGACACCACCACAGCGCGCCGCCGCAGCCCAGCAGACGCTACAGAAATCGACTGGGTACAGAAGCACCAACCCGCACGTCCGGAGCAACCTCATGTGGACCTCCACCTGCTCCACCTGCCGACGCCCCGCCACCCTCGTGGTGACCGGCCGAAGACCACGCCTGACTTTGTACACCGCGCTGACATGCCAGCGGTGCGCGCCGAAACACCGGGCGCGGGCGGCCAAGGCCGGGCCCGTGGTGGAGGAGCCGCACGGGGAGACGACGCAAGACGGGCTGTTCTGAGCTCAGGAATCTGGGGTGGCCGGAGCCGAGTCCTTCGACTTCGAAACGGCGGACGAGCCCTTCCGGCGAGCCATCGGCCCGTGCATGAGCAGGTTCCGTACAGCTCGGACCTCGTCGCTGAGCTCCTTGGGACTCATGCCTCGGGCCGCCACCGTCAGCCGGCGCACCTGCTCCCGGGTCAAGCCCAGATGGTCAGCGATGTCCTTCTGAGGCGTCCCGTCATCTCGGGCCTCCTGGATCGCCGCACCGAGGCGCAGTCGTGCCAGAGCAAGGAGGTTGTCGGCTGCGGCCTGGGCCTCCACCAGGAAGGCGCTCGCCTCGTCGATGCCGCTCATCCGATCGCTCACCTTTCCATCATGACATTCCCAATGAGGCCACCTTAACAGTAGGCCGCAAGAGTGTAGGCCACATGATGATGTGGCATAGGATGAAGTCGTGTAGCCCCGCCACCTGGAGAAACCTGTGCCGCCCGCCCCGCCCACACGAAGACCGGCCCCGACCCGACCCTGACCACCCACCCAACCACCGCACATGGGGGACCGGTTGACCACCAAGCACGACCCGCCAACCACGGAGCAGGCAGACCTCGACCAGTCCCGCCACTGGCTCACCACGCTCCACGGCGGGGCGCCCGGCCTCATCAACATCGTCGCCACCGACGAATGGGCCGGACGCACCTTCGCAACCGACACCGCAGGCATCAACGCCGCCGTCGGCTACATCCGCGCCCTCGACCGGCAAGGCCGCCAAGGGATCTACGCCCGCGTCACCACCCTCACCCAAGCCCCGCCCCCCGGGAAACGCGGCGGCGCCCCCGACTCACTGGCATTCCCCGGATTCTGGGCCGACATCGACCTCGCCGGGCCCGGCCACAAGACGAAGAACAAGCTGCCCGCCACAGTCGAAGAGGCGCAGCGCATCATCGCCGTCTCCGGCCTGCCCGAACCCACCATGTGGATCCACTCCGGCGGAGGCCTCTACCCGTGGCATCTCCTCCACGAACCCACCCTGGTCACCGCCGACAACTACGACGACATGGCCACCCTCGCCGCCCGCTGGCAGCTCGTCATCCTCGCCGCCTCCGAACAACTCGGCTACCACTACGGCGAAGGCGTCGGCGACCTCGCCCGGGTGCTCCGCGTCCCCGGCACCATCAACCGCAAGGAAGGCCTCGCGCGGGCCTGCACGGTCATCGAATCGTCGGGAGCCACCTACGCGCTCGACGAACTCGCCACCGCCCTCTACAGCATCGATCTACCCGAACCCGCCCACGCCGCACGCACCGCCCCGCCGCCGCGGCCGCGGGCCACCACCACCCTCACCGGCGGCAACCAAGTCGGGCCGTTCGACGCGCTCGCCGAAGTCTGCGAATGGCGCCACCTGTTCGAACCCGTCGGCTGGACCTTCGTGCAGGCCGAACGCGACGGCGCCGAACTGTGGCTACGCCCCGGCGGCACCTCCAAATACAGCGTCCGCTGCGGCTACCACGGGGTACCCGTCGCCGTCGTCCACTCCGAAGAAGCCGGACTCCCCTCCGGCGCCGGACAACGCCTCACCCACGGCCGCGTCCTCGCCCACCTCTACTACGGCGGCAACGAAACCGCCGCCGCCAAAGACCTGCGCGCCGCCGCCGCCGCCGACCCCGCCGCCGGGCCCGCCCGCGGACTCCCCGCCCAAGTCCTCGACCACATCCGGCAGCGCTGCGCCGTCCGCCCCTGGGCACCCGAAACGCCCTGGCCCTCCGCACCCGCCCAACACCACGACGAACCCGACCCCGCAGACGAGCCGCCCACCACCACCCTCACGTCCACCTCCGACGTGCGCCGCATCATGGCGGCCGCCAGCGAAGCCGACACCCTCCGCGGCGTCTTCCCCAACCACACCGCACTCCACAACCACCACTGGCCCTCACCCGAAGACGACCAGCAGCAGCCCACCGTGCTGCCGCCGTTCCCCGTCCACACCCTGCCCGGCGACGTTGGCAAGTTCGTCGAAGCCGTCGCCATCTACATGCAGGTGCCCGTCGACCTGCCCGCGTTCGCCGTCCTCGGCGCCCTGGCCGCGCTCGTCGGCGGACACGCCACCATCACCGGCAAGTGGACCGAGAAGGCCCTCAACCTGTTCCTCGCTGCCATCGCCGACTCCGGAGAAGGCAAGTCGCCCGCCGTCGGTGCCGTCACTGCACCGCTGTACGAGCTGGAGCGCACCCTGCGCACCGAATACGACGCCGCCTACGCCGACATGGCCGAACGCCACGAGATCGCGGTGAAAACCCGCGACCGGCTCGTCACGAAAATCGCCGACGCCGACGGCACCAAACGCACCAAGCTGCTCGCCGAACTCGACAGCATCAAGCAGGAGATCGCCGACAACACCCCGCCGCCCCGTCCCCAACTGCTCGCCGGAGACGTCACCCCCGAAGTCCTCGGCAAGATCATGCACCGCACCGGCGGCCACATCGGCATCATCAGCGCCGAAGGCGGCTTCATGGGCACCCTCACCGGCCGCTACAGCAAAGGCATCCCCAACCTCGAACTCGTCCTCACCGCGTTCGACACCTCCGAGCCCTACCGGCTGGAACGCATCACCCGCGAACCCTTCGAAGTCGCCCGCCCCTCCCTGACGGTGTCGCTGGCCGTACAACCCGTCGTCATCGCCGACGCCCTCAACTCCTCGGCCGTCGCCGACCGCGGCCTGCTCAACCGGTTCCTGCTCGCCGCCCCCGAATCGCTCGCCGGCCGCCGCGACAAGGACCCGCCCAGCGTGCCGCCGCACCTGGCCGACGCCTGGCGGGCCACGGTGAAACGCACCTTCTATGCGGTCCTGCCCTCCGGCCGCGCCGTCGACGAGAACGGCGAACCCCTCGGGCCAGTGCCCATGCAGATCGGCGAGGACGCCGAAGCCCTCCACCTGGAATGGCGGCGCCGCCTCGAAGAGCGGGTCGACCCCGACTCCGGCGACCTGGCCGCGATGAAGGGATGGGCGAAGAAGCTGGAAGGGCTCGTCTACCGGATCGCCGCGCTGCTGCATCTGGCCTCCGGGAAGAGCCCCAGCGAACCCGTGGACGTGCCCGCCATGCTTGACGCCCTCACCATCGCCGACTGGGCCATCCCGCACGCTGTCGCCGTCCTGGGCGGCGGTGCAGGCAACGATCCGGGGCGCCCGTCTGGGCCGGTGCAGGAGGCGGCCGAGAACGTCCTGTCGTGGATCCGCCGCAAGGGGGTTGAGGAGTTCACCGTCGAGACCGTGCGCGCCGGGCTGCGCGGCCGCTCCTGGGTGAAGCAGCACGGAGCCCAGGGCATTCGGGCCGCTCTGCTGGTGCTCGCCCAGCAGGGGTGGATCGCGAGCGTCGAGCGGGCCGGGGCCGACGGCCGGAAGTTGAAGGACGCGTCGTTCGTACCGCACCCGGAGCTGCTCGGGAGGGCACTGTGAGTCACCGCCCCCGTTTTCGCTATCCGGTATCTCGGAAGCCTTTCCGGTATGTCCCCGGTATGTGGGTTCCTGGGACTCGTGTTGGTGTTGAGCTGCGGAAACGTGGTTCTTCGGTATTTCCGGTATCTCCGGTATCCCTGCCAGTGCCCGTGAGGGTTTTCCGGAGAGTCGGCCAAAGGTCGATGTCACGGTGCGTGATGTACCGGAGAAGTGCCGGGGACATACCGGAAAGCGCTCTGACATACCGGATAAGGCTGGTCAGAGGCCTTGTTGAGTACCCCCTGATCAGTAAGGTATTTCAAGATCAAACTACTGTATGTATAGATATCTCTCCTAAGGGCTCCACCCACGGTTACATTCGCGGCTCCCCGGTACTCCACCCGTACCGGAGATACCGGAAATACCGAACAGCACGCTCCGTGACCAAAATCCCCGCCCAAGGAGCCCCATGACCACCCGAATCAAGAGCGACGTCTCCGACGCCAACCGCGCCGACGTCCTCGCCGCGAAATCCTGCCGCTACTGCGGAGACCTGCTCGGCCCCTTCGAGGTCGACCACATCCGCCCCCTCTCCCGCGCGGCACCAACGCCCGCGCCAACCTGGGCAGCGCCTGCGTTTCCTGCAACACGCAGAAGTCGAACATGCTGCTCCACGAATGGCGGCAGTGGCGCACCAGCAACGGCATGGCCGGGCCGCCGGTCGCCAGTCACGGGATCCAGCTCGTGCACTACCGAGACGGGTGCACTCCATGCCGTCGGGCCAACCGGCCCGACTGGCACACAACTCCGGTTTTCCTTACCCGTGACGACCGCGAAGGACGCTCGGAGCAGGCGCTGCTCTACGTCGTGGGGATCTACGAATGCGGAACCTGCGGCAACAGGTGGCGCTGCTGGTGGCTCGTGGACAACGGCTACTACTCCGACTGCCCATGCTCCTACTGCGCAGCATGCCGGTTGGAGGACGAGCCATGACCACCAACCCGGCCGTCGCCGCCCGCGCCCAGACCCTCGCCGACCAGGCCCCGGGCGGCAGCCTCGCCCGCCGCGCAGCCGGCTGTGTGGTGGTCGCCTACTCGACGACTCGCACCGACGCCCACGCCCGGAAGGTGCTGGCCGACCTGCCTGAGGACCTGCGCACCGAATGCCACGCCCTCGCCGACCAGATCACCACCCAGCTTCAGGAAGAAGGACCATGACCGCGCCGGAACCCCCCACCATCTGGGTGCAATCCGACCCGCTCCCCAACGGCACGTACGTGACAGCCGTGCACTACAACGACGACACCGCCCGCATCCTCGACCGCGCCGCAGGCCTCGCCTACGCCGCCGAGGTCGTCGCCGCCGCCACCCGCGCCGAGCACGACGCCGCCGTCCTGCGGCAACTCGTCGCCGCCGGTGTCGACCTCCAGGCCGCCGGCCACACCATCGCCGACCTCCGCGCCGACCGGCCGCCTCTCAACGACGGGGCGACCGCGCCGCTGCGCCTGACCCCCGGCATCGCCGCGAACGGCCACGGCTTCCTCGCCGTCCACATCGGCGGCCAGCAGGTCGGCCAGTGGAGCCCCGCTGATGCCCGCGACCACGCCTCCGCGGCGCTGACCGTGCTCGCCGCCGCCGACCTCGACGAGGCTTACCGCCGCCACCTGATCGGCCCCCTCGGCATGGATGAGGCCCGCGCCCGGGACGTCATCACCGACCTCGGCGACCACGTCCGCGCCCTCACAACGCCCAGGGGTGCTTCGTGACCCGCACCCTCGCCCCGCCGACGGGCCAGGACGCCCTCTGGGATGCTCCCGCCCCCACGGTTCCCACCCAGGCGCCGCCGTTGAAGCCGCGCCGCCGCTTCCACACCCTCGACCTGCCCGCCCCGTTGCGCAGCGTCTGCAACCCCCGCTGCTTGGTGTGTGGCCGCGATGAGGACGACGGCCTGTGCACGCCATGCTCCGTCGCCTGCCAGCCCGGCGGCGGCCCCGTCGAAATCTGCCTCATCACCCGCTCGGCGACCGCCCGCCCCGCCGGCGACCGGCTCGTCACGGTCGTCTGCCCCTGGTGCGGGCGCACCCACTGGCACAGCTCGACGTCCACCGCCCCGGTGCGCAGCGGGCAGTGCGGGAAGCCGTACGTGCTCCGCACGCCGCAGGCGGGGTCAGATCGAACGCTGACAGCCGAACGTGGCGTGTTGAGGGTCCAGGGCGCCCCGGAGGCGCCGCGAACCTCACAGGGCACTACAGCCCCGAGCGGACTGGGAGGTGGCCAGTGACCGCCGAGCCCGCAGACGGCACCGTCCTCGTATGGCGTGTCGCTGGCGCGTACCGGGTGATCGTCCGCGACGACGGCAGCGGCGGAATCCGGGGCCGCCGTTGGTTCGATGCAGCAGACCCGCAAGCGCCGATGACGTGGCGGGAGATCCTGCGGCACGCCGACCAGCTGTACCTGCTGGGTGCTCCGCTGCTCGCCGAGCCGGGCGCCCCGGCGACCCCGCCCGCCCTGGGACAATGAGTGTGTGCCCGCCCCCACCTCAGCCCCGCCCGTTGACCTGCTCGACTGCCCGCACACCGGCGACCTGTGGCTCCTTCCACGCGGGCGGCTGACCGCTGACGACTGCGACGCGCTCGCCCTCGTGCTCGCCGACCGGGCGCGGGCCAGACGGCAGGCGGCAGCTGGGGACGCACCCGCTGAGCCATCCTGGTGATACGCGAAAACCCCCGCCGAACATCAGCGGGGGCAAAGAAGCGCGAGACGTTCAGGCTGAGGCGTGCACCCGACACCCGGCCGTGGTCGCGCCGCACGAGCACACCTTGAGCACCTCCAGGCGCCATTCCCGGTAGCAGGAGGCGGAAAGCAGCGGGTTGCGCCCGGCCGCCAGCTGCTCCTTCCATACGCGGTCGACGAACGCCACCTCGGCGTCGATGTACGCGTCCAGCTCAGGGCCGGTCAACGCGGCGAAATCCATGGTCTTCTCCCTGCGGGTCGATGCTTGATTCTGGCGGAGGGCTGATCCGAACATCAGGCCGCGCGCCGCGTGGCGGCGGCGAGGATGGCGGCTGCGGCTCGGTGGTAGCAGAGGTGCTTGCCGCGGGCTCCGGCCGGGCAGGAGCAGCCGCACCGGTGCGCGAGGTAGGTGACGGCGCCGTCCGAGCTGACGGCGGTGTAGATGCCGGGGCGGCTGGTGGGGAGGATGCCGCCGGATTCGATGAGTTCGCGGGCCTTGTCGATGGCGGCGGGCTTGAAGTCGGTGACGTCGGCGGTGAGGGTGATGACCCAGCGGCCGGCTTCGTTCTTGGCGGCGTTGAGTTTGCCGTCGCGGGCCCAGCGCTGGGCGGTGCGGAGGGAGATGCGGTGGGCGGCGGCGGCTTCTCGGGTGGTGACCTGGATGCTGGCGCCGCTCATATTTACGCTCCCGTGTTGCGCTTCTGTGTTGCGCTTCACGCTAGCGCAATGATTCCTTGAAGCGCAACACTGTTGCGGTACCCTCTTGCGTATGAGTACCGACAAGCCTCTCGAAGCCCTCGACACCAGCACCCGCCACTACCGCGAAACCGAAGCCGCGCACGAGAAATCCCGCCAGGCCGTCATCTCCGACGTCCTCGCCGCCCTCCGCGCTGGCGAACGCCCCACCGATGTCGTCGCCCGATCGCCCTTTACTGACGCTTACGTGCGGAAACTCGCCCGCGAGAACGGCATCGAAGCCAAACCGCGCGGCGCACAGAAACGCTGATCGCCTGGGAGAAGCCGCCGCCCCTTCTCCCGCCCGCCCTGGTGACAGCCGAAAGCCTTCGCTGAACGCCGTTCCTCCGCCCCGCCGATCTACCCCGCACAGGCGCCCGCCCGGACAGGCAGGCACCCCAGCAGGCCGGACGGCCACGCGGAGGACCGACGGATGTCACGCACACACAAAGCCACCACGAAACACAACGCCGAACAGGTCGCCGAACAAGCGCACCGCGCCTACGAACTCCGACTGCAAGGCCGGTCGTTCCGCGCCATCGCCGCCGACATGGGCCTGTCCGTCTCCACCGTCCACGACCGCGTCAACGACTACGCAGCCGGACGCCTCGACCCGCTCGCCGACCAGTACCGGCAGGTCGAACTCGACCGCCTCGACGGCCTCGCCGTGAAAGCGTACGAAGTCCTGGCCCGAGATCATGTGGTCGCCCAGCAGGGCCGGATCGTCCGCGACGACGAGGGTAAGCCGCTCCTCGACGACGGCCCCGTACTGCAGGCCATCGACCGCCTGGTGAAGATCAGCGAACGGCGGGCCAAGCTGCTGGGCCTCGACGCCGCCGTCAAGGTCGACGCGCAAGTCCACCAGGTCGACCCCGCCGACATCGAACTCGCGCAGATGGTCAGCGAAGCGAAAGCCAAGCAGGCCGCGGAGGAAGCCCGCCTCAAGGGCGAAACCCCCTGACACGGGCATGACCACCGCCCTGGTCGAGCAGGCCGACACCTACCTCGCCGACGTCGACGCCGAAACGTTCAACCTCGACGCCTACATCAGCCACATCAACCCGCGCCTCCTCGAAACCAGCGAAGGGCGGCGCACCCTCACCCGCCTCGACCCGCTGCTGTTCGCCCTCCTCTACCTCAGCCACCTGCTGAAAAGCCCCGAAGGTGAGATCAGCTTCGCCGACCTGCACCTCGCTCTGTTCCGACACGGTCGCCGATGGCTCCGCCGGCCCGGCCCCCGCGAGGAGCGGCACGCGTTCGTCGCGCCCCGGGAGTGCGGCAAGAGCACGATCCTGTTCAAGGCGCTGCCGCTGTGGGCGTCCGCGCACGGCCACCTGCACTTCATCGCCGCGTTCTCCTCCTCCGCCACCCAGGCGGAGACGCACCTGGCTGGTTTCAAGCGGGAGCTCGACACCAACGTGCTGCTGCGCCAGGACTACCCGGACCTGTGCGCGCCCGCCCGCCGCCCGTCCGGCGGCAACGTCGCCGACTCCCAGCAGATGCTCCACACCAAGTCGGGCTTCTCCTTTGCCGCCCGCGGCCTCGACTCCGAGGTTCTCGGCCTGGTCGACCCCCGTAACCGGCGCCCCGACCTGCTGATTCTCGACGACGTCGAGCCTGACGAGTCGTCGTACTCGGCGTACCAGGCGAAGAAAAGGTTGACGACGATCACCGACACGGTCATGCCGATGAACGAGCGATCACACCTCGCGCTCGTCGGCACCGTCACCATGCCCGGCTCCATCGTCCACCAGCTGATCAAGACGGTGACGACCGCCGAACCGGTCCCCGAGTGGATCACGTCCGAGGGGTTCCGGGTCCACTACTTCGAGCCGATCGTGAAAACCGGTGACGGCCGGGAGCGCAGCATCTGGCCAGGCAAGTGGCCGCTCGCTTACCTGAAAAGCATCGAGCACACCCGGTCGTTCAAGAAGAACTTCAAGAACCAGCCCATCAGCCTGGACGGCGACTACTGGACGCCGGAGGACTTCACCTACGGCGACGTCCAAGCCACCCGGGTGCTGCTGCAGATCGACCCCGCGGTGACCGACGGGAAGAACAGCGACTTCTACGGGCTCGCCGTCGTCGCGTTCGAACCCGGCAAGCTGCCGCGGTGCGCGGTCCGCTACGCCCGCGCGTTCCGGCTGCCGCCCGCCGCGCTCCGCGACCGCGTGTTGCAACTGCTGGCCGCGTTCCCGGAGATTGGCGCGGTCCGCATCGAGGTCAACCAGGGCGGGCAGACGTGGCGGTCGGTGCTGCACGACCTGCCGGTGCGGCTGCTGGTGCACACCGAGTCGGTGCCGAAGAAGGTGCGGGCCGCGAACCTGCTCAACCACTACCAGCGCGGCCGGGTCCTGCACGCCTCGAAGTTCCCTGAGGCGGAGGAGCAGATGCAGGCGTTTCCGCGTGTGCTGCACGACGACCTGGTCGACGCGATCGGCGCGGGCGTCGCCTACTTCCTGGACCGGCCCAAGCTTCGGGTCGGCGGCTCATCCTCCGACTACGTGAAGGGCGCAGCATGACCCGCACGCATACCAAGACCTACACCCTCATGGGCCCATGGGCGGAAACCACGCCTCACAGGCGGAACGCCGCGAACTTCGAACGGGCGGCTCGCGAGGGGGACCCCTGCTGCGCACCGCAATGCGACGAACTGCTCCGTGCTGATGAGGTCGTGTATGCCGTCGTCGAGCTGGAGCGTGAGGACGCCAACCCTGGCCGTGGTGAGCCGTGGGTGTGCTGGCGTCATGTTCGGCCCCACGAAGGACCAGTGAAGGTCCCGATGGAGGCCTCGGCGTGAACGACGACCTGATGCTCGCCCTCACCGAACTCCGCGACGCCCGCCCCGCCTACGAGAAAGCCGAACGCTACTACGAAGGCGAAGCGCCCGAAAAATTCAGCTCCCCCAAGGTGCAGAAACTCCTCAACGGTACCCGCGGCGACTTCGCCCCCAACCTCGCCGCCCGCCCCGTCGACGCCGTCCTCGACCGCCTCGAAATCGCCGCCATCGTCTGCGAACCCGACGAACACACTGCCGCCCTCCGAGACCGGGTGTGGGACCCCAACGAGCTCGACATCGAAATGCCGCAGGTCCTCGAAAACGCGCTCCAGTACGGCGACTGCTACCTGTTCGTCTGGGACGGCGACGACACCGACGACGGACAGCCCACAGTCGACGTGTTCTACAACAGCCCGCTGACCATGCGGATCATCTACGACCCCGAAAACCCGCGGCGCAAGAAACTCGCCATCAAGTCCTGGTGCGAAGGCCTCGGCGCCAAGGAGCGGGTCCGCGTCAACCTCTACTACCCCGACCACTTCGAAAAGTGGATCACCAAGGAGGGGGCGAAGGGCGACAAGGAAGCCGACTTCGAGCCCTACGTCGACGACGACACTGACGAGCGCGGGTGGATCGGCAACCCGCACGGCGAGATCCCGGTCTTCCACTTCAGGACCCGCCGACCGTACGGCCGGCCCGAGCACAAGCGGGCGTACGGGCCACAAGACGCCGTCACCAAGCTCGTCGTCAACCAGATGGCGACCTCTGACTTCGCCGCCTTCCCCCAGCGGGCGGGCCTGCTCGACCCCACTGCCAGCTCGGACGACGACATCGACTGGGGCAACGACGACGAAACCGATCCCGGGGACCGTGAATCCCAGCTCGTCGCCCACCCCGGCTCCCTGTGGACGTTGCGCGGCTACAAGGAGTTGATGGAGTTCTCCGCCGCTGACCCGGACGCGTTCATCAAGCCGATCGGCTTGCACACCCGGTTCATGGCCGCCACGACCACGACGCCGTTCCGCTGGTTCGACCCGAGCGGGGATGTGCCGTCCGGTGAGAGCATCCGCGCGGACGACGCCCCCCTGGTGAAGAAGATCAGCGCCCGTCAGCGGTCGTTCGGGTCGACGAGCTGCGACGCGTTCGAGTTCGCGCTGCGCATCCTCGACATCACCGCGAAGGTGATGGTGCAGTGGGCGCCCGCTCAAACCACCGGCGACCTGGAGTTTTGGCAGGCGGTTCTCGCGAAGCAGGACGCCGGTGTTCCCGTCAGGCAGAGCCTGCTGGAGGCTGGCTACACCGACAAGCAGGTCGACGCGTGGGGTTACACGGAGGAGCAGCCGAACGGGCCCGACGGATGGCGCGGCGACGACGAGGACCAGGATGTTCGCCGCGGCGACCAGCAGCCGCCCGATGATGGCCAGGATGAGCCCGACGTGGGGCCGCCCGGGGACGAGCAGTGACCCCCGAGGAGACCGTCGCCGCCGCCCTGGAGCAGCTGGAGGAGACGACTACCGCCCGGGTGCGCGACGTCGCGCAGAGGGCGCTCGCCTCCGGGGTCACCGCGGCCGCGCTGGCGGCGGTGGCCCGCACGGTGGTGGAGCTGGTGCGGGCCGCAGTTCGGGCGGCGCTGCGCCTCGGCGCGGGAATCGCGGAAGCCGCCGCTCGTGCGGCGCGACGCCGCCCCCGCCGGGCCCGCCGTCGGGGGAGAGCTCCCGCGGTGCGGGTGCCGGCCCGGCTGGCGCGGACAGTGCCGGTCGAGCGCGATGTTCAGGCCGCGGTGGGCCGCGCAGCTGAGGACCTCCGCCCGGCTGGCCCGGAGGAGCGGCGCCGGGTCGCGGACCGGGCGGTCCGGCGGTTGGAGGGCGTCGCCGCCACCGCCGTCAACCAGGCTGCGGCGGCTGGCGCGGTTGAGGCGGGGCGGCAGCTCGCCGCGGACGGGGTGATGTGGGTCGCCGAGCGGGACGGCTGCCTGCACTGCCAAGCCCTGTCTGGCCACGTCATGCCGGTCGGCCGCCGGTTTCCCGCCTCGGTGACGTTCGGCGATAAGCCGCTGAAGTGGGCGGGGTTCACCGGTTTGCCGCCCCGTCATCCGCGGTGCCGGTGCCGGCCGCGGCCGGTGTGGGGGGATGTGCGGGCGGCGTCGTCGGCGCTGCAGCGGGAGGCGCGCCGGTCGGTGGTGCGTGGCTTCTCGCTGCCGTCGGAGTCGTCGGCGGCCCGGTTGCGGGCGGCGGAGCGGTTGCTGCGCCGCGGGGCGGGGTTGCCGCGGTCGGTGGAGGCGTATGGGCGGGATGCGGTGCGTGTGGGCCGGTTCCCGCGCGGCCGGATGGTACCTGGTGGCGTCGGACGACGCCCCTGATGAGGAGAGAGATCAGCGATGGACATCGTGATTGAGGATGGCGTGTTGCCGGTTCACCCGTGGACGGGGCTGCGTGCGCTCGCCGTGCTGCCCTCGGGTCGGGCGGTGTGGCCGGTGTTCGGCGGCGCCGAGGATGACGACGCCCCCGAGGAGGGGCAGGACGGCGACGTCGAAGAGCAGAGCGACGACGACCAGGGCGACGCCGACACCGGCGGAGACGCGGAGGAATCGAAGGAGAAGGGCGACGACAAGGTTTCCCGCGGCGAGCTGACCAAAGCCATCGCCGCGCGGGACCGGGCGAAGAAGGAGCTCCGCGACAAGAACCGGGAACTGGAGGAGCTGCGCCGCAAGAACGAGGACGCCGACCAGACCGCGGCTCGGGAGGCGCGCGAGGCGGCGCAGGCTGAGGCGGACGCCAAGTACAAGCCCATCAGCGTGCGGGCCGGACTCTTGGAGGCGGGGGTGAGGCCAGGCCGGGTCAAGGGTGCGCTGAAGCTGCTGGACCTGTCGGAGATCGACATCGACGACGACGGTGAGGTGACCGGCCTCGACGCCCAGCTCGACTCGCTGCGCAAGGAGTGGCCGGAGTTGTTCGCCGACCCCGAGGCGGAGAAGAAGCCGGAGCGGCGGGTGCCGCGCGGCGGCGCCGACGGTGCGGACAAGAAGCCGCAGGTGAAGGAGCTGACCGCGTCGGAGCAGCAGGCCGCCAAGCTGCTCGGTAAGAGCTGACAGGCAGGGCCCGGCGGGGTAGCGCGAGCCGCCGGGCACTGCCCGTCTCAGGCCATGCCTGGCGGCCGGTACTCCTCGCCCACCCCCACCTGCCCCGAACGGCCGCAGCTTCCGCAGCGATACATCACCGAGGCCTGCACATGGTCGCGACGGTGGATAGGCCATGGGCCCTGGCCATGCTCGATCTCCACCAGCCGGGTGTGAGCCGCCTCCCAGTCGGTGATGGTCAGGTGCTCTTCCGTAGCCGGGCACCAGGTGCAGTGCGGTCTTCCTTCAACGGGCATCGATCTTTCGGCGAGTGCGCCAGGGAGTAGAGCAGAAAAGACGACTTACGTCCCCGCCCGCCGACGGAACCCCGCGTGCTGCGCTGAACGCTCCTCGCAGACGGTGACGATCTCCTGATCAGACCGCCCCGGACGGGGCGGGCGGCGACGGACCCGGACGGGCCACCCACCAGTGACTCACCAAATCCGGAGGACCCGACCGTGGCCCGCAAGAACGGCTGGCTCAGCCCCATCGGCTTCATGCCCGACCCGGGCGACATCATCGGCTACCGCAAGGATGGGCAGCCCATCCGCCTCGCAGGCGGTGGCGCCGTCAACAACGTCGACGACTGGATCCCGGAGGAGTACTCCTCCGAGGTCATCCAGCGCGTCAACCGAATGAGCGTGGTCGAGCGTGTGGCCCGGCCGTGGACCATGTCCACCAAGACCCGCAGCGTCCCCCGCTCCGCGGGCATGGACGTCGAAGGCATCCCCAATGGGGGCACCTACGGCGAGGACGCCTCCAACAACGACGAGGTCATCCTCAAGGCCCGCAAGATGGGCAAGGCGCTGCGCCTCGACGACGAGGACATCAAGGACAGCACCCTCGTCGACGTCATCAACACCAAGAAGATCGACTGGGGCATCAGCTTCGCCAAGTTCTACGACCAGGCGGCGCTCGGCTGCACGGGTACGGAGAACGGCACCACGATCCTCTTCACCTCGCTCTATAAGTCGCTGCGCACCACGAACTCCGAGACGTCCTACACCGCCGATGCCAACTACGTCGCCAGCGCGAGCGGCTCTGCGGTGACCTACGACAACCTGTCCGCAGTGCTCGGCCTGGTCGAGGAGTCCGACTACTGGGACGAGTCCAGTGCCCTGGTGATCGCCCACCCCGCGTACAAGGCCAAGCTGCGCGGCATCAAGGACTCCCAGGGTGACCCGATCTTCGTGGCTGGGCAGGGCGGTGACCGCGGCACCCCGTCCACCTTGTTCGGCCACGAGATCGCCTGGTCGCTGGGCGCGAAAACGCACGCGACCAACACATCCACCCCGGCCGGCAACCCGCTGCTGATCGTCGGCAACCGCGACTACCTCTACAAGGGGGTGCGGAGCGGCCCCGAGTCGTTCGTCGCCGGCGCCGACACCGGCATCGGCTTCCTCACCGACCAGGCCATCCTCAAGGTGCGGGCTCGCCGCGGATTCGCGGTCGCCCACGAGAAGGCGTTCGCCGTGCTGGAAGACCTCTAAGCCCTGAGGGTGCAGGGAAGGCCGCCCTCGCCCGGTTCGGGTGGGGGCGGCACCCTCGAGACGAGACAACAAGGGATGGAGTGCGCGGGTGAGCGCAGAGCGCGGCAGGTGCGGCGAGTGCGAGGCGGACGACATTCCGCTGACGACCCGCAAGAAGCTCTTCAAGCACGACGGCCCCGAAGGCGGCACATGCCCGGGTAGCGGCGACGAGCCGACCGCGGCCGTGCCCATCGAGTCGACGCCCGTAGACGACGACTGGCCGGACGACGAGAAGCCGGACCCGCCCGCCCTCGCCGACGATCCTCCTGTTGTCGACCCGCCCGGCCCCGATCCCGCCCCTCCGGCGAGCCCCGTCTACGAGTGGTCGCTGACGATCCGCCAGCCCGCCCTCTACCTCGACGACGCCGCCTGGCACCAGGCCAACGCGATCGCCGCCGCTACGGCTGCCGAACACGCTGGTCACATACCGACGGGTGAAGCGACGTGTACGTCGGTCGCCAGCACCGACGACGGCTCCGGCCTGGTCCTCACCTATACCGTCCCCATCGAAGGAGAGCACCGTGGGTAGGGCGATCATGCTGAAGCGGGGCCGCGACGGTTCCGTGTCCATCCGCGGCGACTGGCCAGAGTTGCAGACGCTGCCCGTGTCGTTCATCGGCCGCGAGCTCGGCACCGGCCTGGTTGGGCTGCGGCTCACCATCGGCACCGACGGCGACCCCGTCACCTACGAGGTGACCGGGTTCGGTGTGCACGAAGGCGAGGTCGACGGCGACGGCAACCCGAAGCCGAACTACACCGAGTGGCTGTGCAAGCGCGTGGAGAGCGGTGACGACCGTGGCTGACTTCATCTTCAACATCGCCAAGGGCATAATCAAGCACTACGCGAGCCTGCCCGCGACCAACGACGCCCTCATCGTCGTCCCCATCGAGACCACCGGCATCGAAGCCGACGGCACCCTGAAGGACCACGACACCCTCGCCACCCTGCTGGCAGGCACGTCGAACGAGCAGACCACGCTCGGCCGCAAGACCGTCAACTCGGGCATCATCATCACCGTCGACGACACCAACGACAGGGTGGACATCGACGCCCCCGACCAGACGTGGACCGGCACCGCAGGCAACGCGGTCAGCGCGCTGCTGTGGTGCTACGACCCGGACACCACCGGCGGCACCGACGCCGACATCGTGCCCGTGTCGAAGCACGACTTTGTGTTCACCCCCGACGGCACCGACGTCACCGCGGTGGTCGCCGCCGCCGGACTGCTGCGGGCGGCGTAGCCAGTGGCACTCGACGCGACCGGGCGGGCCCGGCTGCTGGCGCAGTGGATGCGGGAGAACACTGACCCGATCCCTGTGGATAAGCCTGCCCTGGTGGCGGCGATCGCGGCGATTGACGACTGGATCGACGCGAACCAGGCCAGCTTCAACTCGGCGTTGCCGCAGCCGTTCCGCTCGGCGGCGACCACGGCGATGAAAGCGCAGCTGTTCGGCTACGTGCTGTGGCGGCGCATCAACAAGCTTCGCGCGAACGAGGACACCGACTGATGAGCACCATCCCCCGCGAACTGCACCCGGATGAGGCGCAGTACGGGTCAGCGGCGTTCCCGCAGCTGCTGAAGAACAACGGCACCAACGGCCCGGTCAAATATCTGGCGTACGACGCGTCCGCCACCGAGGCCGCGTACTGGGAGTTGACTGCGTTTGCCTACGGGTCCGGCGACCTCTCCCTCGACATCATCTGGGGTGCGGCCACCGCGACCACTGGTGTGGTGCGGTGGGAGGCGGCGATCGCCGCCATCACACCGGAGACTGACAGCCAGGACCCGGAGACTAAGGCGTACGCGACCGCTCTCACCGTCGACGACACCCATCTGGGGACGACGGCGAAACGGCTGATGCGGGCCACGATCACCATCAGCAACCTCGACAGTCTCGCCGCGGGCGACGAGGTGTGGCTGCGCTTGGCCCGGCTGGGCGGCCACGCGAACGACACCATGGCCGGCGACGCCTGGCTGAAGAAGGCTGTGCTGTCCTACTCCGACTCCTGATCGGGGATGCCGCGTGGCTGTCGGGTATCGGGCGGACGGGCAAAACCACAGCCGGGCGCTGGCGTTGGGTTCGATCTCCCAGTTTGCCGTCACCTGCTGGGTGCGGTTGAACGCAGACCGCAACGGGTTCTCGACCTTCTGGGACGTGGGCTCAAGCAGCAGCGACCTGTTCGGGTTCCAAACCCGCAGCGATGGCACCACCGTTGAGACCTACGACACCAACGGCTCGACGGGCACGCACAGCGCCGCCCTGACGGTGGGCACCTGGTACTACTTCGCGATCAACATGAACGGCGTCAACGGCAACTGGGAGTGGCGGGCCGCCAACAGCAGCACGTTCACCTCCGGGTCGTGGACCTCCGGCACGGCGACGGTCAACGCGCAGACGCTGCTCATCGGCGAGAGCGGGTTCGCCGCCGAGTGGTTGAACGGCGACGTGGCCGCGCTCAAGATGTGGCACGGCGTCAACCTGACCACCCCGCAAATGCACCAGGAATCGTGGACGTACCAGCCGCAAAGAACCGCGAACCTCACCTGCTGGTATCCGTTCCTGACCACAGAGCTCGCCGACTACAGCGGCAACGGGCGCACCCTGTCCGGCGGTGCCGGCAGTATCACCGTCGACGGGCCGCCCATTTCCTGGGGCGGCCGCCGTCACCCCATCTGGCGGCCCGCCTCCGCAACGTTCATCGATCTGGGACAGCCCGCCGAGGCAAACACCGCGCAGCAGCTTGCCGAGACAAAGAGCACCTCGCTCAACCAGGCTACGGAAGGCGACGACGCGCTGCGCGTCGTCGCCGCCAAGGCTGTCCTGCTCAGCCAGCCAGCCAGCCTCGACACCGCCTCCGTGCTCGCCCGCACCCAGGCCCGCGCCCTCGGCCAGGCCGCCGCTGCCGAGACCGCTGGGGTAATCACCCCGGTCAAGAGCCGCCCCCTCGGGCAGGCGGTTGCCGCCAGCACAGCGCAGACCGTGCACCCCAACCACCAGCGGCCCGTCGCCCAAGCAGTCGAAGCCGACACCGCCACACCCGCCGCCCGGGCCAAGACCCGGACCCTCGCGCAGCCCGCCGAGACCAGCACCAGCCAAACCATCCGCCCCCGCCACGCCCGCCCCTACGGCCAGGCGGCCGAGATCAGCACAGCGGGCGCCGTCCGCAGCGCCAAGGCGGACATCCTCACGCAGGCTGCCGAAGCCGTGACCGCGCACGCCCTGACACGTCGCCACGCCGCCCCCCTCGCTCAAGCCGCTGAAACCGGAAGCGCCTCCGTGCTCGCCCGCACGCAAGCCACTGCCCTCGGCCAAGCGCAGGAGACCAGCGTCGCCCTCGCCGCCGACCCGGTGAAACACGCCGCGCTCGGCCAGCCGGTCGAAGCGGACGCCGGGCAGCCCATCCGGCCGCTCCGCGCCATCCCCTACAGTCAGGCCGCCGAGACGGATACTGCCGCCCCATCCGCCGCGGTGAAGGCCGCACTCCTCGGCCAGGCGGAGGAGGCCAGCACCGCCTACTCTCAGCAGCCCAACCGATCCACCCTCCTCGGCCAAGCGGCCACAATCGAGGCCGCGGAGAACATCTCCCGGGCGAAGGCCCGCCCCCTGGGGCAGACGGCAGAGAGCAGCGCGGCGCAGCCGCTCGCCGAGCTCAAGACGCGCCAGATGGGGCAAGCCTCCGAAACCGGCAGTGCGGGCGAGGTCGCCTACTCCAAGGCGACGTTCATCGGCCAAGCCTCCGAAGCCGGCAGCGTGGCCGCGGTCACCCCGGTCAAGGCCAGGCCAGTGGCCCAAGCCGCCGAGGCCGACAGCGCCGGCCACTTCGGGCCATCCAGAACGGCGGACCTTGGCCAGGCGGAGGAGAGCAGCAGCGCGCAGCTCCTCGACGGGGTGAAAGCGGCTGCCCTCGGGTCGGCGGCGGAGATGAGCAGCGGGCAACCGATCAGCCCC
>Ga0233377_1000435_pt1 | contig 19600 bp, 15 predicted proteins | sample ElkDunMinimDraft_6_FD_191540 | JGI IMG/M metagenome (GOLD analysis project Ga0233377, IMG submission 191540) | Fecal eukaryotic communites from dung pellets of Tule Elk in California, USA - Elk Dung E36 | ecosystem: Host-associated > Mammals > Digestive system > Large intestine > Fecal | place...
TCAGGCCCGCAACCGTTCGGACCTGGCGCATTGCGCCGGTCGCGACGGAGCCACAGTTTTCCGGTGGTGATTTCGAAGAGGCCACACCCGATCCCATCCCGAACTCGGAAGTTAAGCTCTTCGGAGCCGATGGTACTGCACGGGTAGCCGTGTGGGAGAGTAGGACGCCGCCGGGATTTTTTCCCGAAGAAGCTCGAGAGACCGCGCATCAGCGCGACTCTCGAGCTTTTTGCATTTTGTCTTTCGATCTCGGGCCAGCGCGGCTGGGCTTTGGCGCCGTGGCTCTGACCGGCGGTTCCCCGCGCCCCCGCCGGGGCCGGCGTTTGTCCCCCGATCTCGGGCCAGCCTGGCCGGGCTTTAGCGCCGTTGCTCTGCCCGGCGGTTCCTCGCGCCCCCGCCGGGGCCGTCGTTCTTCGGCTCGTTTGCCTTGGGGTCTCCGTCACGGCGCTCGCGCCAGCGGCTGAGCCGGCGCGGTGCGCTGGCTGAGCTGCCTGTTCGGTGCTCTGGCGTTGGGTCGACGCGACTCAACGCGTCGTTGACGCATCGCGGGAGCGTTCCGGCGCGTTCGAACGCCGCGCGGGTGGCTCGGCGCCGGCTTTGGCCGGAGCCTCGGCGCCGCCTGGCGATCCGCGGCGTGCCCACGGGCTCTCGCATCAGGCCTCTCGTCGACACGTTCGGGCAGTCGCGGTTCCGGTGCGCGACGGTCGTGCTTGGCCGGCGTGCGCGGAATGCCTGGCTGCGCTTGGCGTGCGCCTGACCCGCGGTCGCGACGGGCTCAGCGCTGCTCGTGCCTCGTTGGCTGCGGTCGCGCTAGCTCGAGCGGATTGCCTGGGTCGGCGCTTTCGCGCGACTCGACGGGGTGAGCTCCGTCGTGGGCCCGGGAACAACCGACGCTTCCGAATGGGATCACTCCAGGCGCGCTCCTGGCGAGGGGCGAGAGAAAAGCGGCTGAGCTCGGGTCCGTTCTGACGAACGTGTCGGCGCGCTTCGCTCGAGAGAACGACAGTGCTGCACACCGGGAGCGGACGGCGTCGCGGCCGACCGGCGGGGGCGTCCGCCGGATCTCCGATGGGTCGCCGAACGAGGTCGGAGCACGCGAATACTTGTTGACTGCACAGATCGGCCCCGGCGATAACGCATATCGATGGACGGCACCGGCAGCGCGGGACGCGCGGTAGCGTACATTCGGGTGGCAGAGGCGAGCTCCGAGCTCGCGGAGCATTCCGCACACCCTCCGAGCGCGCAGCGACGCGCGATCGAGACCTGGGCTGCCCGGGAGCGCGTCGAGATCCGCTCCTGGCAGCTGGATCTCGGCGTCCACGGGGCTACTCCGATCGCCGAGCGGCCCGGGCTCATGGCCGCCTACCACGCCGTTCGCATCTACGGCGCGGGGATGCTCGTCGCCGCGAATGCGGAGCGCTTCGGCCACGACGAGCTCGTTTGTTGGCTGATCGAGCGGGCCGCGCTGGTCGAGGGGGCCACGATCTGCACCGCCGATGGCTCGCGCACGCGGCTCCCTGCCGCCGAGACGCTCGAGGAGACGCCCGAGGAAAACAAGGCGTACACCCGCGGCGCCGTCGACCTTGCTCGCGCCTATCAGCGTGTCACGGTCGGTGCACGCGTGCGCGCGGTGCTGGCCGAGAAGAAGTCGCGCGGCGAGCGAGTAGGGAACGTGCCGTACGGCTACCGCCTTGCGAGCGACGGCGTTCACACGGAGCCCGACGAGAAGGAGCAGGGCGTCATCTCCAGCGTCCGCCAGCTGGCGCGCGAAGGCCTCTCGCAGCGGGCGATCGTCAGCCAGCTCGCGGGCCGCGGTGTCGTCGGGCGCACCGGCTCGCCGCTTCGACAGACGCAGGTCGCGAAGATCCTCCGCGCGACCGGCTGAGCGCCCCGCATCGCCCGGCTGAGCCTCCCGCGTCCGGCCCTTCCTGGTCGTCGCGGTGCCGCGATCATGCTTCGCGGAGCGCGCGCAGGGCGAGGCCACTCGCGACCGAGACGAGCTCGCCGCCCGAGCGCATGCGGGAAGCGCCGAAGCGGGTCTCGAAGATGCGTCGCACGGCGGGGACGAAGGAGCTTCCGCCGGTCATGAACACCTGGTCCACGTCGCGGGCGTGCACGCCAGCACGGGCGAGCAGGCGGTCGACGCAGGCGGCCATCTTCTGCATGTCCTCGTCGATCCACTCTTCGAACGCGCGACGGGTCACGGGCGCCTCGATCTCGAGCGGCGCGTCCGAGAAGGTGAACACGGCCTCCTCGGCTCCTGACAGGGCGATCTTCGTCCGCTCGATGGCGCGATAGAGGTGATAGCCGAGGTCGTTCTCGAGCACGTGAAGGAGCGCGCGCAGCGTGGTGTCGTCTGCGGCCTGGCTCGCCATGGCCTCGAGCATCTCGATGTTCTTCTTCGACTTGAGGAACGAGAGGTGGTGCCACCGGAGCAGGCGGGCATAGATCCACACCGGTACCGGCAGCTCCTTGTTCCCCATGAACGACCGGTACGTCGTCCCGGATCCGAGCTTCGGCGCGACGAGCTTCTGCATCAGGCGTGCGTCGAGCGCGTCGCCCGCGATCCCCACGCCGTCGCTTCCGAGGATCCGCTCGGCTCCGAGCTGCTTCTGCCCGGGGCCGACGCGCACGAGCGAGAAGTCGCTCGTACCGCCGCCGAAGTCGGCGACGAGCACGAGCTCGTCGTGGTCGAGCTTCGATTCGTAGAAGTGCGCGGCGGCGACGGGCTCGTATTCGAGCTCCACGTCCTCCCACCCCGCGGCGTTGAGCGCCTGCTGGAGGCGTCGCAACGCGAGGGTCTCGTCCTCCTCGTCGCGCTCGGTGACGAAGTGCACTGGGCGCCCGACGACGGCGCGCGTGCCGAGCGGCCCGAGCTTCTGCTCGGCCGAGGCGCGGAGCTCACGCAGCAGCACGGAGAGGAGATCGACGAGGGAGGTGGTCCGCCCGAAGATGTTCGTCGCCTGGAACGTCGCGTCCGCGAGGTACGACTTCATCGACTGGATGAGCCGGCCTTCGCCGGCAGCGTCGAGGTAACGATCGATGGCGCGTGGCCCGCCGACAGGCTTCTCTCCGGCGCCGAAGTAGAGGAGGGACCGGAAGGTATCGGATGAGCCCGCGGCATGGTCGAACGTCGCGAGGCGCACGCCGTTGCCGTCGCTGATCGCGATGGCGCTGTTGGTCGTTCCGAGGTCGAGCCCGATTCGCTGCATGGGGCGGGCGGATTAGCAGGCCCGGCAGGCGGTGTCGCGCCGCGTGTGACGATCCCGCCGCGCTAGAGCTCGAGCAGGTCCTCGTCGCGAGGACACCCTAGAGGTCGACGCGGGTGAACCCGTATCGCTCGACGAGCAAACGCTCGTAACCTTGAACGTGCGCTCGCCCCATCACGACCACAGCCGCACGCTCGGATCGGTGGTCTTCGAGCATCCGCACCGTGCCGGCGGCCATCAGCTCGTCGCGAAGCGTGAGGATCCCGAGGAAGGGATGGATCACCCAGCTCCACGCGTAGCGGCGGAAGAGGATGCCGGGCAAGAGCGCGATCAGGTGCAGCTGGAAGCAGACCGCGAGGAAGATGATCGCGGCTGCGAGGAGTGGCGCGACGCCGGCGAGGAGGGGCGCGATCACGGCGAGCGTCGAGACGATGAAGTACGCGCTCATGTAGACAGCCGTGACGTGGAGACCGAACGGCATCCGTTTCGCACGCTCGAGCTCGACCGTGTAGCCCGAAGGAAGCTGCTTGGCGTCGGTGATCGTGCTGCCCTTGACGGCGCCGAAGGACAGGACGCGCAGCACCGTCCGCGGCGCGCTGATGAGGACGCCGAGGAGCCGCCCGCCAAAGACCTGCTTTCGCTGGAACGTCTCGACTCCGCGGAGCTCGAAGCTGCCGACCACCGCCTTGCCGATCGTCGAGGCCTTCTCGAGCTTCAGGTGCGCCTCTCCGAGGATCGCGACGAGTCGGCCGTCGGGCGCCTTGACGACGCGAACGACATAGCTGAGCGGCTCGGAGCGCGCGTGCTCGAGGGCTCGGCGCGCTTTCTCGGGGAGGCTCTCCATGACCATGCCTGAGCGTACGCGATCGATGGCACCCGCGCTGGTTCCTGGAGCCGATCGAACCTCGGTGCTCCACCTGCGCGCGGTCGCTCGTCGCATACGCTCGGAGTGTCGGACCGGGCCCTTGCCCGCGGCAGTCTAGGCCGCGCGGCATGGGATAGCGCGACCGCTGCTTGGGGGACCGGCGCTGATCCCCGTCGCCGTCGAGCCGCAGCGGGCTTCAGCGCGCTCCTGCGTCGAGCTTGCCCGCCCAGAGCACGTAGCTCGCGATCGCCTGGAGATCGTCCTCGGCAAGGTGATCGAAGCTCGGCATCTGCGTCTTGTTCGGGCGCTTCCGTCCAGGGGCGCGTGCCCAGCGGACGATGCCGTCGGGAGCTTCGGCGTGAATGCCCGCGATCTCGCGGACGGACGGCCCCGCGAGCTCGGCCTCGCGTGCATGGCAGTTCGCGCAGCGCATCGCGAACGAGCGCTCGCCGCGACGGAGCTGCTCGAACGACGGGTCGGTGGATGGGACGACCTCGGACACAGTCGAGTCGTGCCGGCGTGAGCAATGCGCCAGGCCGGCGGCGAGCGCGATGGCAAGCAAGAGACGAGCGGTACGCACGCCTGCATCTTTCCACACGATGTGTCGGATGGCGCCCGGTATGATCACGCAGCCCCGCTCGAGCTGCACGTCAGCTGGCCGCTTACGCGCCCGGTACGCGGTCGCCTACGCCTGCCACAGTCCGCCCTGACGTTGCGCCGAGGCGGGCCGAGTCAGATGCCGGAGTCAGATGACGCCTTGCGCGACCATGGCTCGTGCGACCCGGATGAAGCCGGTGACGTTCGCGCCGACGACATAGTTGCCCCTCGCCCCGACCTCCTCCGCCGTCTCCCAGCAACTCCGGTGGATGTTCTTCATGATCTCGGAGAGGCGCTTTTCCGTGTGCTCGAACGTCCAGCGATCGCGGGTGGCGTTCTGCTGCATCTCGAGCGCGCTCGTGGCGACGCCGCCGGCGTTGGCCGCCTTTCCGGGCCCGAACGCGATCTTCGCCTTCGTGAACACCTTGATGCCCTCGGGGGTCGTGGGCATGTTCGCGCCCTCGCCGACCGCGATGCAGCCGTTCCGGACGAGGCGCGCTGCGTCCTCGTCATCGAGCTCGTTCTCCCTCGCCGACGGAATCGCGACATCACAGGGGATGTCCCAGATGTTCCCACCCTCGGCGTACCGAGCCGTCTTCCGGACGGCGGCGTAGTCGCGGATCCGGCGACGCTCGACCTCCTTGAGCTGTTTCACGAGCGCGACGTCGATGCCCGTGTCGTCGTGAATGTAGCCGTTCGAGTCGGAGCACGCGATGACGCGGCCCCCGAGCTGAGCGATCTTCTCCATCGCATAGATCGCCACGTTGCCCGAGCCGGAGACGACGCACCGCTTTCCTTCCAAGCCGACGCCGCGCATCTTCAGCATCTCCTCGACGAAGTAGACCGCGCCGTATCCCGTCGCTTCGGTGCGCACGAGCAAGCCGCCGTAGTCGAGGCCTTTCCCGGTGAGGACTCCTGCCTCGTAGCGGGCGGTGAGCCGCTTGTACTGGCCGAACATGTAGCCGATCTCTCGGCGACTCACGCCGATGTCGCCGGCCGGCACGTCCGTGTGCTCGCCGAGGTAGCGCCACAGCTCGGTCATGAAGCTCTGGCAGAATCTCATGACCTCGTCGTCGGATCTGCCTTTCGGGTCGAAGTCTGCGCCGCCCTTGCCGCCTCCGATGGGGAGGCCCGTCAGGGCGTTCTTGAAGAGCTGCTCGAAGCCGAGGAACTTGACGATGCCGAGGTAGACGGACGGGTGGAATCGGATGCCGCCCTTGTACGGCCCGAGCGCGCTGTTGTACTGGACGCGGAATCCGCGGTTGACGTGGACCTCACCGCGGTCGTCCTGCCACGTGACGCGGAAGATGATCTGTCGATCCGGCTCGCAGATTCGCTCGATGATCCTGCGTTCGCGCAGCTCCGGATGCTTCGATACGGCCGGCCCGAGCGTCTCGATCACCTCGCGAACCGCCTGGTGGAACTCCGTCTCGCCCGGATTGCGGTTGACGACGTCCTGGTAGACGGACCGCAGCCGCTCGTCGATCTTCGGCATCGAAGCAGTGTGAACGATCGTAGCGCCGAGCAAAGCCATGGATCGGCGTCCAGCGCCGTTCTGCGGCGAGGGCGTCTCGACGGCGGGGCGGCCCTCCGCAGCGGGCCGTTCACGATCTGATCCGCCTGCGGCGAGATTGGCCGATACTGGGGCCCTTCAGATGCCCGATCGCACGCTCGTCGTCTCCGCCACGAACCTGCTCGCGCGCGGGTTCCTCGTCGTGCCGACGGACCGCAAGGCGCCGGATGGCGCGCCGGTCAACGCGCTCTTCGCGGTCGCGCGCGCCATACATCGAGTGATGGCGTTCAAGGTGCCCGCCCGCGCCGTCGCCGTCGTCGAGACCACGCCGAACGATGCAGGCTGGCCGCCAATCCTGAAGGCGCAGCTCGGGCGACTCCCGGAGGTCCTCCGTACGCTCGGGCTCGCCGTCGTCGAGGCGCCCGAGGAGATCCATGTCGTCGCGAGCTATGCCCGGAGAGCCCTCGATGCGGGAGACGACGTGATCGTCGTCGGAGTCGACAAACGTTACGCGCAGCTCGTGAGCGATCGACTCTGGTGGTACGACGCGAACAAGGACGTCCGGTACACGCCGGAGATCGCGCAGAAGCGTTTCAAGGTGCCGGCCGCCAAGGTGGGCGAGTGGCTTGCGATGGTGGGCGACGACAGTGGCAACGACGTCCTGCCGGGCGTGAAGGGGATCGGCGCGAAGGGCGCGACGACGCTCATCGAGGAGCACGGCTCGATCGCCACCGCCATGGCGAACCTCGAGCATCTCGAAGGGCGCTTGCGGAAGGCGCTAGAGGCGTCGAAGGACGAGGTGTGGCGCGAGCTCGCGCGCGGACGACTCGACGTGACCCGCGCGCTCCCGATCCCACTCGATACACCCGCGGTGGCTTACGAAGCGCCGTCCCCGAAGACGTTGAACGCGCTCTACGAGAGGCTTGGCTTCGCGGAGCTGCTCTCCGCGGAGGAGGGCTCGCTCCGTGTCGAGGTCTGCGAGGCGAACGGGGACGTCGCCGCCGCGCTCGCGAGGCTCGGCGGCGACCCCATCGCCATCCATGCGCTCATGGAGGACCCGGCGCCCGTGCGCGCGTCGATCGCAGGCATCGCGCTCGCGAACGGGAAAGGGGAGGCCTTCTACGTGCCGTCCGGCAGCGCCGCCTGGTCGGACCTCGTGGCATGGCTCGGCGATCCGGGCGCGCCGAAGCTCGGGCACGACCTCGTCGGTACGATCGTCGAGCTGCGCCGTGCGGGGATCACGCTCGAGGGCGTCGTCGGCGACTCCGCATGCGCCTCGCACCTGACGCAGTCGAGCAACTGGGCGCCGCACGAGCTCGAGATCGTCGCCAAGCACGTGCTCGGTCGTGCGCTGCCCGAAGAGGACGCGGTGCGCGGGGTCGGCAAGCAGCGGAAGACGTGGAGCGCGATGTCGGCAGGACGTGCCGCCGAGCACGCCGGACGCCTCGCCGAGGCGTCGGCAGCGATCTGGCAGAAGCTCGCGCCGTCGCTCGAGCCGAAGGCGCTCCTCGAGGAGTACCTGGAGATCGAGGACGTCTGCGTCCGGATGGAGCTCACGGGGCTCATCGTCGATCCGGAGGAGCTCGATCGGGCCGAGGCCGCGTTCGCCGGGATCGAAGAGGAGCTCCAGGGGCGGATCGACGAGCTCGCCGGGCATTCGTTCAACATCAACTCCTCGAAGCAGCTCGGGACTGTGCTGTTCGAGGAGCTGAAGCTGCCGATCGTGAGCCACACGAAGACCGGGTGGAGCACGTCGATCGAGGCGCTCGAGCGGATCGAGCACGCACATCCGATCGTCCCCCTTGTCCTCCGCTGGCGCGCGCTACGGCGGCTGCGCGACAACTGGGTGATGTCGCTCCGACGCTGCATCGACAGTGACGGCCGCGTGCACTCACGGTTTCACCCGGCGCGCTCGTTCTCGGGCCAGCTGGTCAACACGAACCCCGACCTCGGCCGCGTGCCCGGACGTACCCCCGAGATGGCGCGGATCCGGCGAGCGTTCGTCGCAGAACCGGGGCGCTTGCTCATGTCCGTCGACTTCAACCAGCTCGGGCTGCACGTGCTGGCGCACCTGACGAAAGATCCGGCGCTCGTCGAGCCGCTCCGTCAGCGCGCGGACATGCACGTCCTCACGGCCTCCGCCGTCCTCGAGCGCCGCCCGGAGGAGATCACGACCGAGCAACGGCAGCTCGGCAAGGTGGTCAACTTCGCCACGTTCGCCGGGCAGGGCGCGAGCGCCCTGGCGCTGCAGCTCGGGATCTCGGCGGCGGAGGCGAAGGAGTACATCGCGCGCTTCGATCGCCGCTACGCGAAGGTCCGCGCCTTCCAGGACGAGCAGCTCCGTCGAGCGCGCGAGGAGGGGTGCATCGTCACGATCGCCGGCCGCCGCTGGCCGATCGGCGGGCTCGAGTCGCTCGACAACCACGACCGCTCGTACGCCGAGCGGCTTGCTCGTCGTGCGACGCACGAAGCGTCCGTCCAGGATGTGTCGCGCCGTGCGCTGCTCGAGGCGGACCGTGCGATCCGACGAGAGGGACTCGGCGCGGTGCCTGTCCTCCAGATCCTCGACGAGGTCCTCTTCGACGTCCCCGAGCAGGAGCTCGCGGAGGCCGCGCGCATCTGCTCGCATGCGATGAAGCACGCGTACGAGCTCGAGGTGCCGCTGGTCGTTGGCGTCGAGGCGGGAAAGAACTGGGCCGATCTCGAGCCGGTCCTTCCACCATGATCGTCTCGTCTCGTCTGAGCTCACCGTGCTCGCCGCGTCTGCGAGCTCCCCGCGCTTGCGTGAGGTCCGCTCCGCCGCGCAGCTGCAGGCCGTGACCGAGCCATGGTGCAGTGCACCATGATTTGCCCTCGATTCTGCATATTTGCGTCGAATCTAGGAAAATAGTCCTTGCTGCGGCGCCGCAAAGTACTATCGCTTCGTCCACCCGGAGGATGAGAATGCAGGCGAACGACAAGACCCTCGCAGCGCCGATGCCCTTTGCCGACCCGACCGCTCTCGGCCTCTTCGGTCTTGCGATCGGCTGCGCGTCCCTCTTGCCCGTCGCTTTCGGGGTGAAGGAGGCGTTCGCGCCGGAGGCCCTCCGCACGTGCGCATGGTTCTGCCTCCTGTTCGGCGCCGGCTGTCAGTTCCTTGCCGGGATCCTGAGCTTCGCGAACAAGAACATGCTCGGCGGGACGCTGCTGACGACGTTCTCGTTCAACTGGGTGATGAACTACTGGTCGCTGACGGAGCTCTCGCAAGGGAGGATCCCTTCGAGCGCGGTCATCCTCTCCGTCGATGCCTGTTTCCTCGTCGTCTTCCTCGTGATGACGTACGCGTTCGGCTTCTTCTCGAAGCTCCTCTTCGTCTTCCTGCTCGACATCGACCTGCTCTACGTCCTGCGCATCGCGCGTGAGCTCACGCACTCGCAGGCGCTCGGGCTGCCGGTCGCGCTCGTGACCGTCGCGCTGATGGCGATCGCGCTCTACATCGCCTTCGCGCTCGTGCTGACGAACGCGTCAGGCCGCGCGCTGCTGCCCATCGGCGGCCCGCTCTTCGGCGCGGGCCCTGGTCCCGCTGTACCCGTATCGCAAGTGGCCGGCGCGAACGCCGACCACACGCAGCCGGTCACGGCGCTCTCGGCCTGACCCACGCGGGTGCACGCACGCCGGTCATCGGCTCGCTGTGCGCGCGGTCGACGGTCGCAGCGCACGCGCCAGGATCGATGCTGCTGCACTTTGTAGGAGCGAAGTCGTGCGGCCTGCGCCAACCTGCGGGCATGCGTACGCTGCTTCGTTCCGCGACCGCGCTCGTCGTCTTCTTCTCCGCGCTCCAGCTCGGCGGCTGCACCAAGAAGGCCACCGGGCCCGGGCAGCAGCTCCCCGGGCAGCCCGTGGAGACGCGCTCACCGAACGCGCCCGATCAGCGCCCGGCGTTCGACGGGCAGACGCGTGCGCCGTACCGGACGGCGAACGTCGCATTCGACGTCCGCTCCGTGGCGAAGGAGCTCGAGCACCCGTGGGCGCTCGCGTTCCTCCCCGACGGTCGAATGCTCGTGACCGAGCGACCCGGTCGGCTCCGGATCCTCTCGACGGACGGCACGCGCTCCGGGCCGCTCGCGGGCGTGCCGAAGGTCGACGCGCGAGATCAGGGCGGCCTGCTCGACGTCGCGCTTTCACCGAAGTTCGCGCAGGACAGCCTCATCTACTTCGCGTTCTCCGAGCCGCGTCCGGACGGCAACGGCACGGCGCTCGCGCGTGCGCGGCTCGTGCTCGAAGGCACGCCGCATCTGGAGGACGTGCAGGTCATCTGGCGCATGACGCCGACGCTGGACTCGACGAAGCACTTCGGCGCGCGCATCGTGTTCACGCCGGACGGCAACCTCTTCTTGACCCTCGGCGAGCGCTCCATCATCGAGGGCCGCCGGCAGGCGCAGAAGCTCGACAGCGCGTTCGGCAAGGTGGTGCGACTCCGCCCGGACGGCTCGGCCGTGCCCGACAACCCGTTCGTCGGCCAGGCGGGCGCGTTGCCCGAGATCTGGTCCATCGGCCATCGCAACATCCAGGCGGCGGCGCTCCACCCGCAGACGAAGGAGCTCTGGGTCGTCGAGCATGGAGCGAAGGGCGGCGACGAGATCAACATCGCACGGAAGGGCAAGGACTACGGCTGGCCGACGATCTCCTACGGCGTCGAGTACAGCGGCAAGAAGATCGGCGAGGGCATCACCCAGCGGCAAGGGATGGAGCAGCCGCTCTACTACTGGGATCCGGTCATCGCGCCCTCCGGGGCTGCGTTCTACGACGGCGATCTGTTCCCCGGTTGGAAGGGCAGCCTCTTCGTCGGCGGTCTCGCAGGCAAGCACCTCGCGCGGCTCACGCTCGAAGGTGAGCGTGTCGTCGGCGAGGAGCGCCTGCTGGCGGAGCGCGGGCGTATTCGCGACGTGCGGGTGGGGCCGACGGGCTCCGTCTGGGTCCTCACGGACGAGGACGACGGAGAGCTTCTCGAGCTCGTGCCGACCGCGCCCCGCTGAGCGTTCAGTCTGTCACCGGTGTCCTGCCCACCTTCCGAAGAGCCCTCGACGCCAGCGCGAGCGGCGATCAGGACGTCGCGGAGGCGGGGATCTCGGCTCGGTGGCCGGAACTGGCCGTACCGCCGCCGCCTTCGCCCACGCGAGGGCCGCCGTCGCCCGCATCAGGTCCTCGAGTGGACCGCCGGGAGCCGTCAGGTGTGCGAGGCCCTGCACGATGGACCGGAGCTCGGACAGGGTAGGTGGGAGCGGGGACAACGTGGTGCGTACCTCGGACGTGAGTCTGCGGAGCCATCGCTTCACATGGCTGACCATAACGCGGCTCTCCGCTTCGCCCGCGCGGCGTCTGGCCTCCGTCACAGCCTGCCGCGCGCCGTTGCTGCCGATTCCCCACCTGGCTGCGACTCGGGCGAGACGCCGCGCTCGTGTGCGGCTAAAATGGGCAATGTGGGGGAAACATGAAGACGCTCCTTGCGGTATGGGGAGTCGACGGAGCTCTCGTGGGCGAAGCCGCGGCCGACGAGGACGGCGTGGCGCCAGACCTTCCGGCGATCCTGCCCGATGCCGGCCTGCACGTCGCGAGCGCTCTCGCGGGCCGCTCGGTGACCGTCTCCTTCGAGCACGACGGCCAGCACCGCGTGTGTACGTTCAGCCCGCTTCGCGACGCCGCCGGCAACGTCGTCTGTGTGGCGGCGCATGCGGCTCCACCTGCGGAGCGGTCTCGCGAGGAGCTCCGCGAACGTCTCGCGTTCGAGGAGCTGATCACGGAGCTGTCCACTCGATTCGTGACGGTCGGCGCCGACGACATCGACACTGCGTTGAACGAGTCGCTCGCCGCCATCGGAGAGTTCTCCGGCGTCGATCGCGCGTACATCTTCCGCTTCACCGCGGACCGTCGCGCCATGGACAACACGCACGAGTGGTGCGCGGAGGGGATCGAGCCGCAGATCGACATGTTCCAGGGCTTCCCGACCGAGGCGCTCCCGTGGTGGACCGAACGGCTGAAGGAAAAGAAGGTGATCCACGTTCCGGACATCGAGCAACTGCCGCCGGAGGCGTCCGCCGAGAAGGACATCCTTCGCCAGCAGGACATCCAGTCGGTGCTCGTGCTCCCGATGGTGTGTGACGGCGTCGTCGTAGGGATGGTCGGCTTCGACTCGGTCAGGAAGCAGAAGGACTGGCCGAAGAAGGACATCGCTCTGCTCAGGATCGCAGGCGAGATCTTCATGAGCGCGATGGAGCGCAAACGCGCCGACGAGGAGCGTCGCCGGCTCGAGACGCAGCTGGTCCAGGTGCGGAGCCTCGAGAACGTCGCGCGGCTCGCCGGCGGCGTCGCGCACGACTTCAACAACCTCCTCGCCGTCATCCTGAACTACGCGGCGATCCTCGAGCGCGAGATCGTCGACGAAGGCCAGCGGGCGAAGCTCCGCGAGCTCTTCGACGCCGCCCGGCGCGCGGCGAACCTCACGCGCCAGCTCCTGCTCGTCGGGCGCCGCGACGTGGTCGAGCCGGTCCTCATCGACCTGAGCACGGTCGTCACGTCGCTCGGGACGCTCCTGCGGCAGACGCTCGGGGACAACGTCCAGCTGCGCCTCGAGCTCGATGACCAGCTCGATCTCATCCGCGTTGGCCTGCCTCGAGTGGAGCAGGTGATCGTGAACCTCGCGCTGAACGCGAAGGACGCGATCGCGGACGTCGGCTCCGTGCTCGTGCGCACGGAGAACGTGGACGTCCCGCCCGAGCTCGCGAGCAAGTACATCGATCTGCACCCGGGGCGCTACGTGCGCCTGCGGGTCGTCGACGACGGCGATGGGATGACACCCGAGGTCGCCGCGCGCGCGTTCGAGCCGTTCTTCACGACGAAGGGGACCGGTGGGACGGGTCTCGGTTTGTCGACCGTGCACGGCATCGTGAGGCAGTCGGGCGGCCTCGTGACGATCTCGACCGAGAAGGACGGCGGCACGACCGTCGACGTCCTCTTTCCCGCCGTCGCGCAGTCCGGTGAGGCCGGCGCGGTCGAAGTCCCTCTTGCTCCAGCCAGCCAGCCGTTCGGGCGCGGCGAGACGGTGCTCGTCGTCGACGACTCACCCGCCGTGCGGCAGCTCGTGTGTGCGGTGCTCGCCGAGCATCGGTACCGACCGCTGGAGGCCGCGACGCCGGCGGCGGCCATTGCGCTGGCCGAGCGACACGCGGGCGAGATCGACGTCCTCGTCACCGACGTGGTGATGCCGCAGATGTCGGGACGCGACCTCGCGCGTCGGCTGGAACGTTCGCACGGGGTCGACCGCGTGCTCTACATGTCGGGCTATCAGAACGAGATCGTCGCCCACCACGGCGTCCTGGAGGAGGGCGTGCACCTCCTCCAGAAGCCGTTCCTCGAGGGCGATCTACTCCGGGCGATCCGGAGCGTGCTCGATGAAGCGCACGACGCCGCGGAGGGGAGCGTGAGCGCGTGAGGTCAATGCGTCAGGCGCTTCAGGTCGCGCACGAATCGAGCAGGCTCCTCGACGTGGAGCCCGTGGCCGGTCTGCTCGTACACGATCAACTTCGATCGCGGGATGGATGCGTCGAGCTCGGCCTGGTCGGCGGCACCGAAGAAGCCGTCCTGATCTCCCCAGAAGATGAACGTGGGCGCCTTGATCCGAGCGAGCCTTGCGCTGTGGTCCTCGGCGAGTAGACCGTCGAGCGCCTGCTTCCAGATGGCCGCGGGGACCTTCAGGCTCTCCGCGACCGCCGTGTCGAGGAACGACTCGGGGATCGGCCTGTAGAACGTGCTCGCCTGGAACGCGCGCACGAATTCCGGATCGATCGGGTCCTCGAGCGTGTCGACGATCGACTTCAGCTCGAGGCCGACCGGGTTGCCGACGCCCGTCGGCGCGGAGCCGACGAGGACGAGCTCTCGCACGCGTGATGGGTGGTCGACCGCGACCTTGTGTGCGACGAAGCTGCCCATCGAGTGGCCGACGAGGGTCGCCTTCGGGATATGGAGAGCGTTCATGAACGCGATGACGTCGCCGGCGAAGTCGGCCTGCGTGTAGCAACACGCGGGCTTGGACGAGTCGCCGTGTCCGCGCTGATCGAGCGCGTAGGCATGGATCGATCGCGGGAGCCTCGGCAGCGTGAGGTCGAACGAGCGGTGCGAGTCCGTGAAGCCGTGGAGGAAGATGAAGACCTCGCCCGTCTTCGCTCCCTGCTCCAGGTAGGAGAGCGAGACACCCGTGGAGAGCGAGACCCGCCGGATGCGAGGAGCTGCGGACCCGAGCTCCGATGAGACCGTTCCGATGGTCTCGTCAGCGTCCTTCTCCAGCGGCTCGTTCGGATCATCGGACGTGGCATCGCTTGCGCACCCGACCAAAGCGAACACGAAAGCCACGAGCGACATCGACCTCGTCATCGTCTACCTCCCTGGTGGTCGCCGGGCGCGGCCATGGCCCGCTCCGGGATCGCTCGATCGTATGAGTCGACGACAACGGGACCATCGTGGAAAACCCCACCCTCCGCGCCTGATGTGGCACCTTTCGAGCGGCTGTGGTTGGTCACGTGGCGCACGCGGACGGTCCGCCTTGTGCCGGGGCGTTCGAAACGCCTTGACCCGGAGTTCGATCCCCGAGGAGCCTTCGCTCCGTGAAGTTCTTCCACAGCGCATCTGCGTTCATCATCACCGTGGCCATCGCGGTCATCGTCGCCGTGACGGCGCTCGCGCAGCTCCTCACCGCACGAATGGTCTCGACCGCTCACGAGGGCGACTACGACCTGATGCGCCGGGCGCTGGCGAACACGCTGAAGGCGATGGAGGACGAGGCCGCGTCCGACGCGGAGATCGTCGCGAGCATTCCCTCGGTCAAGAGGGCCTTCATCGCGCACGACCGCGCGGCGCTGCAGGCCGAGACGATCGGCATGTTCCAGACGATCGAGCCCAAGTACGCCATCGACCAGGCGCAGTTCCACCTGCCGCCGGGCATCTCGTTCCTCCGCCTGCACGATCCGGCGAAGTTCGGGGACGACCAGACGAGTTATCGTCCGATGCTCGCCGAGGTTCACCACGAGAAGGCGCTCCGCAAGGGCACGGCGATCACGAAGGGCGGCCCGGCGATCTTCGGCATCACGCCGATCTTCGACGACAAGGGGCAGCTCGCCGGCAGCTTCGAGATGGGCCTCGAGTTCGGGCCCGTCCTCAGCGACATCAAGGCCGCGTACGGGATCGAGGGAGCGGTGTTCTTCGAGGAGAAGCAGCTCCGCGACGTCGCGACCGACATCGAGCCCGACGTCATCACGCCCAAGAACCGCGTCGGAAAGTACATCCGCTACTATGCGACGCACTCCGACCTCATGGCGTCCGTCGTCACGGATCGCGATGTCGAGATCACCCAGCCGAAGCGCTTCGAGCGCACCGTGGCGAAGGTGCCGTGGGGCGTTCAGCTCGTGCCGCTCTACAACTACGCCAACAAGCAGATCGGGGTCGTCGCGCTTGCGACGAGCTTCGAGGAGGACAAGACCCTCGCGCGCCGCTCGCTCGTGTGGCAAGTCCTCGCCGCCGTCTTCGGCGCCGTCATCGTCGCAGGCATCGTCCTCATCGCGATCCGCGGCCTGCTCCTGAGGCCGCTCGCGTCGCTCTCGGGGCGAATGACCGCTCTGGCCGCCGGTGATGCCTCGAGGCCTGCCGAGCCTGCGACCGAGTACTGCGACGAGCTCCAGGAGCTCGCGCGCAGCTACGAGCACCTTCGCGAGAAGCAGTCATGACACGCCGGAAGAAGTCGAAGGCGCGCGGGCTGTGGTTCGCGCTCGTCGGGACCATTTTCGGTGTGGCGCTGCTGCTCTTCCCGCTCCGGGGGCGGAGCGCACGAGCGGAGCCGACGTCGTCCGCAAAGGCGCCGGACACCCATCCGGCGGTGGTCGGTAAGGGCGCGAAGAAGGGGGCTCAGGCCGCGAAGGAGGCCGCTGCGGCGGCCGCACCCGCTGCGGCGGCCGCACCGGCGGCGGCTCCGACGGAGGAGGCTGCCGTGACGGTGCCGCCGGAGCCAGCGCCGACCGATCTGACCACGACCCCGATCGGGAAGGGGCTGCCTGTTCGCGTGAGCGTCGGGGTGTTCTTCCTCGAGATCACGAGCTTCGACGACACGAAGGGCGAGTTCGATGCCACGACGGACACGCGGCTCGGCTGGCACGATCCCCGACTGGCGTTCCCGAAGAAGGACACGCTCCGAGGCTACCGGGAGCTCATCGGGAAGGCCGCGGAGGAGCAGCTCGCGAAGATGTGGTCGCCGAGCGTCGACGTGAAGAATCGGATGGAGTTGGGCTCGTACGTCGGGCGCCGGCTCCGGATCTTCCCCGATGGCCGCGTCGAGAGCATCACGCGCGAGACTGGCAAGTACAGGATCCCGGTCAACGCCGAGGCGTTTCCGTTCGATCGCCAGCGGCTCGCGCTCGACCTCATCGTCCGCGAGGAGACCGTGGACGACGTCTTGCTCCGGTTCGAGAAGGAGGACGTCGAATTCAGCCGCGCCGCGCAGACGGCAAAGCTCGACGGGTGGGACATCGGTCTCGTCGACCTGACCGCCGGCGCCGTGGCCGGCTGGAACGGTGACCGCTACTCGACGGTGAACGCGACCCTGGCGATCGATCGCCAGCCCGCGTCGAGCATCGCGTCCGTCTTCATCCCGCTCATCGCGTCGCTCTTGATCCCGCTCCTCGCGCTCTGGATGAACCGGGCCAACGAGGAGGGCTTCACGGTCGACGCCTTCGAGCTCGCGAACATGGGCATCGGTGGCCTCTTCTCCGTCATTGCCCTGAGCTTCGCGATCTACTCGTCGAACCCGATCATCGCCTCGAGCGACAACACGGTCACGCGCCTGTTCGGTCTGAACTACGCCGCGCTGGCGCTCTCGCTCACGATCGTCGTCACCTTCTTCCGCTACGAGCTGCCAAGGCGCTGGTTCGGGATCCACGTCCAGGAGGAGGCGTTCTACTTCCTCTCGTGGGCCATCCCGTTGCTGTCCCTCGCGACCGCGTGCGCCTTCCTCGCCGTCGCCGCCGCCTGACGTCTTCGACGGACGGCGGCGATCGGCCTCCACCAGCGCCTGACCAGAGCGCGGGACATCAGCGTTCGTCCGGGTGCCGCTCTCCGGAGGCATTGACGAGCTCGTCGCCGTGGACCGTGAAGACGAGCCGCGTGCCGATGCACGGGACGAGCAGCGCTCTGTATGTCTCGCTCGCGCGGAGACGAAGGCGACGCTGTCCGGGCAGCATCCTGAGCACGAGGGCGTCGTCCTCGATTGCTTCGAGGAGGGCCGCGAACATTCGCAACGGGGCGAGCGTGTCGGCTCCTCCCTCCTTGGACGCGGAGGGCGGCCGGAGCGTGGTGTGTGATGCTCTCGTCGAGGTCCCCCGGGACTTCGGATCATTCATGAGGTGGTTCATCCGCCTTGCGTCGTCGTCTTGGGCGGTGCCGACCTTGCGTGGTGCCGAGCCGACGAACGTCGGGCGACCGAAAGCGCGCCTGCGTCGGTCGCGACTCTAGGCTCCTCGGCCTCCGGAGAACGCACCCCCATCATGGAACGGTACGAGGATAGAGATCGCTGGGCGCTGTGGCCCAGTTCGCTCCACACCATCGTCACCGGGGCCGGTCTTCTTCAGCACCGCCACCCGATGCCTCCCTCGATCCCGCTCGTTCCGGCGCTCGATGACGAACGCGACGACGAACCGATCACGCGCATCCGAGGATGGGTGGGGGGCCGATCGATCCTGTCGGGAGGGAGCGGTCTGTCACCCGATCGAATGACGGCTGCAGCGCCACGACCCGGACACCTTCCGCGGGCACGCGGGCTTTCATCTTGCTTCGCTGCGCACGAAGCGCTCATCTTCCGGCGCGATGAGCCTCCAGGAAGTCCTCCTCGTCGGGCACAGCCTGCTTCGATGGATCGTCCTCGTGGCGGGCGTGGCCGCGTTCGTCCGCGCCGTGTCCGGCGCGCGCGCCGGCCGGGCGTGGAGCGACAAGGACAGCAAGGTGCTCCAGGCGTTCATCGGCATCTTCGACATGCAGATCCTGCTCGGGCTCCTGATGTACGTCGCGACGAGCCCGCTCGGCGTGCGGATGCTCCAGCAAGGTAGCGCCACCATGAAGGATTCCGTGCTCCGGTTCTTCGCCTTGGAGCACATCGTGGGGATGATCCTCGCGTCGGCGATCCTGCACGTCGGATCGGCGCGGGCCAGGCGTCTCGGCGCCGCCCCCAAGCGCCAGACCCGGACCGCGATCGTGGTCGGGATCGGAATGGCGATCATCTTGTGCTCGATCCCGTGGCCGTTCTTCCCGTACGGCCGGCCGCTCCTCCGCCTCGGTTGAGCGCCTCCTGCGAGGGGGCCGAGCCTCGCGTGCTCGAGCCGCGGCGCCTCGCGCTGGCTCGCGACCCTACGAGCGAACGGCGGGCGGCATGGGAGCCTCGAGGGCCGCGTGAGCGACAACTGGTTCATCGCCCTCGATTGCCACGGGGCGGACGAGCCCGCTCACTGGACGAGCGCGGCGCGGAGCACTCGACCGGCCCACGCGCGGAGCTGGCGCCGGCGGTGGAGATCGAACGCATGCACGAGGGAGGCATCGCCGAGGCGCGCGAGCGCGAGGACGAATCGTTGGCGCGACCGCGGGCCGCCGAGGGTGGCGGCGAGCCGGTCCGCCTCCTTGCGACGCTCGCGCCGAAGCACGCGGACGAAGTCGCGGCGAACACGCCACTCCCACAGACCATCAGGCCTCGCGACGACGACCTCGCGGCCCCGAATGCCGGCCTGCTCGGCCTCCGGGGCGGGGCCGGGGGCGGGGGCGATGTTTGCGTGTCCGTTGGTGACGTCCAGGTGGACGCGCTGCTCGTGCTCCGCCCGCGCGAGCGCGTCGGTCAGCTCGAAGAGGCACCTCCGCAGCGAGAGCGCGCGGATGAAGATGCCCGACCCTTCGCTGCGGGCACGGGCGTGCATGTGGAGACGTGCGTCGATGCTCCTCGACCCCATGGCTCCCGAGAGACGGATGAGCAGCGGATTCCATTCTACCGACCGGACCACCGGCGATGTCCGCACGGCCTAGCGCGGGGGGGCTCCCCCCCATTTCGTGGCTCCCGAGGTCGGCTCAGCGCGCCGGCGCGCCGGCGTCGAGGCGCTTCGTTCGGACGGTGTGCTCCACGAAGTCGAGCGCGCGGCGCATCGTCTCTTCCGGCGTGTCGCCCATCTGGCCGTGGCGCGCGTTCGGAATCGGGAAGTACGCGGCGGAGACGCCCGCTCGCTCGAGCGGAGCGACCGCTCCTCGCATCGCCGCCTGGGACATGTCGTACGTCCCAGCCATGAGCGCGACGCCGGCGGAATGCCGGAGGAGCTGCGGGGACGGCGCGATCGGGCTCGCGATGAGGATCGCGCGCGAGTACTT
>Ga0233377_1000436_pt1 | contig 19513 bp, 23 predicted proteins | sample ElkDunMinimDraft_6_FD_191540 | JGI IMG/M metagenome (GOLD analysis project Ga0233377, IMG submission 191540) | Fecal eukaryotic communites from dung pellets of Tule Elk in California, USA - Elk Dung E36 | ecosystem: Host-associated > Mammals > Digestive system > Large intestine > Fecal | place...
GGCGTCGCAAATTGCAAAGCCCCGGACCTTGCGGGCCGGGGCTCGATGGTTTGGAGGTCAGCGAGGGCGTTCAGCCGCGCGCGTGATCCAGTTTGATGGGTACGAAGTTGGAAGGGTGGCTGACCACGCGGTCGCCGGCTCCGTTCGTGTGCTTCGTGTTCACCAGCATCCCGCCCCACAGGGCGAAGGACATCATGGCGTGTTGCAGGTTGCGCTGCTTGTCGTTCATTTTTGGCGTCTCCTTTCGCTGAACGATGAAAGAAGACGCGTCGTGCTTATCGGGAATCTCACCGTCATAGTCGTTTCGCGTCACGGTCAAGATAGCGTGTCGTACGAAAATTGCAAGTTTTCCATCAGGAGTCGGATCATCTGTCGTGAATATGACACCTAAAACGCCAGTCTCTGTGTCTGGGCCTCCGCCCTCCATCGCCACCCCTTGCGTCAAGGTGTGCGTGGTCGATGGCGCGTCGAGCCTGTGTCTGGGCTGTTTCAGAACCCTGCCGGAAATCGCGGGGTGGAGTCGTCTCACCGATCAGGAGCGCGCCGCCGTCATGGCCGATCTGCCGGCGCGGCGGTCGCAGGTGGACCCGGCGCTGCTGGGCTGAAACAGGCTTAACGCGCCGTCCACCATCCCTGTTCACCGCGCGCCAATCGCTGCGTGCGACGGTGAGGGACCGCAAAAGGCGGATGTGTGAGCGTGGGTGTCGATGCGTTTCGATCTCTCTTCCCTGGGCGTGGTGGGGCTGGCGGCGGCCTGCTCCCTGACGGCGGCCTTCTGGGTCAGCCAGTTGGGCGACCATGGCCAGGCCCAGATGGCGGTGGCGGCCCCGGCGGTCATGTCGGCGCCGAACCAGAGCACGACCGGAGCCGTGACGGCTGTGAGCAAATCCGCCGACGGTCATTTCTGGGCTGAGGCGCATATGGACGCCAACGGCGAAAACAGGGGTGTGCGCGTCATGGTCGACACGGGCGCCAGTCTGGTGTCGCTGACCCGCGCCGACGCCGAAGCCTTGGGCGTGCATGTGGGCGAAGGCGACTTCTCAGGCTCGATCATCACGGCGTCCGGCCGGGTGCGCGCGGCGCCGGTGGTGCTGAAGTCGGTGTCCATCGGCGGGGTGCGGGTCGAGCGGGTCGAGGCCCTGGTGATCGAGCGCGGCCTGCCGCACTCCCTGCTGGGCATGAGTTATCTGGGCCGTCTGTCGGCCTTCACCGCCACGCCCACAGCGCTGACGCTGAATTCCTAGATCGCCTTCAGGACGACCGTGAAGGCGGTCAGAACCAGATAGACAGCGAAGGCCTTGCGCAGGACAGTCTTGTTCAGCCGGTGCGCCAGCCTGGCCCCCCAGGGCGCCACCGCCGTGGTCAGCAGACCCATGATGATCGCCGCCGGGATGTTGACGTAGCCCAGCGACAGCGGCGGCCGACCGCCTGCATCCCAGCCGAAAATGATGAAGCCCAGCGACGCCGCCGCGCCTATGGCCAGTCCGAAGCCCGAAGCCGTCGCCACCGCCTGATGGATGGGCCGCCCGCACAGGGTCATGGTCATGCCGCCCAGACTGCCGCCGCCTATGCCCATCATGGCCGAGAAGCCGCCGATGAAGGTTCCGACGATGCGGCGGCCCCAACCTGTCGGCAGGTCAGGCCTCAGCACGAACCGCTCGGGCAGCAGGCCCATCTGCGCCCCGATCAGAACCAGGCAGACTCCGTAGACGACGGCCAACCCCTCCATGGAGGTGAAGCCCGCCACGATCGCGCCGACCAGGCCGCCCAGGCCGACCCAGGGCGTCCAGGTCTTCAGCACCACCTCATCGACCGCCCCATGCGCCCTGTGCGCCGCCAGCGAACGCCAGCTGGTGGCGACGATGGTGGCCAGGGAGGTGCCGATGGCGACGTGCAGATTGCTCTCACCGCCCACGCCGAGCACGCTGAAGGCGTAGAAGAGGGCGGGCACGATCACCGTGCCGCCCCCGACGCCGAACAGGCCCGCGATCAGCCCCCCGACCAGCCCCGCCGCCGTCAGGGCAGCCAGCAGCATCAGGATTTCGTTCAGGGGCAGGGCGGTCATGAATGCGGTCTAGCGGCTCATATCTCCACCAGCCAGAAGAGATCCTCGACCGTCGTGTTCAGAGCGCGGGCGAGGCAGAGGGCGAGAACCGTGGAGGGGATGAAGACGCCGTTCTCGACGGTGTTGACGGTCTTGCGGGATACGCCAGCCAGTTCCGCCAGTTCCGCCTGGGTCAGACCGGCCTTGATGCGCGCCTCTTTCAATCGCGACGCCAGCCGGCTGCTACTCATCTGCGGCGTCCGCCTCGCTCGCCTGCCGGTCCAGCCATGCAAAACGGAACCCCGCCGCGGCGCCGGCTGCGGTCAAGGCGACGATCGTGGCCATGACGCCAACGACAGGTCTCCACAACATCAGAGGCAGAGAGATGGTCGTGCCGATCATCAGCACGATAAAGGCGGCTTTGAGCGCGCGTGCGCGAAAGACCTGGGTCAGTTCGTCGTCCAGAAAGCGGCGATTCACCCACGATTGCTTGTCCCAGCCCAGCACGACCAGAACCACCAGCCAGGCGTAGATGACCGGCAGGCTCAGCCTCAGATAGTCGATGGCGCGAGGCGTATCTCCGTTCAGGTCGTTGAGGGTTGCCCAGGGGATGAACAACAGGGCCAGGCCGACCACGGGAAACGTCCAGAGAATGCTGGTTCGTTGGGCCTGGAGTTGGTCCCGGCGCGTCTGGACGGGCTTGGTGATCTTCCGCATAGCCTCCCCTTTGTAACCTTTGAGTTACATGTAACCTGAGGGTTACACGAGTCAAGCGCCGATCGTCATGCGGATGGGGCGGCCTAGGCAACCTCCGCCGAAGACGCCCGTTCCCTGAACACCTTCCACACGGGACATCCTTGCGATGACGACGTTCAAGACCTCTTCCATCCGCACACTGGCGATGGCCGGATCGGCGCTGCTTCTGTCCTCCGGCGCGGCGTTGGCCCAGACGCCCTACAATTCCACGCAGAGCCAGCAGCAACCCTCGCAGCAGCAGGACGCCGTCGGGGCCATTCTCGGCGCGCTGTTTGGTGATCGGGTGGGGGTCTCGACGTCTGTCGACGCCCAATGGGCCGCCGGGCGTCGTCCGCTGAACACCCAGCGCACCCAGTTCAACACCCGGGTCGACGCCGACGTGCGTGCAGGCCGGTTGTCATCCACCGCCGGGAGCAGGATCAAGGCCGACTACGACGCCCTTGTGCAGCTAGAGACCCGATACGCCGCCGACGGTCGCTTCACGACGAGCGAGCGCACCGAGCTTAACGATCGCTACGGGGCGTTGACGCAGGCCTTGGCGGACGGGGGCTATGGCGAGGACAGCGGCTCGGGTTCGGGCTATGCGTCGGTGTCGGACGGGCGGGCGGAGTTCGACGCCCGCGTGGACGCCGCTGTCCGTGCGCGTCGCATCACCCGCACCCAGGGCACGCGCCTGAAGACCGACTATCAGGCCCTGATCCAGGTCGAAGCCGGCTATCTGCGCGACGGTTCGCTGAGCGCGCGTGAGCGAGACGATCTGGAAAGCCGTCTGGACGCGCTGGATGAACGAGTCGGCGATGTCGGGTACGGTGGCGGCGGATCGACCGCGCCGCTGGACAACCGCACCCGCCTGTCCAACATCGAAGCCGCCGTCGCGACCGGCGAGCGGTCAGGCGCCATAACCCGCGCCGACGCCGCCGATATTCGTGTTGAGCACGGTGATCTGACGCGACTGGAGGCGGCCTATTCGCGCGCTAGTCCGAGTGCGGCGGATCGCGACTATCTGACTCGCCGTCTGGGCGAGCTGGAGGTCCGTGCGCGCGTCGGCCGTCGATAGGGACGCCAATTGAAATCGGGGCCGGAGATGTCTCCGGCCCCGACGTCATGCTTGCGAAGAAATCAGGCGGCGGGCGGCGCGCCGTCCAGCTTCATACGGGCCAGGGCGACGAAGCGGCCTTGCGGGAAGCGCTGAAGATAGCCCTCCAGAGCAGCGCGGTCGTTCTGGTCGATGCTGTCCCAATGAGCGGTGTCGGGATCGGCGGGCGCTGGCGCCGCGACTGTCGCCAGCTTGACCCCGGCCAGAGGCGCGCCGCGTCCGCTGAAGGCCATGAAGGCGGCGCCGCCCGCACCGGCCAGGGCGATCAGGGTCAGCCAGTAGCCGAACTTGGTCTCCACCTTGATGGCCTGGGCCATGGCTTCGCGCATGTTCGCCTCGAAGTCGCCGCCGAACGGATTGTCGGCCGAGGCGGGTGCGGCGTCGGCGGCCCCCGAAGTCTCTTCCGACATCTTCGACTTGATGCCGCCGATAGTCAGGAACATGCCGACCGCCAGGATCAGCAACGCCGCCGCCGCCGCGCCGCCCGCAGCCGCAGCCGCATTGCGCACGGGCTTGAGCACGAAGCTGAGCGCCAGACCGAGGACGATCAGGACCACAGCGGCCACAGCCCAGAGATGCGGGGAGCTGTCCTGCGGCGCCTGTTCGCTTAGAGCCTTGACCGAGCCGGTGACCATTTCCAGGCCGGTGGCCGAGACGATCGGCGTGGCGTTGCACGACACCACCAGCCACGGCAGAAGAAACGCCAGCAAGGCCACGACCTTGCCGATGCGTGCAAAATTGATCCAGCTCATGAAATCCCCCGGAATTGAAATCTGGGGTTCAGTTTGTCGTGTAGGCGCGCCCGCCGCAACCGTGTTCGTTCAGTCTTTGGGCGACGTCTGGATGAACGTCGATTGGCGGGTCTTGCGCATTGAATGTTGCGGCGTAAGGTTTCGCGTCGCGCTGTCGCGGCCTCATGTCGAAAGGCGGTTTCATGTCTCGCTTTCGTATGTTCACGGTGGTCGGGGTCGTCGCCCTTGCCGGCGCTTTCTCAGCCTCCGCCCTGGCCCAGCAACGCACCAGTCCTGTGCGCCCCCCTTCATCGCAGATTCCGCCCGGCAGCTATCAGCAGAGCTGCCGCGGCATTTCGATGGACGGCAACCTGCTGCGGGGCCAGTGCACTGGGCCGACAGGCGCGCCCGTATACTCGACGCTGGACACAAACAGCTGCCGGGGGCGCGACATCGTCAATGACCGGGGCTATCTGCGCTGCGGGACCGGGGCCGGGCCCCAGCCGCCCCGCCCGCCGAGGCCTGAACCTCCGCGACCGCCCCGTCCTCAACCGCCCCGTCCCGTGCCGCCGACGCCGCCGGGCGTCCTGCCTCCGACCGGCGGAAACTACGAGGCCATCCTCTACACGCGGGCCAATTTCCAGGGACAGTCGCTGCGGGTGCGCGGTCCGGCCATCAATCTGGCCCTCTACCCCGGCTTCAACGACAACGTCCGCTCGATCCGCATCGTGCGTGGTCGGGCCCAGGTCTGCGTCGACGCCCACTATCGCGGGCGCTGCGTGACCCTGAGCCGGTCATCGCGTGATCTCGAACGTGAGGGCATGGCTAACCGGATCAGCTCGGTCCGCTGAACCGCCGTCGGGCGAGGGGAGGCGACGACGCCTCCCCGATCCTGCTGACGCCCGGTGTCAGCAGTCGGCCGCCGCGCCGTCGCATCACAGGCTCCCCGACTGGCGCAGGGACGCCCCGCGCCCTAGATTGCGTTCATGGCTCGTTCTCCTTCGTCTTCGCACGGCAAACCCAGCAAGCCGGTCCATGTTCCAGGCCGGTCCGCCGAGATGTCGGCCGGCGTGTCGGAAGCGCATGCGCCCTTCATCTTTGATCCGGCGACGGCGAAAAACCGCATGCCCATGTTCGCCCCCGTCGCGGGCCCGCGCCTGACGCCGGAGGAGCCGCCCGCCGCGCCCGGCGACTGGGTCCCGCACCGCCCCTCGCGCGAAGGGACGAAGAAGGGCGTCCCCTTCCGGCTGGAGACCCAATACACCCCTGCCGGCGACCAGCCCGCCGCCATCAAGGAACTGGTCGCCACGGCCGCGACCGGCGAGCGCGATCAGGTGCTGCTGGGCGTCACCGGCTCGGGCAAGACCTTCACCATGGCCAAGGTGATCGAACAGACCCAGCGCCCGGCCCTGATCCTGGCCCCCAACAAGACCCTCGCGGCCCAGCTCTATTCCGAGTTCAAGAGCTTCTTTCCGGACAATGCGGTCGAGTATTTCGTCAGCTACTACGACTACTACCAACCGGAAGCTTATGTGCCAAAATCAGATACTTACATCGAGAAAGACAGTTCGGTGAACGAGCAGATCGACCGGATGCGCCACTCGGCGACGCGGGCGATTCTGGAGCGGGACGACGTCATCGTGGTGGCGTCGGTCAGCTGCATCTACGGCATCGGGTCCGTGGAGACCTACACCGCCATGACCTTCACGCTGAAGGTCGGGGACCAGATCGACGAGGCCAAGCTGCGCGCCGATCTGATCGCCCTGCAGTACAAGCGCAACGATCTGAACTTCGAGCGCGGCATGTTCAGGAAGCGCGGCGACGTGCTGGAGATCTTCCCCGTCCACATGGAGGACCGGGCCTGGCGCATCCAGCTGTTCGGCGACGAGCTGGAGAGCATTCAGGAGTTCGATCCCCTGACCGGCAAGAAGACGGCGGAGCTGGAGGAGGTCACCGTCTATGCGGCCAGCCACTACGTCACCCCGCGCCCTTCGCTGAACCAGGCGACCCTGGGCATCAAGGCCGAGCTGAAGGAGACGCTCGACTGGATGAACGAGAACGGCAAGCTGCTGGAGGCCCAGCGGCTGGAACAGCGGGTGCGCTTCGATCTGGAGATGATGGAGGCGACGGGATCATGCGCCGGCATCGAGAACTATTCCCGCTGGCTGACGGGACGCGCGCCCGGCGAGCCGCCGCCGACCTTCTTTGAATACATCCCCGACAACGCCCTGCTGTTCGTGGACGAGAGCCACGTCACCATCGGCCAGATCAACGGCATGTTCCGGGGCGACTACCGCCGCAAATCGACGCTGGCGGAATACGGCTTCCGCCTGCCGTCCTGCATCGACAACCGCCCGCTGAAGTTTGACGAGTGGGACGCCATGCGGCCCCAGACGGTGCATGTCAGCGCCACCCCCGGCCCGTGGGAGATGGAGCGCACCGGCGGCGTCTTCGTGGAGCAGGTCATCCGCCCCACCGGCCTGATCGACCCGCCGGTCGAGATCCGCCCCGTCAGCGGCCAGACCCGCAACCAGGTCGACGACGTCATCGACGAGGTGAAGACGGTTGCTCGAAACGGATACAGGTCTCTCGTCACCGTCCTGACCAAGAAGATGGCCGAGGACCTGACCGAATACATGCACGAACAGGGTGTGCGTGTCCGCTACATGCACTCCGACGTGGATACGCTGGAGAGGATCGAGATCCTGCGCGATCTGCGCCTGGGCGCCTTCGACGTCCTGATCGGCATCAACCTGCTGCGCGAGGGGTTGGACATTCCCGAGTGCGGACTGGTCGCTATCCTCGACGCGGACAAGGAGGGCTTCCTGCGGTCAGAGACGTCGCTGATCCAGACCATCGGCCGCGCCGCGCGCAACGTGGACGGCCGGGTGATCCTGTACGCCGACCGCATGACCGGCTCGATGGAGCGCGCCATCGCCGAGACCAACCGCCGCCGCGAACGCCAGGAAGCCTACAACCTCGAACACGGCATCACGCCCGAGAGCGTCAAGCGCGACATCAAGGAGATCATGGCCTCGCCCTATGAGAGCCGCGAGATGGACCGCCTGACCCGCCCCGGCGTGGCCGAGGCGTCCAAACCCTTCGTCGGAACCAACTTCCAGGCCGCCCTGAAGGACATGGAAGGCCGCATGCGCAACGCCGCCGCCAACCTGGAGTTCGAAGAGGCCGCGCGCCTGAGGGACGAGATCAAGAAGATGAAGCTGCTCGACTTGGAGTTCGCCAATGAGGCGCTGACCGGAGAGGGGGAGGCGGTGGACAAGACGGCGCCGAAGCGCTGGCGGGCGGATGCGGCGGCGGAGAAGGCTGAGGCGTTCAGGAAGGGGCGGTAGGGGGAGTTAGGACTTGTTGCTACCCATGGTCGTCTACTAGGCTGGCAAAACGCTTAGGGGGCGAGGTGCATGGACGAAGTTGAGCAGGCTCTTACTCCACTGTTGAGTGACATCACGGAAAGGCGCGCAGCTTTTCGTGAACGCAGCAGCCCATTTGATTTTGCTAAGATCCATCCCGCCGACGCAGACGAGTACTCGTCGAAGGGCTGGGAAGATCATAGAGATCTGAAAAAGCGCAAGATCATGAAGCGTCCCAAGCGTCTTCCTAAAATGCTTGAGGATCGTGTTTGGTGTCTCATGTATAGCATGGGATACCCAGTACTGAACGATAATGGGTTTAACATCCATTTTAATCGGCATGACAAGAGTAGGGGCAAAAAACAGATCGATGTGTTCGCAAAAGACGACGAAACTGTCGTAGTCGCTGAATGTAAAACGAGAGCGACGCGAGGCAGGTCTGACTTAACGAATTTTCTGCATGAAACAGAAAATCTTCAGAAAGATCTCGCGAATTCTATTAGATCGCATTTTTCAGCTGATTTTAATCCAAAGATTCTCTGGATATACGTAACCGAAAATATCATCTGGAGCGAGGCTGATCTAACTCGAGCAGAAGCAGCCAACGTACGAATAATTACCGAAAACGAACTTCAGTACTTTGAAGCATATATATCTCATGTAGGCACCGCCGGCCGTCACCAGTTTCTTGCCGAGTTTTTACAAGGTCAGGAAATACCTGAGTTGGCCGGAATCAAAGTGGCGGCGACCAAAGGATCCTTCGGAAAGCAAAAATTCTATGCCTTTACGACAAGCGCTCGTCATCTGCTAAAAATCGCTTTCGTAAATCATCAAGCATTGAATCATCCGGACAGTAGGCCTGCCTACCAAAGGATGATAAGCAAATCGCGGCTAAAGAAAATCAGTGAGTTTATCTCTGGAGGAGGATACTTTCCGACGAATATACTCGTAAACTTCACTGAAAGCTGTAAATTTGAGCCGATTTCTGGACAGGTTTATGGAGCTGAAGGAACCCGTTTTGGGTGGCTCTTTCTACCGTCAAAATATAAATCGGCCTGGATCATTGACGGACAGCATCGCCTGTTCGGCTTCACGAATTTGGACGACGACGCTTTAGACGCGCCTCTTTTCGTCATTGCATTCGAGCAGATGGACTCCCAGAAGGAGGCCGATCTCTTCATCACGATCAATCACGAGCAGAAAAGTGTCCCGAAAGGACTGTTGGTTGCTCTTCAAGCCGATCTCAAGTTCGGAAGCACTGATCCGCGAGAGGGCCTATCTGCATTGTCATCTGCCCTAGTCCGGTCCCTATCACTTGATGCGTCCGGCCCCCTGTTTCGGCGGTTTGCGGTCCCTGGGGTTCCTACTGCCGCAGGTCAAAACCTCACTATTCCGGAGGCCGTTAAAGGACTCAATCGTTCAGCTCTTCTAGGCCGAGTGGTGGGAAGGAAGGCCCGACTTCCGGGCTACCTCAGCGGAGCAACAGACGAGGCCACGCTGGTCCGCGCGCGCAAGGTCATAAACGGATACTTTGCGGCGATTATGGACGCCAACCCGGTGAGATGGAACGCAGGTCGGGCCGGCCACGTCTCTGTGAATCCGGGTGTCCGGGCCCACCTCCAGCTGATGAATGAGGCGCTGAAGTTTCTCGACGCCAAGGGCAGTATCGATCCTCACTCGGCCACGCCTGAAATGCTGCGGTCGGCCCTTTGCGACTTCATCAAACCGTATTTGACATGGATCGCCGACGCCTCGGACGAAGCCGTCGCCGACAAGTTCTCCCGAAAATTTGGTGAGGGCGGGGTCACGGAATATTTTTATGCGCTCTGCGATTTGGTCGCCCCATCGAACGTGGGCTTTGGGTCGGACGAGTACCTTGCCTACAAGGAGCGAGCGGCTGACGAACGAAACCTGCAAGCAGACAAGGACATAACGGATCTGCAGTCGGTGATCTCGCAGGTCGTCATTGAGACGCTCAAGCAGGTTCACGGAGAAGGCGCGCTATCATCTGGCGACAAAGCTTATTGGGAACTTGGAATTGAAAATTTCGACATTCGCCAAGCTGCCTACCGCAAGCAGCAGCAAGAACCGGTAGCGAAGCGAGCTCCGAAAGAGGCCTACCTTGATCTGATTGATTTTGAGAAGATTATCAAACAGCCGAGCAACGTGGAGCATCTGAAGCCGATATTCAGCATACCTCTCCGTGGCGTGAAGCCGAATCCGTCAAAGGTGTATTTGGAGTGGCTAGCCGAGTTGAATGAGCTTAGACGTGTGACGGCGCACAAGAGCGTGTATCGGCAGTTTACCAACGAAGACTACGATTTCATCTCTTGGATCAAGCGCGAGATCTACGATAGGTGTGCCCTGGCTGGCTTCGATCTGTAGCTAGCTCGCAGCCGAATGGTTGGAGTACGTATTCCAAGTCGGTTCATATTTGTCAGCTTGGTTCCCCCATGCCGACCAGCCGGGACGTCCTCCTCGGGCAAACAGTTCTAGGTATGGTCCCGAACTGCAGGCTTCAATCAGCTCGTATTGCTCGTCCGGCTTACGGCTGTGCTCCCGCTTGCGGGTCTGGATCATGTTGACCTGACTGCGGCCGGGTGCCTCGGTGCGGGCGTTCTTGCCACGGGTTCCGAACAACAGGATTTCGGTCACATTGCGGAAATAGAAGCCCACGCCCCGACCGTCCGAGCCGCCGTCCTTGCGGATCTTGTGCCAAACAAGGTTCGATTTGTAGGTGAAGCCCCAAGCTTCCATCACCTTGAGTCCGTCGGGAAGCAGAGCGTTCGGGACCCACATGTAGAGGTGGGCCGTCTCTGTCGCGCACCCTTCCACGGGCAGGGCGCAGATGTCCGCCAGTTCCATGGTGGGGTACCGGGTGAGGCGGTGATGCTCAGGTGCGATCTTCCCGGTCCGGTTCTGAAACTGCCACGGGGGGTCGGCCAAGATCGTCCGAAACTTCGTGCCCTGCGTTGCAAGCTGAAGATCTATGCTCGCTTCGCGAGCGATTGCGCTGAGTGCCATGTTTCGTCCTACCCGTTGGTTGAATCGAATCATTGCGGCCTAAAGGTTCGGTTAACCGCAATAAGATTTCATGGAACAATCTATGAACATTGGGTGCGACATTATCGGTCTTATGCCGAGGTGCCCCTCCGCCACGCTGCTCGCATCCTCCCCCGATGGGGGAGGCTTTAGGCGCGGCTTCATGTCGGTGATTCAATTTATCTGCGACACGACTGGACGCTGGCTCCGGCGCCTGAACCCTCACTTTTCAACACCTTGCGCTCCGCCCGCCTGCTCTCCGCCCCCTGTTTGCGCGCCACATCAAACGCCTGAGCCATACTCGGCGGTTTCACGAGCGAGCGAGGGCGAGATGACGGCGAAGACTTCTGTGCGGGCCAGGCGGGGGCGGCCGGCGTTGTGCGAGAGCGAGGATCCGGTGGTGCGGATCATGGGGCATGTGCAGACGATCATGAGCATGGCGCGGACGATGAAGACGATCCGGTCGATGCCGCTGGGCTCGGAGCGGGTCGAGCAGATGCTGGCCACGCTGGGGCGGGCGCTGACCGCTGTGGAAGTGGATATGGGCATGACGCCGGGCGGCGACATTCGCGATGACGAGGTGCGGGATGGAGCGGGGGCGTGAACTGGAAGCCGCCGCCGAAGCTGAGGTCCGAGGACACCTGGGGCGAGGTGCGTCGCGCGTGGGAGGGCGGGGCGACGGGGGCGTCTCTGGCGCGGCGCTATGACGTGGGGCTGGCCAATCTGTGGCGGCGCCGCGCGTCCGAAGGCTGGGAGCGGCGCGTGGGGGAGGACCCGTCGCCCGTGCCGGTGGAGGGCTGGGACCAGCGGGCGCAGCGGATGATGGCGGCGTTCGAACTGCGCCGGGACGAGACGCGGGCGCTGGCGCAGGTGCTGGCCGAGGCGATGAACGGCGGGTCTCTGGCGGGGACGCCGCTGTGGCATGCGGGGTTCGTGCTGGCCTGGCGCGAGGAGACGCTGGGGGCGGAGACGGCGGCGAAGGACCGGGCGTGGATGCGTCGGCACAAATGGGCCAGGGGGTTCTGGGATGCGGACGGGCGGCTGTGGTCGCTGGGGCGGCTGGACGAGGTGACGCTGGCGGGCAACCGCGCGGCGTGGCGCGAGGATGCGGGCCTGCCGGAGGGGGTGGCGGAGGACTGGCCCTAGGGGTGAGGCGCGGATGGCGTCCTTCTCCCCTTGAGGGAGAAGGTGGCCCGGAGGGCCGGATGAGGGGTAAGCCAGCCTCACGCTAGCCTTCCGACATCCTGCGAACTGACACTTACCCCTCATCCGAGCGGCTCCGCCGCCCACCTTCTCCCTCAAGGGGAGAAGGGGCAATGAAAAAGGCGCGGAAGCCGAAGCCGCCGCGCCCTGTCTTTTCGGGTGTCAGTGAGGCTTCAGAGAAGCTTCAGTTCGACCGCCGAGGTCTTGCCGCGCTGGTTTTCCAGCTCGTATTCGACCTTCTGATTGTCATCCAGGCCTTGCAGGCCGGCCTTCTGAACCGCGGTGACGTGAACGAACACGTCAGAGCCGCCGCCGTCAGGCTGGATGAAGCCGTAACCCTTGGTGGAATTGAACCACTTGACCGTGCCGGTCGCCATGTCTGCGTCTCCGTAACGCGCTTTTCCAGGCGGATGTCCCAGCGGGATCATCCGTCAACCCATCTGGACAAGCTCGTTCAGGCGAAAGAGCGAGCACGGGTTTGGACCCCGCGCGAAATCCGGGCTGCGCCACTTTGTCTCGCGCAATTTCGGGCGGGTCAACAGCAAACCGATTCGAGCGTAGCCGTAACAAGGTTACCGGCTGGCGGGTCTCGCACGCATTGCCTTTGCGTCGAGGCGCGGTCAGTGTCCGTCCATGAGCAAGAAAAAAGCCTATGAAGCCGAACTTGAACGCCTGCAGGTCATGCTGGTCGATACCCAGGCCTGGACCATCGAACAGGGGATCAAGACGCTGATCGTCTTTGAAGGCCGCGACAGCGCGGGCAAGGACGGGGCGATCAAGCGGATCACCGAACATATGTCGCCGCGCCAGACGCGCGTGGTGGCCCTGCCCAAGCCGACCGAGCGGGAAACCAGCCAATGGTATTTCCAGCGCTATGTCCCGCACCTGCCGGCGGCGGGCGAGACGGTGATTCTGAACCGCAGTTGGTACAATCGCGGCGGGGTGGAGCCGGTCATGGGCTTCTGCACGCCCGAGCAGCACGAACAGTTCCTGAAGGACGCGCCGCGCTTTGAGCGGATGCTGACGGACAGCGGGATCGTGGTCATCAAGCTGTGGCTGGACATCTCCAAGGATGAGCAGGCGACGCGGCTGGGCGAACGCATCGACGATCCGCTGAAGCGGTTCAAGGTGTCGTCGCTGGACGCCGAGGCCCAGACGCGCTGGGACGCCTATTCCAGAGCGCGCGACCAGATGCTGGCCGACACCCACTCGGGCCATGCGCCGTGGACGTTGGTGGCGACCGACGACAAGAAGACCGCGCGGCTGAACATCATGCGCCACATCCTGCGCCGCCTCGACGCGCCGGGGGTGAAGGCGCCCAAGCCCGACGCCGATGTGGTCTTCAGCGCCGACAAGGCCGAGGGTCGGCTGGCGGGCTAGAACCCCAGTTCCGCACGCAGGGCCTCGGGCGTCAGGCCGCCTTCACGCAGTTCAGCCAGGGTGACGGAGCGGTCGCGCTTGGCGTAGCGGCGGCCGTCGGGGCCGGTCAGCAGCGTGTGGTGGCGATAGACGGGCGTGGGCCAGCCCATGAGCGCCTGGATCAGCACCTGAATGTGCGTCGCCTCGAACAGGTCGTGGCCGCGGACGACATGGGTCACGCCTTGCAGGGCGTCGTCGTGGGTGACCGCCAGATGATAGGCGGTCCCGGCGTCCTTGCGGGCCAGGACGACGTCGCCGGCGGTCTCGGGCCGGGCGGGGATGCGGCCGCTCTCGCCGTCGAGGCCGGAGCCTTCCTCGATGAAGTGGAGATCGCCCCAGCGGGCCTCGCCCAGCGTCTCGCGGGCGCGGTCCAGCGACAGCCGCCAGGCGAAGGGCAGGCCCTGGGCCAGAAGCGCAGCCTCTTCGGCGGGCGGGTGCGCGCCGGGGCGAGCGGCGTCGGACGGACCGTGCGGCGCGTCGCCGATGGCGTCGAGCACCTGTTTGCGGGTGCGGAAGCAGCGGTAGAGCAGGCCGCGCTGGTCCAGATCGGCGACGACGGCGGCGTAGTCGTGCAGATGCTCCGACTGGCGCCGCACCGGGATTGGCCAGTCCAGACCCAGCCAGGTCAGGTCTTCATAGATGCCCGCCTCGAACTCGGGGCGGCAACGGGTCGGGTCGATGTCCTCGATGCGCAGCAGCATGACCCCGCCCGCTTCGTCCGCCATGCGCCGCGCCGTCAGGGCCGAGAAGGCGTGGCCCTTGTGCAGCCGTCCTGTCGGAGAGGGGGCGAAGCGGGTGGTGAAGCGGGTCAAATCAGTCGCGCATCACCGCGCCGGCCTGATCCGCCAGATGGATGGCGGCTTCGACCTGGGCCGGGGACAGGGCGCCGAAGGTGGCGATCATGTCCTCGAGGGAGAAGCGGCGCTCCGTGATGATCCAGTCGTAGAGGGGGCGGACGCCGGGCGATACGGCGGGGAAGGCGCGGCCTGTTGTGCGATAGACGGTCGCCGGCTTGCGCACGGGCAGGGTGAAGTCCGCACTGCGGGGCAGGGCCTGACGCTGGGCCATGCCCACGGCCTCCAGAAAGTCGTCCCGGGCCATGATGCCGGACAGGGTTTCGCTGAGTGCTGTGAGCTGCTGTTTCAGCACGGCGCCCTCGTCCAGATCTGCGGGGGCCAGATAGGCGCGGAAGCTGGATTGCTGCGACGCCAGCGTGTCCAGCACGGACAGGATGGAGCGTCCGGTGAAGGGCGTCACGGCATAGGTGATGTGCAACGACGGGCCGTCCGTGGCCAGGGCGTCATGATAGACGCCGCGCGGCAGATAGAGGACGTCGCCCGCCTTCATGGTGATCTGGGTTGCGACCGCGCCGCGCGAGCGCTGGAAGAACTGAAGCGTCTCCGTCGTGCCGGGCGGCGGCTCGATCGGATTGTCGGCCCGGGTTTCGTACAGGGTCCAGACCTTTTCGCCCTCGGTCTGGACGACGAAGACGTCGTGGACATCATAATGGCTGCCGAACGCCTGGACGCCCTGGAAGGAACAATAGACGTTGGCGCCGATGTTGGCGGCGAAAGCTTCGCCCAGAGCCTGACCAAGGCGGGTGACCGGCTCGTGCATGTAGAGCACGTCATTGGCCACCAGACTGGCGCCGCCTCCGAGAAAGACCTCGACCTTCTCAGGCCAGGGGCGGGTCACGGGGCCGTGCGGGGTCATGACCTCGCGGCAGTACTGCTCCGGCTGGACGGCCAGGGCGTTCAGCATCAGCAGCAGGCTTTGGGCCGTCCACAGACTGCTCTTGTTCAGCAGGCCGTTGAAGGCGTTCCACGTCAGCAGGTCGGCTTTTCCTGTGTCGACCGGCGCGGGAATGTGCAGGGGCTTGCGGCCCTCATATTCCGCCCGGAACTGCTCAGGGGTGATGGGAAACAGCAGGTCGGCCAGGGTTTGCATGCCGGCAGGCATAGATTTCTCCGTGAGCGGTGTCGACCGGCCGATCCTGATCAGAGACGTTGTAATGCGCCGACCCGTTCGGCGGCGTCCACGGCGGCGCGCAGGTCGGCCTCGGGGATGAAGTCGAACTGGGCGATCATGTCTTCCAGCGAAACGGTCTGCTGAGCCATGGCCCAGTTCAGCGCCATCGCCGCCGGGCCTGCGATCATGGGCGGCCGCAGCAGGGTCGGCTGATACCGGGTCAGGGTCAGGCGTTCGGGCAGGGCGTAGGGCTGGCCGCGTGGAGTCAGCCGTTCCTGGGTCATGGCGATCTCGTCGCGGAAGGCGTCGCTGGCGGCCAGATCGGCGAGGCGGCGGCCCAGGTCGGCGAGCTGAGCCTGCAGGGGCTTGCCGTCGCCCTCGGCGGCCGGGCGCAGCCAGGCGCGGAAGGCGGGGTCCTGCAAGGCGGCGGCCTCCAGCAGGCCGAACAGGATCCGTCCGTACAGGGGCGTTACAGAGAAGGTGACGTGCAGGGACGCGCCCTCGGTTGTCATGGCGTCGTGATACCAGCCGCGCGGCAGATACAGGACGTCGCCGGGCCGCATCGTCACCTCCTGCATCAGGGAGCCGCGGGTCTCGGCGAACCAGCGTTTGATGTCGCGCCCCTCGACCGGGAAGGCGACGGCGTCGGGATTGCGGTTCTGATACAGCCGCCAGGTCTTTTCGCCCTCGACCTGGACGGCGAAGACGTGATGCAGGTCGAAATGGGTGTTGAACGCCTGAACCCCGCCGAATGAGCAATAGACATTGGCCCCGACCAGCCCGGCGAAGTCGCGAGACAGGGCCGTCGACAGGGCGCGGACGTCCGGCGACAGGGTCTGAACGTCCTCGGCGATCAGGCTGGCGCCCATGGCCATCAGCGGCTGAACCTTGGCGGGCGACGGGCGCTGGACGGGGCCGGCGGAGGTCTTGGCCTCGGAGCAGTATTGGGGCGGCGGCACGGGCTCGCCGTTGAAGACCAGTTTCAGGTTCTGTGCGGTCCACAGGGCGGTCTGATCCAGCAGGCCGTTGAAGCGGGCCCAGTCGAACAGCGCCGCCTTGGGGGCGCCCGCCGCCGCCGGGATGTGCAGCGGTTTTCGGTCGTCATAGTCCGAGCGGAAGGTCTCGGGGGTGATCGGATGCAGAAGTTCAGCCAGAGTGAGCATGGCGACAGGCTTAAAACGCCCGCCATCCCATGTCGATGAGGCCCCCATGCCGACCGCCCCCGCCGCCGCCAGCATCGCCGCCGCCCGAGAGGCGCTGGCCGAACTGGACCCCGCCCTGGCGCGGGCGCACGCCCAGACGCCGGTGTTTGAATGGCGCTTGAGGCCCGGCGGCTATGAGGGGCTGTTTCGCATGATCGTGGAGCAGCAGGTGTCGGTGGCCGCGGCGGCGTCGATCTGGGCGCGGGTGGTGGCGGGGCTGGACGGGCAGGTGACGCCTCAGGCGGTGCTGGCGCTGGATGTGGAGACGCTGCGGACCTTCGGCCTGTCGGGCCAGAAGGCGAAATACGGCCATGAGATCGCCCGCGCCCATGTCGAGGGCCTGATCGACTTCGACCACCTGGAGCGGCTGTCTGACGAGGATGCGGTGGCCAGACTGGTGGCCATCAAGGGGGTGGGGCGCTGGACGGCGGAGACCTTCCTGATGTTCTGCGAGGGGCGGCTGGATGTGTTTCCCGGCGGCGATGTGGCGTTGCAGGAGGCCATGCGCTGGGCCGATGGCGCCAGCTTACGTCCGCGCGAGAAGGAGGCCTATGTGCGGGCCGAACGCTGGCGCCCGCATCGGGGCGTCGCCGCGCATCTGCTGTGGGGCTGGTACGGGGCGGCCAAGCGGGGAGAGATCACGGTTGAGGCGCCGCCTGCCTGAGCTTTGACGGCCGAGCCGTGACCGGGACGGCGTTAAGCGCTACAGGCAAGGGGTGATGACCCCTCTCGTTGATCCCGATCTGGCCAATCCGCAGGCGATGCTGGGCGCGCTGGACTATGCCGGCGTGGCCGTGTTCGCCGCCACCGGCGCCCTGGCGGCGGCGCGCCAGAGGCATGATCTGGTGACGTTCGGCTTCTTCGCCGCCATCACCGGCGTGGGCGGGGGGACGCTGCGCGACCTGTTGATCGGGGCGCCGGTGTTCTGGGTGCAGGACTGGCGCTACATCGCCGTCTGCCTGGTTGCGGCCGTAGGGGTCTGGCTGACCGGTTCGCGCCCCTGGCGGTTCCGGGCCCTGCTGTGGCTGGATGCCATCGGTCTGGCCGCCTATGGGGTCATGGGCGCCGCCAAGGCCCAAACCTATGGGGTGTCGCCCCTGATCTGTGTGGTCATGGGCGTTCTGACCGCCTGTTTCGGCGGGATCGTGCGCGACCTGCTGGCGGGTCAGCCCTCCATTCTGTTGCGGCGTGAGGTGACGGTGTCGGCGGCGCTGCTGGCCGCCTGTCTGTTCGTGGCCCTGCATGCGGTCGGCGTGGACTTCTGGCCGTCCGCTCTGGCGGCGGCGACGGTCGGTTTCGGGTTGCGGGCGGGTGCGCTGGTCTGGGGGTGGAGCCTGCCGGGCTTTCCCGACGGCCAGAACCGGGCCTGAGGACCGTGAGCGAAATTCCCGCCGCCTATGCGAATGCGCCCCGCTGGCCGTTCGGCGACAGCCCGCAACTGGCGGACGAACTGCTGGCGCTTGTGCTGGCGGGCGGCAAGCGGGCGACCTGTTCGTCTCTGGCGTCGTGTCAGGCCGACATCATGCCGACGGTGGGCGAGGTGAGCGTCATTCTGGACGGCGCAGGCCGCCCCGTCTGCGCCATCCGTACGACCGAGGTGGAGATCATGCGCTTCGACGAGGTCAGCGAGGACTTCATGCGGGCGGAAGGCGAAGGCGACCTGTCGCCCCGCTACTGGCGTGAAGTCCATCAGGCCTATTACGCGCGGGAAGGCGCCTTTTCTCAGGACATGCTGGTGGTGTGCGAGCGATTCGAGCTGGTCGAGCGGTTCTGACTCCGCGTCACGAAAACGCTGCAAGCCGGTCATGGCGATGAGGCAGAATCAGGCGTAGGCTTCCTTTCAAGCCAAGGAAGGAGACGTGCCCTCAATCCTGCAGCCTTGATCCCTCGTGCGGTGGCGGCCTGATGCAGGTCCTTGATCATGCGCCCTCCGGCTGGCCCGCCCTGGTGCTGAACGCCGACTTCCGCCCCCTGTCCTATTATCCGCTGTCGACGTGGACATGGGAGGAGACGGTCAAAGCCGTCTATCAGGACCGGGTCGATGTGGTCTCCACCTATGACAAGGTGGTGCGAAGCCCGTCGATGGAGATCGTCCTGCCCAGCGTGATCGCGCTGAAGACCTATGTGGACCAGGACCGCGCCCCCGCCTTCACCCGTTTCAATGTCTTCCTGCGCGACGGATTCGCCTGCCAGTATTGCGGCGACACGGCAGAGCTGACGTTCGACCATGTCATCCCCCGATCGCGCGGCGGCCGCACGACATGGGAGAACATCGTCGCCGCCTGTTCACCCTGCAACCTGCGCAAGGGCGGCCGCACGCCGGGCCAGGCGGGCATGCCCATCCGCCGCGAACCGCACCGGCCCAACGCCTGGCAACTTCAGCAATACGGCCGCCGCTTCCCGCCCAACGCCCTGCACCAGAGCTGGCTGGACTATCTGTACTGGGACATAGAGCTGGAGCCCTAGGGTCGGGGCGGTTGAAAGGGAATCGCCTCGCGATGCCATCGATGCCGTGAATCCGGAGCCGGCATTAGGGAGAACCGCCCCAAACCTGACCGACCATGGCTATGTCAGAATCTTCGTGGGTGGGGTTGGAATCGGGTTGCGGTTGTTCTGTGTGGGACGTATATCGCCGCCTCGCTCGGAGACGGGCTGGACGCGGCGCGGTTGGGACGAGAGTTCTT
>Ga0233377_1000439_pt1 | contig 19399 bp, 10 predicted proteins | sample ElkDunMinimDraft_6_FD_191540 | JGI IMG/M metagenome (GOLD analysis project Ga0233377, IMG submission 191540) | Fecal eukaryotic communites from dung pellets of Tule Elk in California, USA - Elk Dung E36 | ecosystem: Host-associated > Mammals > Digestive system > Large intestine > Fecal | place...
CATTTAAGGGGGAATCGTATGTTGCTTCGGGTTCTATTATCTATCATTCACCTTTAGGTCCTGTTCGCGCAACATTTAACTATTTCCCTAAACAACCTCAACCGTTGGCATTTCAGATAAGTTTTGGCTATGTGTTGTTCAATCAACGAGCAATCCGTTAGTTTAACTGATCAAATAATACCAGCAGGCTAATGTGATGAAAGAAACAGGAATTCCAATTCCAACCATCATGTTGCTTAGTCGTGGTTTCAACCCATAAGACGATGCAACAATTGAAGCTGTTATCATCGGGGCCATTGCAGCTTCCATTATGCACACATCAATTGCTAAACCTTCTTGTTGGAAAACCACGACATACAATAGGTAAATAAATGCAGGCAACAAAATCAGTTGGTAGGACAAACCGAGAATTAAAAATTTCCAGTGTTTACTTCTCTTGTTAATTTTTAGTTGAAATCCCACCGACACCAACGCAATCGGAGAAATTGTAGCACTTAACTTAGCAAACACCTCATCCAATTCAGAAGGTACTTGTAACTGAAAAATGTTCAACAAAATCCCAACTATAAAAACAATAAACGGTGGGAAAGAAATGATCTTTTTAAAGATGACGCTGTAATCTTTCGGTCCGCGCGAATAAATCGTTGCTATTAAAATCCCCAAAGTTGATAAAACAATAAACGAACCTGGCAAATCAATCATAATCAGCGTTTCCAAACCTTCACTTCCATAAAGTGCTTCTATGATAGGAATTCCAACAAATGATGTATTTCCTAAACCAGCGGTTAAGATCAAACAGCCGATTAAGGCACGCGACCATCCGAAATATTTTCCCAATCCCGCAAACAATACAAATGCCAAACCAAATGCAATCCATGGCATTGCGATTGGATAAATTAAGTCGAGCGAAAACTCAATTTTAGGCAAGTAATACAATGCCATCGCTGGCAAAGAAACATGAATGATAAATTGATTTAAAACGAGGTGTGTATTTGCAGGAAAAGCTTTCAGGTAGCGAATACCAATTCCAATAAATAAACACAAAAAAAGTAATATGAAACTCGACATTGCTACTGTATTTAGCGCAAAGTTAATTGAAAATTGACCCAAGAACAGTGAAATTCGACGAAGAACATTTTTACAAACGGTCGAAAGCAAGTATAATTATGCAGTGTGAAGCCTTTCTAAATTGCTATCTTTGCATAAAATTTTTAAGATCATGAGTCAATCCATTTCGCGCGCAAAATCAGAACAACTATTTGAAACTGCTAAAACATACTTTCCAGGTGGTGTAAACTCTCCTGTTAGAGCTTTTAAATCTGTAGAAGGAAGTCCACTTTTCATTAAGAAAGGTGATGGTTATAAAATTTGGGATGAAGATGGCAATGAGTTCATCGACTTCTGTGCTAGTTGGGGACCGCTAATCCTAGGTCACAATGATAAAGGAATCTATGATTCTATCGTTGCTGCATTAGGAAACGGAACAAGTTTTGGTGCGCCTACTGCATTGGAAAATGAATTGGCGGAGTTGATTTTATCACGCAATCCATATATTGACAAAATTAGATTTGTAAGCTCTGGAACTGAGGCTGTAATGTCAGCTTTGCGTTTAGCAAGAGGTTATACAAAGAGAAATAAAATCGTAAAATTTGAAGGTTGTTACCACGGTCACTCCGATTCATTGCTTGTAAAAGCTGGTAGCGGATTAGTAACATTTGGTGAATCGACAAGTGCAGGAGTACCTGAAGCATTTGCTAACGAGACAATCGTATTGCCTTTGAATGACGAGAAAGCATTAAGAGATTGTTTTGCAAAATTAGGAAGTGAAATTGCTTGTGCGATCATTGAGCCAATTCCAGCAAACAATGGATTATTACTTCAAGGAGGTGAGTTTTTAAGAACACTACGTGAAGTTTGTACTGAACATGGTTCACTTTTGTTCTTTGACGAAGTTATCTCTGGATTTAGAGTTGGATTCAACGGAGCTGCAGCTTACTACGATATCCAACCAGATTTAATTACTTACGGGAAAATCATCGGTGGAGGATTGCCAGTTGGAGCATACGGAGCAAGCAAAGAAATTATGAGCTGCGTATCACCTGATGGACCAGTTTATCAAGCAGGAACATTGTCTGGAAATCCCGTTGCAATGGCTGCAGGAATTGCACAATTAACAGCTTGCGCAAAGCCAGGTTTTTACGAAGATCAAGCAGCAAGAACAAAAACGTTTGTAGATAACATCAATGCACATGCGAAATCAAAAAACTATGATTTTGAATTGGTAACAATCGCCTCAATTTTCTGGTTTAATTTTGATGGAAAGAAAACAATAACACGCGCCGATCAGATTGACGCAGACATGTCGAAATTCAAGAAAATGCACAAGCTTTTATTAGACAACGGAATTTACATCGGACCAAGTGGATACGAAGTAGGATTTATTTCTAGTGCACATACTCCAGAAATATTAGAAGTAGTTGCTGAGAAGCTAAAAGCAGTTTTAGATCAAGTGTTTGAAAATTAAAAACTAAAAAATGAAAACTAACTCTTTTAAATACTTTCTTACACTAATCTTAATCTTCTCAAGCTCTGTCATTTTTTCTCAAAAACAGATAACTGTTTACGATGCCGATGATAATGAGGTGATGCCATTTGTCAAGATTTTTCCATCTTCTGGAACGCCATTTTTCACCAACATCAATGGTCAGGCAACCATACCAGTGGATGTCAGCGAAATAAAATTATTTTTTGCCGGTTACATTGACACGACTATTCAAGTAGCAAAGCTAGAAAGTGAGGCTGTTTACCTGAAAACGATACCAACTTCTATTGATGAAGTGGTGATTTTACCGGGAGAAAATCCTGCGATACGTATCATCGATAAGGTTATTGCAAATAGGAAAAAGAATCACCCTCTAGAAAATGATGCCTTTACCTATGATTGTTATAGCAAATTTATTTTTGATATAGATTCATCGATGCAAAGCGCAGCTGCCGCAATGCAATCAGACACAAGCGAAATGTTGAAGCTTATTAAATCACAGCATTTGTTTATGATGGAAAGCGTTTCAGAACGCAAATTCATACCGCCAGCACGTGATCGTGAAAACATTATTGCTTACAAAGCTTCGGGACTGAATAATCCCATTTTGTCAACTTTTGCACAAAGTATCCAATCGTTTCACTTTTATGACAATCAATTCGATTTATTGGGAACGAAGTATTTTAATCCGATTGCGCTTGGAGGAACAAAACGCTACTATTTTTTATTGCAAGACACAACAGTTATTGGAAATGACACCACCTTTATGATATCTTTCCGACCTCGACCTGATGCAAATATCGAGGGATTGAGAGGAATTCTTTTTATCAATACAAATGGTTATGCGATTGAACGTGTTATCGCTGAACCAGCAAAAGACGAAGAAAATGGAAATGTCATCAAGATTATTCAAGAATACAAATTTATCGATAATAAAAAGTGGTTTCCAGTTGACTTAAAAACGAAAGTGGAAATGCGCAACGCCCAATTGAAGTTAGGTGATCAAACAGGATATTTAGAAGGTTCGGGAAATACTTACATTAAAAACATTGTATTAAATCCAACAGATTTAAAGAAAAGTGGTTTCAACAATGTGGCAATTTCTACTGATAATGATGCTGGTAAAAAATCTGAGCAAGAATGGGCGCAATTAAGAAAAGAAAGCCTTTCTGGTAGAGAAAGTCGCACATACGAGATGTTAGACAGCCTTAGCAAAGAAGAAAATTTTGATCGCAAAATAAACACATTAATGGCATTGACGTCTGGAAAGATTCCATTGGGCTATTTTAATTTGCCGTTAGATAAAATCATCGACTTCAATTATCATGAAGGTTACCGACTTGGTCTTGGACTAGAAACTTCTGATAGACTCATGAAAAACATCGTTTTGGGTGGATATTTTGCTTACGGAACTAGAGACAAAGACTGGAAATATGGTGGCTTTTCAACCTTTCATTTACACAAAAGATTAGGAATAAGTTTAGATTTATCCTATCATCAAGATGTCATTAATCGTGGATCTAATCGAATGACTCGAACGAATTGGGATTTAATGTCGCCAAGTTTCTTTACTGATTTCTACCAAAAATTCATGGATCGTCAGCGACTTGCAGAAATCAAATTTACGATTGCTCCGCTAGGAAATTTAACGATGCATTTGAGTGCAAATTATCAACGAATTGAATTCACAAAAAATTACCGTTTCACCTTTTCGGATGGCGCAGAAATTGAAAAATTGGATGTGGCAGAAACGGCTTTTGAATTAAAATGGAATATTCGTCAGCGCATCATTATTCTTGGAAACATGCGAATAGCACAACCAACGAATTTCCCAAAAATTCAATTAAAAGTTACGAAAGGTTTATCTGGAATTGGAAATGCTAAAGCTGATTATGTACGATTATTTCTTGGCGTAAATGAGGATTTGGAAAGCTTGAGATTTGGTAAATTGAACATCCATGCGCAAGCTTCACAAACATTCGGAGATGTTCCGCTGTTGTTCAAACAATATTCAGTTGGAACGAGACAAGATTGGAATGTGGTGACGATTGATGCGTTGGAAACAGTTTTTCCTGGAGAATTTTACCACGACAGACAGGCATCATTTATTATGCGTTATTCATTTCCAACGATTAAAACGAAGAAAAAATGGTTTGCTCCTGAATTTACCTTGCACCACGGCTTAGGTTATGGAGATATGGCAAACAAAGATCAACACAACATGCAGTTTTGGACAATGGACAAAGGTGTATTTGAAGGAGGTTTGGTGATGTCTGGAATCATAAAAATCCAATTCATGAAAATTGGTTTAGCAGCGTTTTACCGATATGGTTATTACTCAGACACAAATGCCTTAAAAAACATCGTACCAAAAATTAGTATTCGATTTTCAGGATTTAAGAGATAAAAAAAGGGCGATTCATTTCGCCCTTTGTATTTTTAGAAAGTTGATTTTCCTTGTTGAACCAAACGTTTTAACAATGGGCTCGGACGGTATCTATCTTCACCGTACTCTTCAAACAGAGTTTGTAATTTTTCAAGCACCCAAGTCAAGGATTTCTCTTCGGCCCATGCCAAAAGTCCTTTTGGATAATTAACTCCATTAACCATTGCCAAATCGATGTCTGTTTTTGAAGCAACATTCAAGAACAATGCATCAATTGCTTCGTTCATTAACATCACTAGAATGCGATCAACAATTTGCTGACCAACTACAAGATCTTTTACCGGTTCTGGCATTACTGCATCTTCCGTATAATTGTAATATCCTCTACCCGATTTTCTACCTAAATAACCCGCTTCAAAGTGACGCTTTTGAGTAAAAGAAGGCTTATATCGTGGATCGAAATAAAATGCTGTAAAAACAGATTCAGTTACGGTGTAATTGATATCGTTTCCGATGTAATCCATTAATGTATATGGTCCCATTCTAAATCCTGCCAATTCCGTCATTGCCCAATCAATGGTTGCAAAATCCGCAATTCCTTCTTCGTAAATGCGCAATGCTTCTCCATAAAAAGGTCGCGCAACACGATTAACAATAAAACCAGGAGTGTCTTTACATAAAACAGTAATTTTCTTCCAAGAATCAATCAGATTTTTTGCTTTATCAACTACTTCAGTTGTTGTTTGTACGGCAGGAATAATTTCAACCAATGGCATTAGAGGCGCTGGATTGAAAAAATGAATTCCGATTATTCTACTTGGATTCTTTAAAACTGAACCAATTGAGGCAATCGGAAGAGATGATGTATTGGATGCTAAGATGCAATCTTCGGAAACAATTGATTCCAATTCTTGAAAAACGGCATGCTTAACGGTCAATTTCTCAACGATTGCTTCGATGATTATTCCACAGTCGGCAAAGTCTGCTGTTGCTGTTGAATACGTAAATCGATTTTGAATATCTTGTGATGCTTCGCTTGTTAATTTTCCTTTCTCAATCAAACGATTCAACACTTTTTCTAAATCTGCTTTCGCTTTATCGATTACGTTTTGATTTAAATCAACCAACACAACTTGGTGACCAGCTTGAGCAGCAACTTGAGCAATACCTGCTCCCATTGTTCCAGCTCCTAAAACTCCAACTTTCATTCAATTCAATTTTATGAGTTTCAAATCTACCAAAAAAACGGTCATTGAAAGGAATGCTAATCAAAAACTTATTAGCGTTCTACAGAAACAAAACCATGTAAGTCGATTTTTTCTCCACTTACAGTTTCAGCTAATATGTGATAAAAATAAACTCCTTCACTTACACTATTTCCATGCAAATCATTTCCATTCCATCTAAAATCTATTGCATCAAAAGACTGAATCAAAGTTCCCCAGCGATTTACAATATCACAGGTCAGTGATTTTATTCCATCAATTGAAATCAACTGAAAATAATCATTAATATCATCTTTGTTGGGAGTAAAAACATTTGGAACCGTGATATCACATAGTTCAAGCACATCAACAAAAAACGAATCAACCTCAGATAAACATCCATTATTATTTACATAAACCGTAATGTACTCATCTTGCAAAGCTGCTTGATTTAGAACGGCGCCTTCTACAGAACCGTAGTGCCAATAAACAGTTACATTGCTTGGATTAGAAACGACAGATTGCTCAAATGATTGACCTTTACAAATCTGCAAATCTTGTGGGGTAATAAAAGTCGGTTTAGGAATAACTTGAACTGTAACAGAATCTGAATCCGAATCACAAGTCCAATAACTTCCTACAACAGAAATAGTGGTTGACACATTTGGTGCAACGAAGTAAGAAGAGCCTATTGTACCATCCTCCCAAATGTAGGTTGCTTGCGGATAATTCGAGTTCACACTTAAAACAGTAGATTCTCCTTCACAAACACTTAAATCTCCCGTAATATTAATATCAAGTGGATCGAGTACGACGATTGAAATTGTATCAGATGCAAGACAGTTTTGTGCATTCGCAGCCACTAGTACATATTGCGAAGTTGCAGTTGGCGAAACACTGATTGAGTTGTTTGTTTCACCAGAAGGTTGCCACAAATAAGTTAAATTACTATTTGAAGAAATCGCTGTCAATTGCGCACTATTTCCAAAACAGAGTGTATCCTGTGAAGCAGAAATCTGCACGGTTGGAGAAGATTGAACAATCACAAAACGACTAATTAAATTAGAAACACAGCCAAAAGAATTTGTTGCAGTAACTGAATAAACTGTAGTTACACTTGGAGAAACGGCTAATGTGTTAGATACAATGTTTCCTGGTGTCCATGTATAGGTTAAAGCTGATTCAGTTGAGGAAGCGACGATGTTTGAAAAAGATCCAGCGCAAATTGTATCATTTGGTGAAACTGTTATTACCGGTGAAGGAACATTTGTTACGTTTACTGAATCATAATCGTAGCAAATGGTCGTAAACGTTATATCATCGATCATAAAATCGTTACCAGAAATACCCGTGTTTTGATTTAATATACAGATATCAGCTGATGTACTAATTCCAGAATTCCAGATTTGGTAAAACTGAGACCATTGACAACCAGTGTTAGATGGAGAGAATATAGATCCAATAGTGGAGCCGTTAATCGAGAATTGCAATTGTGCAACATTCGGATCATTTAATGCATTGGAGACCCAAGTACCAAAATAATAATCAGTGTTTGGCGTAACATTAACTGCTTGACACCATAAATTTGTAGGATTATTTGCACCATTAACAACCATCATTTGATTGCCTGGAGCTGAAGTATGATCTTCACAAGCTATAAAATTAGTATGCGCTAAACTAGGTGAAGTAGTGATGGTATATCGTCCTTCTGAAGATAACATTCCAAAAGAACCTGTGGATGAATTGGTATAAGTATAACCAGTTGTAAATCCAGTATTACCTTGTTCAAAATCACCATTTACGATTAAATTGTTATCGAACTGTGTCGTTCCAACTCTAACCCAATAAGTTCCTGATTGATTAACAGGACGAGTTGCAGCAGTTGAATTATTATCCCACAAGTAGGAATCAAATGACCCTGGATTCAAAATGATTGATTGTCCTTGACAAACTGTTGTATCATTTCCCAAATTAGGTTCATTAGGTCCACATTGAGCAAGCAAGTTAGTAGTGGTTAAACAAATTAATAAGAAGATAGGAATCAGTTTCATGACTTTTCTTTTTAGTGGTATAATGGAAGACGAAAAAATGGATCAATGGTGTCCATCTTATAGATTAAATTTAAAAAAGGGAGAGTTACCCCCTCCCTCTTATAGGTATCAATTGATCCAATGATTACTTTACACTTAATTTTTGTGTCGAAGCAATACCATTGTTAGAAACAGTTACAAAGTAAATTCCACTTTCCCACTGATCTGTATTTACAATTAGTTTTTCAGAGAATGTTGTTTGTTGGAAAACTACTGTACCTGTTGTAGAAACCACTGTAACTGAAGCATCAATTGCTCCATTCAGAGAAATGGTAAATTGGTCTGAAGCTGGATTTGGATACAACTCTAATCCAACCAATTCATTCGATTTAACCGAAAGATCTGCGTAATTTTGAGAAATTGTTATCGAACCACAGTCGTTAGTTAAAGTTGCCGTCACAGTTACTGACGCATCACTTGTATAGTAATGACTAATTGTTGAAGGCGCATTTGTCAAAGTTGTTCCATCTCCAAAATTCCAGCTATAGGAATCTGAATTCGTAGCATTCAACACAGTAAATGTGAAATTAGGATACGTTCCCTGTCTAAAAATACCAGCTGCACTTGGTACATCATTAACTGAAACATTAATGTTACCAACTCCGAAACATCCATTTGGCATAGTTGCGTAAACAGTATAAGTTCCTGCATTACTCACCTCCAATGTTTGCGTTACGCTGTTAGTTCCGCTCCAAACATACGTTGCACCAGAATTTTCAGCATCCAATAGCAAAGTTTGTCCATTACAAATAGTTGTATCTGCACCCAAATTAATTACTGGGTTAGTATTTAAAACCTCAATTGTTTCAATATTTTTTCTACATGTAGCAGTTGAATCTTGCGCCAACCAAACATGGTATATTCCTGGAGCTAAATCCGTGAAAGTACCATTCGTTTGCCATTCAGTTGGAAGTGTTGTAGATGTACCTTGTGAAATTCCATAACTTACTGATCCTGTAGAAATTTTAACATCACTTACAGCATGTCTGAAAGCATAACCTCCAGTTTGTGCACCAAAATGGTGTTTCCAAGAAGAGGCATCAGCATTCATATAAGCTTCTGGCAATTGCACATCGCTGAAAAGTACTTGACCATCCACCGTTACAGTTGCTTTTCCTGTAGCATCAATAATTAAGTTAACCAAGACATCTGTTTTATTAAACCAAGAAGTAACATTAGAATTGAAAGCTAAAACGCCTGCACTAGTAGGACCAAATTCTATTGTTGAAGTCCACCCATATACTAAATAAGCACCTCTGATATTACCATTGCTTCCACTATTATCTATTGCATCAAAGCTCAATCTTAGCTTCGTTCCTCTACCGTTTTGCAAAGACCCAGCAGTAGTTAAAACATCATTACCAAAAGAATATGCAAGTCCATCAGCACCCACATTAATTGGTGTATCCATTGTCATTAAGAATGATAAATTCATTGAGTTATTACTTCCTAAATCACCTGTAGTATTAAAAGATGCAGCACCTGAGCTACTAGTTGCAGATGGAGTTAAAACCAATCTACCATCTGTAATTGTAGTTGCTCCCGTCATAGCAATACCAGTTGCATCACTTGCAGATGCCAAGGCGTTATTATAGATCATCGTGCTTTCTACTTGACCAAATGCATTTAAAACATTAATTGTTCCTCCAAGATTATTACAATCGTAATCTACTTTTGATATATCTCCGCCAAATCCTACAACAACAGATGTAGAAACAGAGTCAAGCGCAGTTCCACAAGCTGAATTACGTAATTGCACATAAAATGTGTAAACAGAATCAGTTGTTGGAATAAAATTATAGGTATTTGTAGTGTTCCATGCTTGCGCAACGGTTGTACCATCAGCATTCAAGAAGCGGTATTCCCAGTTTCCGCCCATAACACTTGGAGGTGTAGTAATTTCAATGGCTACTGGAACATTAGGCTCGCAAATATTCGTCGGGGTTGTGCTAATTTCAGTTGCTATAGCTCCATAAGTATATATTTTAGATTGCGCTGTTGCAGTACATCCAACTGCATCTGTTCCTGTCACTGTGTAGACTGTAGTACTTGTTGGAAAGGCATTTACTGATGCAGTACTTGCAGCACTTAATCCAGTTTCTGGAGACCAAGAATATGTGTTTGCTCCACTAGCTGTAATCGCAATTGACGTAGCTGGACAAACAACTGTTGAATCAATATCTACACTTACAGGAGGAGCTGCATTAACGTTTATTGAAATGGGAGATACTATTGTTTGATCTCCAGTTGCAGCACAACCAATTACAACTTGGTAAGCGGAAGTATTTAAATTAGCAGTTTCATTCAGTGTACTATTAGTTGCATTTGCAATATCATTCCAATCTGTACCATCGAAAGATTGCCATTGGTACGTAATACCTTCATAAAAGTAGAGAGTATTACCATTTTCCAATGACAAATTGAATAGTTCATTTTCACACGCATCAGCACCAGTACTTGAGATAATTGAAGTTGAAGCTGGAGCACCAGTACAATCAGTATTAGATGCAGCAACCAATTGTAGGTTATTCACAGACCCCAAACGTGTACCTGAAGGTGGACTTGCAGGACTTGGATTTGTATAATCATTGGTATAATAAATTGCTCTGTTACTACCTAAATCTGATTTACGCCAATTAGAAGTACCTCCATAACTAGACTGATTTTCATCAACCGCAACAATTAAGTTACTTGTGCCATCCCAAGCAAAAGGTGTAGATAATGTAATCTCCATCCAAGCATTGCTTCCAGCATCTACAATATTACCGTTAAAGACTTCATTTAGGTTAGAAGACAACTCCCAATCGGAATTTGAAGTAAAGGCTGTTTTTGTTGAATTAGCCAAATAAACAGTCCATTGAAAACTATTAGAAAGGCTACCATCCACTCTGTAAAAGCGAATTTTAGAAATTGTTGCAGGACCAGTAATTCCAGCTCCCATCAAATCAGAAGCTGTATAAATCTGTTGTGAGTAAGAATAACCATAGTAAGCATTTAAAGGAAGAAACGTTGTCGTTCCCGTTTGAGTACCAATTTGTACATCGATTGTTTGAGCTGATGCATTGGTCAGCATGGTTAGAATGGACAAAAATCCAACAAAGGCAACTAAGTGCGCTTTCAGTGATAAGATTAATTTCATAAATAAATTATTAAATAGATAATTTCCAGTAAAATAGAATGTAATGTTAGACAAATTGAAAGACGTTTAAATAAAAATAGGGAGGACAAAAGCAGGACAACTAATGAAATTAGTGCCAGAAAATAAGCAGTAAACGATTTAGTTGCTTATTGATTGAATAAGCTGAAGTAATTCTCTTTGATCTTCTAATTCAAGACGTTTACGTAAACGAAGATTGGTTTTACGTACAGAATCTGCTCCAATACCAAGCGCTTTAGAAATTTCAATGTTTTCCAAATTAAGCTTTAATAGGGCGGCTAATCTAAGTTCAGCATTTGTGATGCCAGGATAAGCGTTGAGAAAATGACCAAAAAAACCTGGATACCTCTTTTCAAATAAATGTTTGAATTGCGCCCAATCCTCATCTGTGAGTAAAGTGAAAGACTGCAATTTATCAGTCAGATTAAGTTTTTCATCATCCGAACCCTCCACGTGCGAGAATAGCTCCTGTAAATCGTTGTTGAGTGCATTTATCGTATTGTTCTTCTCAATCAAGCTTTTTAACGAGGATTTAAGCTCTTGCTCCATTCGATCCAGGTTCTCTGCCGCTTTTTTTGACTTTAACTCAAAAAGTTCTTTCTCTCTTTTTCGACGTTTGATGATTTGAAAGATAGAGACAAAAGAGCCTATTGTTATTGATAAAATCAGTATTATCAAGCCATATTTCGTTTTTCTATCAGATTTTGATTGTTCCTCTAAAATATTGAATTGAGCTAATTGACGTTCGTAAGCAATTTGAAATTCCATGTTTTTATTGTGAATTTCACTTCTCACTTTATCAAAAGAATCAATATAATAATTCGCTTTAATATAATGACTGTAAGCTAATTCATAGTTCCCTACAAATGCATTATACTTAGAACTTGCACTGTAATAAGGATCTCCCTTTTGAATTTCGGTTAAAGGATGCGCTACTGAGTCTAACTTAGCCATCCAAAACTTTGCTTGCGACAAATCCTCCTTCAAAATATGAATTTCAATTATTTTACTAAGTGCCTGAATCGCGCTTTCATATAATCGATGCTCTAAACTGATTTTTGAATCTGTTTCAAAAAAGCGAAGTGCTAAATCATAATTCCCTCGATCAAAATTTAAGGCACCTATATTCCCTGTAATGACACCATACCATAAATCATGATTTAACTTTTCTGCAACTTCTATGGCACTTAAAAAATAAACCTCGGCTTTTACATTATCACTTTTCATGTGAATAAGTCCAAGGGTATTAAACACATTAATTTTGCTTAAATCATTAATTTGAGGACACTTAATTGCCTTTAACAAAAACAATTTGGATTGCTCGAAGTTCTTAAAAAAGAAATAGCAGTCACCAATAGCCTCATAAAAATCACAAATACGTTCTATTTTTTGCCCTTTATCGAGGCCTGATAAAACGCGATTTAAAAATGTATATGCCTCACGCTTATTTCCGTCTAAAGAAAGTCTTCTTCCAATTAAAAAGAGATTGTCTAAATACAATGCCTGATCAACCACCAACAAAGAATCTATTGATTGAATAAAATGCAAATCATAGCCATTATTTCCTTTATCTAAAGCTGTTAATTCTTGAAAAATAAGTTGATTTCTTGCAGCAGAACCTGCTTTAAATAGTTTGGCTTTCAACTCACCTATATTTGCATTATAGGCTTCTCCTTGCCCAAGTGCGGCAAAGCAACTAACTGTGAATAATATGATTAAAAGGCGATACACAAAGGCAAAGGTGCAAATTTTTATTTACTCAAAAAAGTATACAAGTTGAATATCATACAATTGAACTATTCTAGTTAATGAGCTTTGCAATCTATTATCACTTTTTAAAAGCGCATTTTTTTAAATTTTTCACAACCTAAAAACCCTTTCATAACTATATATTCCTATTTTCGCATTTATTATTATTAACTTGGACAATTGTGCTTTTACATAATCCAAAATAAAAGAAGTTTATGGACTACAGAAAACTTAATGTTTTACTAGGTTGGTTGGTTTTTCTTATTGCAACTACAGTTTATTTTATCACCATCGAAGACACCGTAAGTTTATGGGATTGTGGTGAATACATCATGGCTGCGTACAAACTTGAAGTTGGTCACCCTCCAGGTGCGCCATTATTCATGCTATTAGGTCGCCTGTTTACATTTTTTGCAGCTGAAACTGATGTTGCATTGTGGATCAATAGAATGTCAGCATTGTCTAGTTCATTCACGATCTTATTCATGTTTTTCTCCATCACATTGTTGGTTAAAAAGATGATTTTACAACGTAAATCTGATTTATCGAAAGGAGATATAATCGCTGTAATGGGTAGTGGAGTTGTTGGTTCGTTGGCATACACATTCTCAGAAACATTTTGGTTTTCAGCAGTTGAAGGTGAGGTTTACGCCATGTCATCTTTGTTTACAGCAATTGTGTTTTGGGCAATTTTGAAGTGGGACGAAGAAATGGCTTTGTTACAATCAGGTAAATTATCCGTTGATGCAGCACCAAATAGATGGTTACTATTAATCATGTTCTTGATCGGATTGGCAATTGGGGTTCACTTACTTGGAATCTTGCTTGTACCGGCAATCGGATATGTTATATATTTTAGAATCTGGGGCGAAGTAAAACCGAAAACTTTTATCATAACTGGTTTACTTTCACTTGTTGTTTTAGCAGTAATTCAAGAAGGTGTTATACCAGGAATCGTTTCAATGGCTTCAAAATTTGAGGTAACTTTTAGAAATTCTATTGGGTTACCATTTAACGTAGGAACTATCTTTTTCTTCCTTTTGATTATTGCAGCATTGGTTTTTGCATCTCGCTTTGCAAGAAAAAATGGAAAAACGGTTTTATACAATAGCATTTTTGGGTTGATGTTTCTTTTGATTGGATACGGATCTTTCGCAGTTATCGTAATTCGCTCAAACGCTGATACGCCAATGGATCAAAACAATCCTGAGAATTTAGTAAATCTACATTCATATTTAACGCGTGAGCAATATGGAAGCACACCATTATTAACAGGACAATACTGGAATTCTAAAGAAACTGGCGGACAATTTGACGCTAGTGGAAGATGGAATGGAAGTGCAGACCGTTCACAATGGAAAGACCGTCAACCAGTTTATGCACGTCGTTTTGTAGTTGAGAAAAACGGATTGGACATTAAAACGTTCTTAAAAGAAGATGCTGCAAATGAATTCATCAAAAAAAATGGTGGAACAGTATCTGAAAAATTTATTGTTATCAATGAAGATTCACGACAAAAAGCAGTTGCAACATATTCACAAACTACATTTTTCCCTCGTATGTTTAACGCAGATGAGCCACGTAAAGTAGATGGATATAAAATGTGGTCTGGTTATGATCCTTCACGTGTAGGAGCAGAAACAGGAAGCGACAATTTACCATTGCCAACATTTGCAGAAAACATTCGTTACTTCTATAGCTACCAAATCAACTACATGTACATCCGTTACTTCATGTGGAACTTTGCTGGTAGACAAAACGACATTCAAGGTGATGGAAATCAAATCAACGGTAACTGGAAATCTGGATTCGCACACGTTGACACACCAAGATTAGGAGATCAATCTAATGCTCCATACTACGTGACTAACAATCCTGCAAATAACAGTTTCTTCTTCATACCATTAATTTTAGGATTAATTGGTTTGGTATTTCACGCATACCGTTCACCAAAGGATGCATTTGTTGTATTCTTAGGATTCTTACTGACTGGTTTAGCAATTGTTGTGTACTTGAACCAAAAAGTATATGAGCCACGAGAACGTGATTATGCTTATGCAGGTTCTTTTTACTTTTTTGCTATGTGGATAGGAGTTGGAGTTTATGCACTTTACCATGCATTTACTTCATTTAACAAATCACACTTTAAGAAATTCGGAATCATTGCAGGTGCTGGAACATTACTGTTCTTAATCATGGACATGAGTAGCGAAAATTCAATGCCTCACACAATTTCTTGGTTAACGATTGTCGTAATTGCGGCGGTATTGTTAGGTGGAATGATGTTTATCGGGAAAGCCTTAAAAGGTGAAACTGCAGGAGCAGCTTTGGCTACAATTTTAGGACTTGCAGCACCAGTAATTATGGGTGCACAAGGTTGGGACGATCACGATAGAAGCAATAAAACGACTGCTCATGATGTGGCGTACAATTATATGAGTGCTGTTTCTCCAAATGGTATCATTTTTACAAACGGAGATAATGACACTTTCCCATTATGGTACATTCAAGAGGTTGAAGGATTCCGCTCTGATGTACGTGTATGTAACTTATCATTAATGCAAACAGATTGGTATACGGCTCAAATGATGCGTAAAACATATGATTCTGAAGCATTACCTATTAAGTTCTCCCCAGATCAAATTATGATGTACACGGGAGGAACGGATTACATTCAATTCGGAGATTTAGCTTCCATGTACTTAAGCAATTTAGCAAACAACGAAGCATTAATAAAAATCATTGATTTAAGAATCAAAGCGAATAAAGAAGCTGCCGCAATAGCTGTAACAAATTTCTCTAACGAAATGGCTGGAATTGTTGGCGCATTAACTGTTGAGCAACCACAAGTTCAAGCTAGAATGGCACAAATCAAATCGATTTTGACTCGTCCTGTTCAAGAAGACTTAACACAAGACATTCATCAACGTTTTTCTGCTTTAAGAGAATTATTTGGAGGATTAAGAAATGGTTCAATTAAAGGTTCAGAAATGGCCATTAATGGTGTTCAGAAATCATTGGAAACAATTGACACTGGATGGGAATCAATGGATTTACAAGATGTAATGGCGTTCATTAGAGATGATGCTAACATGCTGGTTGGACAAGGAAGCTCAAATCGTTTCTTCCCAACGAATACATTCAAATTGAAAGTTAACAAAGAAAACTTATTGAAATCTGGTGTCATTCCAGCAAATACAAATAAGTCGGCTATCATGGATGAAATTACCTTTACAATTGAAGCGAATGCAATTAGTAGAGAAGAAATCATGATGTTGGATGTACTAGCAAATAATGAATGGAAACGCGGCTTGTATTTCTCAAGTCCTTATGGAAGTAAAGTTTCTAGAGCATTATTAAACGCTGGTTCTTTAAAACAAACTGGTTCTACTTACGCTGTAAACCCTGTAAGATCTGATGCACCAATTGATGCAGAAGAAATGTTCGCTAGCTTAATGGAAAAACAACACTTCGGAAAAATGAATGATCCGAAAGTATTGACTGATTATTATGCTAGAAGACACGTAATTCAATACAGAAGTCAGTTTGCTTCTCTAGCGAAATACTACTTGCACCAAATTGAAAAAGCTAAACGTGCAAAAACATACCCAACAAATTACATTCAAATGTTGGAAAATCAGGAAGTGAAAAAACCTGAAGAGCAAGAAGTTTTGGATTTAATTAAGAATGGTGATAAAATCATCGCTGATGCTAAAAAACGTGTATCACAAATTTTATCTCGTTCACAAGAAGTTATGCCGGTTGAATTTGTATTGGATGGTGGTGAACCAACAATGAATTCACAATTCAAATATCAAGGTGCTAATTATCCTAGATATAGTGATGGTGTTGTAGTTGATTACGTTCAAATGTACTACGATGTAGATGACAAGCAAAATGCAGATAAATTAGGATTGACATTGGAAAAACAATACCGTCAAAACATTGAGTTTTTCTTAAATGCTCCGGCTCATGTTGCACTATCAAGCTTGAATCAATCTCATTTCTTGGCTGCAATTGATGCCTACTTCCAATTATGGGGAGCTTCAAATGACGCAACAGGAAATCCATCTGGTGAATTGGCAAAAGTTACAAATAACTATGCAAACGAATTGTTGAACTCGAAGTTTAACACTTTATTCTCACGTCTTGAAATGGAAATCATGGATAAAAACGAGAATGTACGTCGCATTAGAGCTATTGACTTATTATCGTTGAAAGATTACATCGAAGCACTTAAATCACAATTTGGATTGGGTGCGGGTGAACTTCCTACTGAATCAATGCAAGAAATGGACTTCAATCAAATGATTCAAGATCAAATGAAACAAGATTCTGTTTTGAAATAAATAGACATCATTAAAAATGTTTAGATCCCCCAAACTCCTGCATAAGATTTTTCCAGCAAGGATTTGGGGGATTTCTGTTTCTGATAAGTCCGTTTTCTTAACCTTCGATGATGGACCAATACCAGAAGTTACACCTTGGATCCTCGATTATTTAAAAGAGCAAAAGATTGTTGCAACGTTTTTTTGCGTAGGCGAAAATGTACAACGAAATCAAGAAATTTATCAACGTATTTTAGATGAAGGTCACGCTGTTGGAAACCATACGATGAAACATTTGAATGGAATGAAAGTGAACCACAGAACGTATCTTCAGTCCATTGTAGAAACAGAAAAATTAGTCGATTCTAAGTTGTTTCGACCGCCATACGGACGATTGAATAGAAAACTCGACAAAGTCATTCAAAAACGCTTTAAAATCATCATGTGGACATGGTTGTCCAAAGATTATGATGCAACTGTTTCAGACGAACAGATTATCGAGGCTTCGAAAAAAATTGAGCCTGGAGATATTCTCGTTTTTCACGACAATATAAAAACCATGCATCGCATTCAACATGTTCTGCCACCGATAATTGAACGGTTAAAAAATGAAGGGTTTATATTTAAGAAGCTAGATTAAATACGTTCAACAAGTGCAACGCTTTTTAAGATCTGGATTTTATATCCTTGCTGGTCAGTAATTTTCTCAAAATCAACCTTCAACTCTTTACCTAATACTTTCTTTCCTTCTCTTTTTAAATAAAGAATCGTTTTATCGTCCTCTTGAATAGATAATGACGAAGTAAATCCATCACCTTTCACATCTTCTCCAACAATCAAAAATTGATAACCAGATTGTTCTACAAAACCTTGGAATGTCGTAACAAATTGACCTTTTTGATTAAGCACCTGCATTGCCAATTCATTCGAGTGTGCAACATTGTTAATTTTGACATAAGACGCATTTTCAATATCCTCTTCGAAATCTGCTATACGCTCTTTACTAGACTTCACATTGCCTTCTTCATCGTAAAAAGACACCTCATCAGAAAAATAAGCTTGGTTATCTTTAACCTTTTCACTTTGTTTACGCGTTGCAAACAAAACACCTCCATTAGAGTAAAATTCAGTACGCGCACGAATATTTTTGCTAACATCCGCATATTCCTCTACAATTTTAGTAATCAACTCATTTTGATCTAAAAATGCAGTTACAACCATCATTGAACCATCCGACTTTAGATAGGTTAAACTTTCTACACGAACTAAATTTGGCGTTTGAAAATCGATATCAAGCATCAACTTATCCAAATCACTAGGTTTGATCTTTTCGCCTGATAATTCTACTGAATCATTTTTAGCTTCTTGTTTAGAATTGGAGCCACATGCAACTACTACTAATAAAATCAAGGTGTAAAGAAAAATTTTCATAACGCTTTTTAATTTGTAATGCGAATAAAAGCAAAAGTAACAAAAAAGGCAATGAAACGAATTTCATTGCCTTTCAAAAAAAATATTTAGACTTAGTTTCTTAGGATCTTTCCTTTTTGAACCAAGCTTTGTAATCTTTCTAAGGTCTTACGTTCAGCACATAATTCCAAGAAAGCTTTACGCTCTAAATCCAATAAATATTGCTCAGATACGACTGTGTTTTCAGATAAATCACCTCCACAAAGTACGAATCCTAATTTTTCAGAAATAACACGATCATGCTCTGACATATAATTACCAGAAACCATTGAGTTTGCTCCAACATAAACAATTCCTAATCCTTCTTGACCAACAACTGTAATGTTTTTCTCACGTTTTGGTGCGATGTAACCTTTGTTTGCCATTTCCAAAACCTTAGCTTTTGCTCTCGTCAATTGGTGATCACGGCTAACCACAACTTCATCAACTCCCTCACGCAAATATCCCAAATCGAATGCTTCGTATGCAGAAG
>Ga0233377_1000443_pt1 | contig 19357 bp, 11 predicted proteins | sample ElkDunMinimDraft_6_FD_191540 | JGI IMG/M metagenome (GOLD analysis project Ga0233377, IMG submission 191540) | Fecal eukaryotic communites from dung pellets of Tule Elk in California, USA - Elk Dung E36 | ecosystem: Host-associated > Mammals > Digestive system > Large intestine > Fecal | place...
CACGACGCGGTTGCGACCGCCGCGCTTCGCCTCGTACAGCTTCGCGTCGGCGTTGCGGATGAGATCGAGCGCCGTCTTGTCGGTATCGGCGAGCGTCGAGACGCCGACCGAGATCGTGACGGGGATGTTGTCGCCCTGGAAGACGAAGCGGCTCGACTCGATCTTCTCGCGGAGCCCCTCGGCGAGCGCGCGTGCGCCTTCGAGGTTCGTCTCCGGCAGGACGATCGCGAACTCCTCGCCGCCGTAGCGCGCGAAGACCTCGTCGCGACGGATGCGGCCCTGCACGATGCGCGCGAGCTCCTTCAGCACGAAGTCGCCCGCGAGGTGGCCGTGGTGATCGTTGATCTTCTTGAAGTGATCGATGTCGAACATCAAGAAGGCGAGCTCGCGTGCGTGGCGGCGCGCACGGATGATCTCCTTCTCGAGGGCCTCGAGCAGGTAGCGCTTCACGTGCGCCTGCGTGAGACCGTCGATGATCGTCATCCGGTAGATTTCTTCGTGGTACTGCGCCTCGACGTCGGCACCGGAGAGATACTTGAAGATCGTCGGGCCGACCTTGATGCGATCGCCGTTGGCGAGGCCGAACTCGCGGCTGATCTGCTCGTCGTTGACGTACGTGCCGTTCGTCGAGCCGTCGTCGACGGCCCACCAAACAGTGCCGCGCTGCTCGAGGTGAGCATGCCTGCGCGACACGCTGTCTCCCTCGAGGACGATGTGATTCTCCGCCCCGCGTCCGACGCGAACGGGCGTGAAATCGAGGACGAAGCGCTTGCCGAGGAGTGTCGGCTCCTTCGTGTAGATCACGACGATGCAGTCGTTCGAACGTGGAGCACCGTCCTGACCGTCGCCGGCAGGCTTCTGGACGATGGTCGTGACCCGCGTCTTCTCGTCCAGCTCGCTCACGTCTCGCTCACGCCGAAAAAGGAAGGCATTTGAGGGTGTAGGCCCGTCAACCTTCCATCGGAGACTATTGCCGAACCATCGGAAGGGTCAAGGCACGCCATGCACGCCGTGGAGGCGTGGCGCGTGCGCCTCTGAGCTCGACCACAAGCCTGCAAGGGATTGCAGGACCGCGGGGGGCAGCTGGACGTCCCCCGCCTCCAGGATTCCGACGGGAACGCCGAGAGATAGCGGGTCCAGGTGAAGGGCGCATTTGGCGGTCCCGACCCAGCCGTCGACGTGGGCTCCCCGCAGGCGTCCGGCGACGGGGGCGAGCGCCCCGTGGTCGGAGACCGAGACGACCTCCCGCGGCCGAACCCCCGCGGCGCCGAGCGCACGGATGAGCCGATCCGGCCGGGCGATGGCGGTGAAGACGCCGATGGACGAGCTCCGAAGCGACGCGAGCGACGCGCGGTCTCCCGAGGGCCAGCGCACCGCGGCAGGCATCGCGTCGACCGGGACGACGTGGTCGGCATGCTCGAGCAGGACCTCGCGGGGAGCACGGAGATCGCCTGCGGGCGGAAGGCGGCCGCTTCCCCACGGCCGGTTGGCGTCGACCGCCAGCAGCGAGAGCGAGCGCTGGCGAGAGCGCCCGCGGATCGCGATGGGCCCGTCGAGCACGATCGCGTCGAGCCCTGGTGACACGCGAACAGCGTGATCGATCGCTGCCTGCCGCGTGGGACCGACGACGACCGGCACGTCCAGCCGTCGTGCAGCCAGCTCCCGCGCGCAGACGAGCGCCTCGTCGCCGACATCCTCGAGGGCGTCCGCCGCCGAGACGACGCGCGCGGTTCGCGGAGCCGCCCGATACGCATGGCCGACGAGCGCGATGTTCGCGCCGCGCGAGGCAAGCTCGAGCGCGCACGCGATCGCGACACGCGTCTTCCCGGAGCCGCCGAGCGTCGTCCCGCCGACGCAGACGAGCGCGATCTGCGGGGGAACGACCGCCGGCCGCACGAGGCCACGCGCCGCGACGGGCGCGAGCGCCGATGCGAGCGCGCGCGACACCAGGCCGTCCCATCGACCTGTCTCGAGGGCGCGCGCGGCTTCGCGGGAGAGCGACACGCGTGCACCCTACACAACCGGGAGCTCGCGGCGTAGCGCGAATACGTCTCCCTCACGTGACACTTCTCTTGTGGTCGAGGCGTCGTAGTATCCACCGCCATGAACTACGTGCACCTCGGGCGTACCGGCCTCAAGGTCAGCCGGCTCTGCCTCGGGACGATGAACTTCGGACCGCAGACCTCCGAGGCCGACTCGTTCCAGATCATGGATCGCGCCCTCGACATGGGGATCAACTTCTTCGACACCGCGAACGTCTACGGGTGGAAGAAGGGTGAAGGCTGGACGGAGCAGATCGTAGGCCGCTGGTTCGCGCAGGGCGGCGGACGCCGCGAGAAGGTCGTCCTCGCGACGAAGGTGTACGGGACGATGGGCGACTGGCCGAACCAGTCCCGCCTCTCGGCGCTCCACATCATCCGCGCGTGCGAGGACTCGCTCCGCCGGATGCAGACCGACGTCATCGATCTCTATCAGATGCACCACATCGATCGCGCCACGCCGTGGGACGAGATCTGGCAGGCGATGGAGACCCTCGTGCGTCAGGGCAAGGTGATCTACGTCGGCTCGTCCAATTTCGCGGGCTGGCACATCGCCCAGGCATGCGAGAAGGCGCGGTCGCGCGGCTTCCTCGGCCTCGTGTCCGAGCAGAGCCTCTACAACCTCATCGACCGCACGATCGAGCTCGAGGTCATCCCTGCATGCAAGGAGTACGGCCTCGGCCTGATCCCCTGGAGCCCGCTCAAGGGCGGCATCCTCGGCGGCGTGCTCAAGAAGGCTGCCGAGGGGCGGCGCTCGAGCGATCTCGCGCAGAAGTCGATCGAGAAGCACGGCGCGGCGCTCCAGAAGTACGAGGCGCTCTGCGACAAGATCGGGATCCCGCCGGCAGACGTCGCGCTCGCGTGGCTGCTCGCGAACCCGGTCGTCACCGCGCCGATCGTCGGCCCGCGCACGATGGAGCAGCTCGAAGGCGCCTCCCGCGCGCTCGAGCACAAGCTCGACGACGGCACGCTCAAGGAGCTCGACGCAATCTTCCCGGGCCCCGGCGGTGCGGCGCCCGAGGCCTACGCGTGGTAGACCACGGTCGAGGCTGGAAGCACCAAGGGTCTTGGCAGTGAGACGCGCATCTTCGTTCGTTTCCGCAGCGGTCCTCGCCGCCATCGTCAGCTCGACGCCGCTTTCGCGCGCGAACGGGCGATTCCCCGAGTCGAACCAGATCGTCTTCGCTGAGCACGATCCCGACCTCGTGCTCCTGCGCGTGACGTTCGGGGTGCTCATCTCGCGCGATCGCGGCAAGACCTTCGGGTGGGTGTGCGAGCTGGCGATCGGCTTCAGCGGCGTCGAGGACCCGATGTACACGGTCACGCCGTCGAACGCGATCGTCGGCACGACCTTCCAGGGCCTCACCGTCACGCGCGACAACGCGTGTAGCTGGAGCTTCGTGGGCGGAGATCTCGAGAACCAGGTCTTCATCGACCTGACGACGAATCCCCACGACAAGAAGAACATCGTCGTCTTCGCTTCGAGCTACGACCGCCAGGACGATGCCGGGCAGATCCACTTCAGCTCCAAGATCTGGGAGACCAAGGACGAGGCGCAGACGTTCCAGCAGCTCGGACAGCCGCTCGATCCCGCCTTGCTCGGCTACACCGTCGATCTCACCGCGAGCGACCCCGACCGCATGTACGTGACCGGCGTGAAGAAGCCCGGCACCGACCAGGCCGTGGCGTACCTCCTCACGTCCAAGGACCACGGGCAGACGTGGGCCGAAGAGGAGGTACCGCTCCTGAACGGCGAACGCGCGCTCTGGGTCGCCGCCGTCGATCCGACCAACGCCGAGCGCGTGTACCTCCGGACGTCGAACCAGGTCGACAAGCCGACGCGCCTCATCCTGCGCGAGGCAACGCCCGAAGGCGGCGCGCCGACGTTCCGCACGGTGTTCACCGCCCAGGGCGCGCTCGCAGGGTTCGCGCTCTCACCCGATGGAAGCAAGGTCTACGCGGGCGGGCCGAGGGACGGCGTCAACGTCGCGAGCACGGAGGACTTCCAGTTCGAGCACCGCTCCGACATCGAGGTTCAGTGCCTCGCCGTCAACCCCGAAGGCCTTTGGGCCTGCTCCACGGAGCTGAGTGGCTTCATCGCCGGCGTCTCGTCCGACGATGGGAGGTCGTTCGAGCCACGCCTTCGCTTCTGCGACATCGGTGGGCCGCTCGCGACCTGCGCGCCCGGCACGCCGACGAACGCGCTCTGCTCACCAGGCTGGCCCACGCAGAAGGCGCTGCTCGGATGCGGTCCGGCGCCCGACCCCGGGGCGGGCGACGGAGGTTTCGACGCGGGCGACTTCCCTCCCCCGCCGCCGCCGCCGGGCAACTGCGATTGCCACGCCTCGCCGGCAGGGCCGTGGGGAGCCCTCGTCAGCCTCGTCGGCGTGGCCGTGGCGCTCGTACGCCGCGGGCGGCGGCGCGGCTGATCGAAGAGCCGCGTCGTGCCTCAGTCGCCGCCGGCATCCACCGAGGATGAGCCCGACGAGTCCGACGAGGCGTCGCGCGCCAGACCGTCACCGGAGGGGTCACCGTCGGACGCCGGCGGCGGGTGCTCGGGCCCCTCGTCGTCCTCGGATGGCGGCGGGCCGGGCGGCAAGGGCTGAGGATTGAGGCTGGGCGCCGGCTCGCTCTCGGCGAGACACCCCACGAGGGCGTCTGCGGCGAGCGCGCCGGCCACGAACAGCGTCATCACACGAAGCTTGCTGGCGCGCGGCATCGATCCCCTGTCCCTTCGTTCCCGACCGGCCTGGTGCAAGGGCGGCGCCACACGGAAGACCGCGGAGAAGCCTACGCCAGACCGGAAGGTTGGGCCACGCGTTGTGCCGAAGTGAGTCCTGCCCTGCGCGCGGTCGGCCGAGGCCGAGGCGCGAGGCCCCGGCCTTGGTCCCCCCCAGCGGCGTCAGACCTCGAAGTCGGCCTTCTCGAGGATCTCGCGGACGCGCCAGAGGAAGCTGTTCGCCGCGACGCCGTCGACGACCCGGTGGTCATAGCTGAGCGCCATGTACATGACCGGGTGGATGGCCATCTGGTCTTCCCCGTTCGCGGCCTCCACGACCACAACGCGCTTCTTGATCTCGCCCATACGAAGGATGCCGACGTTGGGCTGGTTGATGATCGCGCCGCCGAAGAGGTTCCCCTTGAGGCCGGGGTTCGAGACGCTGAAGGTCGCGCCGGACAGATCATCGATCGTGATCTTCCCGGAGCGTGCGCGTGATGCGACGTCGTCGATGGAGCGGACGATGCCGCGGATGCCGAGCTCGTCGGCACGGCGCACGACCGGAACGACGAGCCCGTCGGGGGAGTCGACGGCGACGCCGATGTTCACGTCCTTGTGGACGACGTACGCATCAGCCAGGACGCGCGCGTTCATCGACGGATTCTCACGAAGCGCTCGCGCCACCGCGACGGTGACGAACGCGAGCATCGTGAGGCTCATGCCTTCCTTCTTGTAGCGATCCTTGTTCGCCTCGCGGAGCTTCGACGCGGCGTACAGATCGCACTCGGCCACCGTCACGACGTGCGGCGAGACGAGCTTCGAGTACACCATGTGATCGGCCGTGATGCGCCGGCGGCGCGTGAACGGCACGACCTTGTCGCCGGGCTTCTCCCGGTAGGCGGGCAGCTTGAACGATCCGAACCCGACGCCCGGGATCGGCGGAACGAAGCCGCCGCCCTGATTGATGAGCTGCTGGACCTGAGCGGCGTCGCCTCCGCGCGAAACGGGGCGCGGCGCCGACTCGATCTGCGCGCGAACGGCGGGCGCCATCGGCGGCTCGGTGCGCGGCGGGACCTCGTTGACGGCACGCATGACGTCATCACGAGTGATACGGCCATGCTCGCCCGATCCGCGGACCTCCCGGAGATCGACCCCCTGCTCGAGCGCGGCTCGGCGGGTGGACGGCGCAGCGAGCGGCTTGGTCGCGGCCGGGTCGACCGAGGGAGGAATGGGTTCCTCCGCCTTGGTCACGATGTTCGGCGACGCCGCGTGCGGCGCAGCCTCGTTGGCGTTGCCAGCAGCCGCGGTCGCCGACTCGTCGATCTGGCAGATGACGGTCCGGACGGGCACGATGTCACCCTCCTTTGCAAGGAGCTTCATGACGCGCCCGCTGGCAGGCGCCGGGAGCTCGCTGTCCGCCTTGTCCGTGGCGATCTCTGCGATGGACTGATCCTTGGAGACGAAGTCGCCTTCCTTGACCAGCCACTTCGAGATCGTCCCTTCCGTCACGCTCTCGCCGAGCTGAGGCACCTGTACGTCGATCATCGCGGCGCCAACCTACCTTAGGGACGGGGGGATCCGCAACGCGGTCCAGGACTGAACCGCGCATCTTCCTTCAGGATCTTTCCGGGTTTCGTCCCGCATGTTTTTCCCGCGTCCAGCCGGTTCGATGCCGGAACGGGCCCAAAGCGCGCACGGCGCGAGCTCGGGGTCGACGGCGGGACACGTCGGGTGTCGCGGTCGAACGCCGAGCTCGTCGAGGAAGCGGGACGGAGCCGGGGTTCTAGAGCGACAAACGGTTTGCTCCCGTCGTCTTTCCGCCGATTTCCGTCGCATCGCTTCGTCGCTCCTCCTCCGGATACCCCAGTATCCGTCGTCGTCGCTCCTCGCGCTGCTCGGAACTCGGCGGAAATACTCGGTCCGCAAACCGTTTGTCGCTCTAGGGCCGCCAGGCGCTCCGGACCAGGTGGCTTTCCGAACGAGCAGGGCCTCGAAGCCGTCCATCGGCTTCCAAAGCTACGCGTACCGCCGCACGGAGCTCACGTGCGCCGGCGAAGCGACGCCACGAAGTATCCGTCCGTCCCGTGCTCATGAGGCAAGAGGCGGAGCGTCGTCTCGCCTTCAGCAGCGATGGCGAGCGCTGGCCCGGCCTCGAACAGCGCCGGCTCGAGCCCGGCGTCACCTGCGGCGCTCGCGAGCACCTCCTCCGCCTCCTCACGAAGCACGCTGCACACCGCGTAGACGAGGCGGCCGCCTGGCTTCAGGAGCGACGCGGCTCGAGCGAGGATCGCGCGCTGCAGTCCCGCGAGCTCCTCGACATCGGCCGCCGAGCGGCGGAGCGCGAGCTCCGGGCGACGCCGGATCGTGCCGGTCCCCGAGCACGGCGCGTCGATGAGGATGCGGTCGTAGCTGCTGAGCTCCGCCCCACCGGTCCCGAGCGACCAGTCCACCGCGAACGTGCTTCGTGGGCGGCACGCGATGCGCGAGAGCTCGCGCGTCAGCCGGTCGAGCTTCTTCGGATGAACGTCGGCTGCGTCGACGGCGCCGTTCGCGCCGACGGCTCGCGCAAGCAAGCCGGTCTTGTTGCCTCGGCCGGCGCACGCATCGAGCACGACGTCGCCCGGGCGGGCGCCGAGCGCGAGCGCGACGAGCTGCGAGCCTTCCTCTTGCGGCGTCCAGGCGCCTTCGTCATAGCCCGGGAGATCGGTGACCTTGCCAGCGGAGCGAGCGAGCACCGCATGAGGTGACACGCGACCGGGTTCGAAGCTCCCGTGCGGGCGAGCCTCGCGAAGCCGCGCCAGCCAGGCGTCGCGGTCCGCGGCGTCCTCGATCCGGATGCCGAGCGGCGGCGCGCCCTCGTGCGACGACAGCAGAGCGAACGCGGCGTCCTTGCCGATCGCACGTTCGATCGACGCGCGGAGCGCGGGGTCCGTCGATTCGAACACGGCGCGCGCAAGCTCGTCTGCTGCCGGTCGAGGCTCCGCGGCGAGCTTTCTGAGGACGGCATTGGCGAAGCCGGCCACCTGCGCGCCTCGCGCGGCCCGGATGGCGCTGACGGCCTCGCTCACGGCGGCAAACGCCGGGACCCGCGTCAGGACGAAGATCTGGTACGCCGCCAACACGAGGTGGGCGCGCACGATCGGGTCGAGCTTCTCGATCCCACGCTTCGCGTGTCGGTTGATCCTCGCCTCGAGCCAGCTCAGAAGGCGCAGCGTTCCGTAGACGAGCTCCGTCGCGAGCGCGCGATCGCGCGCCTCGAGCTGGACGGCGCGTTCGAGCTCGGCGTCGAGGGCAGCGGCAGCGAAGGCCTTCTCTGCGACGACGCGCGCGATGACGGTTGCGGCTACGCTTCGCGCGCTCGGTACGAGCATGGCCGCCACGCGTAGCACGCGCGGCGGCGACGCTGGAAGCGGGTCTGCACGCGCCACCTCGGAAATGAGCGGCGACAGAGCTTTTCTTCTGGCTCGAATGGCTCGAAGCGCCCGTGTTCGGCTCGAGCTCCACTGCGAGAGGCGGCTCCCGCCAGCAGGCCGCCTTTCGCCTTCGATGCGCCGCCGCTCACTCCGCGTACAGGCGGAGGCGCGGAGGCGCGCGGAACGTCGTGCTCTCCCAGTCGTACGGCTGGATGTGGACGACGGCCTTCTCGCAGACGCCGAGTTGCAGACCGCCCCCGTTCGCCTTCGTGAGGCCCGGGCAATAGGGGCTGCCGCCCGACTCCGGGCTCGCGTAGCCGCCGACGCCGTTCGTTCCTTCTGCGACGACGAACGCGCAGCCGAGACGCTCGGTGTCGTTCGCCGGGATCGTCGGCCGACGATAGAACGTCAGGAACGCGTCGCCGCCGGTGATCGTGCTGCAATCGGCCCACGCGGAGAGGGTGACCGGGACGCCGGCCGTGTTCTGGACGACCGCGTAGCGGCCCGGCTGCAGTACGTCCGTGTAGAGCGGGGCAGACTGGCAGGAGCCAGCATCGGCCCAGCGCGACATCAGCCCGTTCGCGTTGAAGTTGGTCGCGAGCGTCGTGAGCGTACCGACCGGACCGAGCGCGAAGTTCACGCCGCTGGTGTCACAGCCGACGCTGAGGTGCTTCGCCTGGCTCGTGCCACCTCCCGGCGACGGGTTCGTGACGGTGATGGCGACGCTGCCGGCGTTGAGAAGGTGGTTCGCAGGGATCGTCGCCGTGAGCTGCCCGCCGTTCACGTAGGTCGACGTGACGACCTGACCGTTGCTCCGGACGGAGCTGCTGGAGACGAATCCGCTGCCGAAGATGCTGACGGCCGTGTCCGGCGAGCCGGCAACGACCGACGATGGATTGAACGACGAGACCGTCGGGACGCCGTTCGCGACCGTGAACGGCACCGCCGACGACGTTCCACCTCCGGGCGCGGGGTTGACCACGCGAACCGCGAGCGTCGTCGCGCTCGCGAGCTGCGCCGCGCTGAGCGTCGCCCTCACGTGCGTGCTGTCGACGAACGTCGTCGCGGCAGGGGCATTGTCGAACGTGATCTGCGAGGTGACGAAGAAGCCGACGCCCGTGACGGTGACCGTTGTCGGCCCGGAGCCCGCCGCGACGGTGCTCGGCGAGAGCGACGACGCCGAGGGCGCGGGGTACTGCACCCGGAAGACCACCGGCGCGCTCAAGCCGCCGCCCGGAGGCGGGTTCTGCACGGTGATCGGGAAGTCGCCGGCGGCCGTGAGGGACGACGCGGGCACCTGGGCCTTCAGATTGTTCGAGCTCTGGAACGTCGTCGGGAGCGCCGTGCCGTTGAAGACGACGGCGCTTCCGCTGACGAAGCCGCCGCCGCTCACCGACATCTCGAACGCCGCCGAGCCGACGAACGCCGCCGACGGGTTGATGTTCTGGATCGCGGCGCTCGGGTTCGAGACGGTGAACGAGATGGAGGTGGATGTCCCGCCGCCCGGGCCCGGGTTCACGACCGTGACGGGGACGCTGCCGGACGTCGCCAGGAGTCCCGACGGGATCGCGCCCTTCAGCTCCGAGCTGCTCACGAACGTCGTCGCGAGGTCCGTCATCCCGAAGACGATCTTCGCGCCCTGCACGAACGACCCCCCCGTCACCTCGAGCTCGGTCGTTCCCGTGCCCGCGAGGACGGACAGCGGCGACAGCGCGATGAGCTGCGGCTCGGGATTGACGACCGAGAACGTCACTTCCTTGCTCGCGCCCCCTCCCGGCGGGGCGGTGCCGACGGAGATGCGGAGCGTGCCGACGCTCGCGAGCTTGCCCGATGGGATCGTCGCGCGGAGCTCGGTGCCGCTGATGAAGGTCGTCGCCAGCGGGGCGCCGTCGAGCTGCACGATCGATCGCGGGACGAAGTTGTTGCCGGTGACGACGATCGACGGCCCTACCGAGCCGACGGTGGCCGTGTTCGGCGTCACCGCATCGACCTCGGGCGCCGATGCCTCATCGGGGTTCTTCGGCGTCGGTTTGTCGTCGATGTTCGGCAGCGGCTCCGTCGACTCTTCGGTCGTCGTCGTCCCGGCGTCGCTACCGAGCATCGACACGCGCCGCTCGCCCTCTGCGCAGCCGGCAAAGGCGAGCACACAGGAGAGGACGAACAGCAGGATGACGAGCGAAGATCGCGGCCTTTGCATGGGTGGACGCGAAGCCAGGGCCAGGGCCGGGCTTCGGCGCTCGCCCTATGCCACACGGTGTGAGGGTGCGCCATCGAGGGCGGACGTTTTCAGGTTCATGAGACGCAGTCGATGCGCCGAGCCTGGCGTTCGCTTTCCTGTCGCCGTGTTGTCTCGAGCCCCCCGCGACGCCGCGGGCCCACGGGTGAGGCCGGATCCGCCTAGTCGACGATCTCGCGGACCTGCAGCACGATCGCGTCCCAGTGCCACTTCCGCGACACATCGTTCTTGAAGGCGACCAGCATGAGGACCGCGAGGACGCTGATCCCGAAGAGGCTCGAGAGCGCCCGTGCCCTCACGCTGACAGGGCGGCGACGGACCCATTCGATGAAGAAGAGGAGGAGGTGCCCGCCGTCGAGGACCGGGATCGGTAGCAGGTTGATGAGGCCCAGGTTCACGCTCGTGACCGCCATCGCCCAGACGAAGTAGGTCGTGCCCTTCGCTCCCGCGTCGCCGGCGACGTCGTAGAGCGTGATCGGCCCGCTCACCGTCGCGAGGCTCACCCGGCCTTGCGCGATCCGGACGAAGCCGACGACGATGAACTTGATCGCGTTCATCGTCTCCTCGAACCCGCGCCGGACCGCATAGAGCGTCGGCTGCGGGTTCGGGACGAGCTTGCTCGCGACGCGCGGCTGCCAGTGCGTCGTGCGGAAGACGTAGCGCTCGTAGTGCTGTCCGAGCTCGTCGTCCCAGCGCTCCTTCCGGAGCTGGAACGTGCCGCTCATGCGCTCGCCGTCGCGGGTCCAAACGAGCTCGTGGACGCGGTTGGGCTCGCGGAGGAGCATCCCCACCATCGTCGTGTCGTCGAGCGCGTAGCCACCCCGCCGCTCCACCTTCCACATCTGCTGCGGGACGCCGTCGAGATGCGTGATCCGGTCTCCGGCGCGGAGCCCCATCTTGTGCTCGCTCGATCCCTCCGGAACGAACGCGACGTACATTTCGACCCCTTCGATCCCGGTCCGATCGAAGACGTCCTTCGCGCGCCCCTCGGGATCCCCTTCCCGGACGACGGCGCCCTCTTGCCGTGGGCGCAGCGCCAGCGAAGCGATGCCCGTCTCGAGGACGGCAAAGTCGCAGAGCCCCCCGAGCCCCTGGCCCACGGAAACGGGACGCACGAACGTGAGCACCACGTTGTCGCCGCGGTTCTGCGAGAGCATCTTCTGCAGCTCGACGAAGGTCTCCACCTTGCGCCCATTGATCGCTGTGATGCGGTCGAACGTGCGGAGCCCGGCACGCCAGGCGGGTGAGTCCGTGCGCGGGATGCCGATCACCGGCGACGCGAACGTCGGCGCGATGCCGACCCGTCCGACGTGCTCGAACAGCTCGAGCTCGCTCGGCTCGACGACCTCGACCTCGTCGTTCGGCGTCACCGTGACGTCGACGGTCTTGCCGTCTCGATCGAGCGTGACTCGCAGTGGAATGCCAGCCTTCTTCGCGAAGGCCTTCTGGACCTCCGGGAAGTTGGCCACGGCCTCGCCGTCGATCGCCGTGATCACGTCGCCCGGGAACAGCTTCCCGTCAGCAGGCTTGCCGGGGAAGACAGCGCCGACGGTGGGCGGCAGGAACTCTCGATCCTCGAGATAGACGGACGTGTAGAGCGCGACGGGGAAGACGAGGTTCATCGCCGGCCCCGCGAGGACGATCACGACGCGCTTCCAGAGCGGTTGCGCCTCGAACGTCCGGTGCCTCTCCTCGGGGAGGATCGGCTGCTCCGCCTTCCCCTCCTCCAGCATCGTCACGAAGCCGCCGAAGGGGAGGAGGCCGACGCAGTACTCCGTCTCCTTGCCGCGGACCTTCAGCACCTTCGGCCCGAAGCCGATGGAGAACGTCATCACCTTCACCCCGAAGAGCTTCGCGAAAGCGAAATGCCCGAATTCGTGGATGAAGATGAGGATGCTGATGAAGAGGATGAAGTAGAGGAGGTCCACTACAGACTTCGAGCGGGCAGCGACGGACCCCGCGTTATTGCCGCCGCCCGCGCTGGGGCGTCAAGAGCTGTGGCAGCGCAGGCTCGTTAGCTCGTGCGAACGACGACAAACGGTGGACCGCGGGTGGAGGCCGGAGTCGGGAGCCCGGGACGGACGCGGGCGCGCTCGAGCGCCATCCTGCCGCGCCCCACAGACGAACCGCCGCTCGCCCCTCGATCACTGGTACGTAGAGACCGGATGAAGCCCAGGCCGAGCGGACGACCCGAGGTCGGTCACGGCGCGCTCATGGGCAAGCGGAAGCTCCGCGCCGTCCTGTCGATGGCCACGGCGCTCGCGATCGGCGCCGGGAGCCGCACCGCAGCGGCGCAGTCGAACTACCAGACGGCTCCGATCGGAGGCCGCTCGCAGCTCCTCGGCGGCACGGGGCTGACTTACGGACGCGACGCCGCTGCCGCCTTCCTCAATCCAGCGACCGCCGTCCTCGTCGACGATCAGCGCCTCTCGTTCTCGGTCAACTTCTACAGCGTCTCCTTCGTGTATGCGCCGCGGTGGTACGTACCTGGGCCGATCGACCGATCGAAGTTCGGCTCACTCCGGATCGACGACTCGACGATGACCGACGTCGAGTTCAACGCATTGCCGTCGAGCCTCTGCATCTTCCTCCGCATGGATGACGTGAAGGTGTTCGTGCCGACGCCGAAGGATCCTCGCACGCGCGAGGCGCGGCTCGGCCTCTGCTTCGCGACGATCTCGAGCCAGACGTTCAACTTCGCAGCGGAGGGGTTCAGCGCCGCGAGCTCGCCGAGCGTGACGCGCCAGGCGCAGACGCTCTCCCAGAGCTACACGCGGTTTGCCGCCGGGCCGACGTACGCGATGCACGTGTCGAACGCGCTTGCCATCGGCGCGTCGCTCCACGCGAGCCTCGCGAGCCATCGGAGCTTGCTGGCGGCGGCCACCACCACGTACGGCTCCGCGCCGTCGGCGATCAACTCGCTCTTCTACGGCGGGTCGCGCGGTGACTCGTTCCAGGTCGATGCCACGATCGGCGCGACGCTGCGCTTCGGCAAGCAGACCGTAGGCGCTTCGCTGCGCAGCCCCTCGCTCCACGTCTTCGGCGTCGGCGGGGCGAACCGGCAGTCGTATTTCGATGGCGCCGGAAGCAACGCATCGCTGATGTCTGCGCAGGGATCGTTCGTCTCGCGCTCCCCGCCCCGCCTCGGACTCGGCACCGGCATCGAGGGGAAGTGGGGGCAAGCGGAGCTCGACACGAACCTCTACTTCCCGATCAACTCGTACAGCGCCGAGCTCGACGGCCGCCTGGTCACGACGACGGGCGGGGTCGTCGACGACCAACCGGCGCGGGTCGACCTCTCCGAACGCGCCCGTGGCGTGGTGAACTTCGCGGCGGGCGCGGAGGTCTTCATGTCCCCGAAGGTGAGTGTCCTGACCGGCCTCTCGACCGACTTCAGCGCGGTCCCGCAGGGTGCGCTCAAGGGAGGCAGCGTCTTCAACTACTACCCGTACCAGACCCATCGCGTCGCGGGCTCGCTCGGCGTGAGCTCGCACGGAGCGGGCGGCGAGCTCCTCGTCGGCGCCGAGATGTCCGTCGGCTGGGGCCAGCGCCTGGCGGTGAACTCGTATCAGCTCCCGCCGGTCATCGGGACCACGGGGCACGGCACCTACCAGCTCATGCTCGTCGTCGCCGGCTCGACGAGCCTGCGTGCGATCAAGCGCGCCGTCGAGGACGTGCGCGATGTGATCACGAAGCCGAAGCCGCAAGCGCCCGCGCTGCCGGCCAGACCGCTGCCGGAGTACAACCCGCGCGAGCGTGAGGAGCAGAAGCGCGATGAGCAGAAGGAGCGCGCCCAGCCGCCCGAGGAGAAGCTGTGATCAGTTGATCACGAGCGTGACCGCACCGTTCAGCGTCCGTGCGAGCGTCAGCCACATCGTCTGCGTCGCGGAGTCGACGGACGCGAAAAAGTCCACGTCCTTCGTCAACGTGACCCCCGCCACGGTGATCGTCGCCGGTACGTTCGCGCGGTAGCCCGCGATGCGGAACATGGGCCGCTCGACGGCGCGGCCCTTCGTGTCGAGCCGCATCGTCACGCCGCTCGAGGCGTCCGCCGTGACCTCCCACGTACCGTACACGGAGCTCCAGCCGGCCGGCGAGAGCGTCACGACGTCGGTCCGCCCCACACCGCCGGGCCCCGACGTGCGGACGGTCCCGCGGGTCGCGGTCAGCGTCGAGAGGATCGCGCGTTCGACCTGCGTGACCTGGCTCGCGACGACATCGCCGCTCTTCGCGCCGAGGACCATCGTCACGCTGTGGCTCTGGTACGGATAGCCGCTCAGCGTGCGGTCGTCACCGTATGCCGGGTAGCTCGCCTGACCGACGGCGCCGTAGTTCATCCCCCACGCGAGCCGCTTGTTCGTGTTGCTCCAGGGGAGCTCCCACTGGTTGAGCTGGTAGGTCCAGTTCCATTCGAGCGGCATGCGCGGAGAGGACGGCGTGCCCTCCGTGATCACCTTGTTCGAGCTCGTGCGCCCCCAGTTCGAATAGAACCAGCCGTAGCCCGCATCGCGCTTCGACCAGCTCTGGGTCTGCACGGCGCCCATCTCCGTGTCCGTGGCGTTCGACCACGCCCAGACGTACGGGACGGTGTTCGTCGTGTTGTACGTCCAGCTCGAGCTCATCGACTCGGGCGCGCTCGTCGTCTTGAACTTGTAGCGATCGCCCCAGCCGACGCCGCTGACGACGCTGTTTGCGTCGCCGTCGAAGTTCAACAGACCGGCAGGCGAGCGCTCGTCGGCGGAGATCGCGTTCGGCGGCGCGCCCGAGCAGTCGAACGTGCCGGCCCAGAGCGGGTGGTCGCGCCCGGTCGAGAACACCCAGTGCACCGTCGCGACGACGTTCCCTCCGATGAACGGGATCGTCCACCGGTACTCGTGCACGGCGTGGTGCGCTCCCGCGAAGACCGTACGGTACGTCCCCGGCTGGAAGCGCGACGAGACCGCGCTGTCGTCCGCGCTCTGGTGGTTCACCGTGTAGCCCCAGCCCGGGTAGTCGTGGGAGCTGCCCGTGGACGTCACCGTCGTCCCGCTCGACTTCACGTACGTGAAGCGGCGGAGGTAGCCGCCCCAGAAGCCCATCGGATCCTGGACGTCGTTGCGCACCAGCGCCGCCGAGCGGTCGCGGCCGGAGGCGTCCTTCCACCGGTACACGTCGCTCAGGTAGCCGCCGACGTTCTCTCCGCGGGCGATCGTGAGCCCGGCGCCCGGCAGTGCCGGAGGCGGCGGGAAGAGGGCGGCGACGGCGGGGATCTCGTCGACACGCTTGAACGTGTAGCCACGTGCCTCGAGGAGCGGCACGAGGTACTTCGCCATGTCGACCGTGTTGCCGGACGGTCCGCCGAAAGGGTCATGCATCAGGACGATGCCGCGACGGCGCGCCTCTATCTCCTGGAGATAGAGGTCGCCGCACTGCTGGGTCGTGAAGCTCCCGTCCCAGCACGCCCAGTCGGCCGCGGCCGTAGCCGTCAGCTCCGTGCCGATGTCGGCGCCGACAGGGCCGACGTACTTCTGCATCGACGACCCTGCGATCGCGCTCGAGACGCTCGCGCTCCAGTCGAAGTACGGCGCACGGAAGAGGAGGCGATCTTGCGGGACGTGCGGCGCGAGCAGCGCGTCGGTCTGCGCGACCTCGGAGACGACCTGGCTCGACGTGAGCGACGTGAGCGACGCGTGCGTCTGCGTGTGGTTGGCGAGGAGGTGCCCGTCCGCGGCGACGGCAGCGAGCACGGCCTGCCGTCCGGCGACGTTTGCGCCGTTGATGAAGAACGTCGCCCCGATTCCGCGCGCGCGGAGCCACGCCGACAGCTCCATCGTGCGATCGCCAGGGCCGTCGTCGAACGTCAGCGCGAGCTCTTTGTCGGCGAGGCTCCCGCCGAGGATCTCGGCCGAGGAGATCGCGCTCCGAACCGTCCCGAGCGGCCCCTCGCGCGCTTCTTCGGGAGCGCCCCCGGCGCAGGCGACGACGGCAACGAGACCTGCCGGCAAGGCGAAGCGCGCGGAACGCATGACCTCGATTAGAGGAAGGACGCCATCCCGCAGTCAAGGAGCGCCGCCTCGGACCGCGATGGCGCCGAGGAGGGTATGTGTAGGCTACAGCGTTTTCAGGCCGCGCGCGGCGACTTGCCGTGGCTCACGACGGCCGTGAACAGCTCGAGCCCGCCCGTCCCGCCAAGGCACTCCTCGCTCATGCGCTCCGGATGGGGCATGAGACCAAGGACGTTCTTGTTCGGACCGCCGTAGATGCCCGCGATGTTCCGCACCGAGCCGTTCGGGTTCGCGCGCTCCGACACGCTGCCGTCCTCGTCACAGTAAAGGAGAGCGATCCGGCCCTCACCGTCGAGACGCGCGAGCACCTCCGGCGACGCCTGATAGCGGCCCTCGCCGTGCGCGATGGGCAGTCGAAGCACCTTCCCGCCGGACGGCGAGAACGGACCGTCGGCCGTCACCTTCACGAAGACGTCTCGGCATTCGAAGCGCATGTGCGTGTTGCGCGTGAGCGCTCCGGGAAGGAGCCCGCACTCCGTCAGGATCTGGAAGCCGTTGCACACGCCGAGGACGTAGCCCCCGCGCTCGGCGTGGGCGGAGATCGCCTTCATCAGAGGCCCCACCTTCGCGATCGCTCCGCAGCGTAGGTAGTCGCCGTAGCTGAAGCCGCCCGGGATCGCGACGAGGTCGGTGCCCGCAGGCAGCGAGGTGTCCGAGTGCCAGACGGTCGTGACCTTCGCGCCGGCGAGCTCGAGCGTACGGACCATCTCGGAGTCGGCGTTGAGCCCGGGGAAGATGACGACGGCGGCTTGCATGCGGCTCGGTTACCACGACGGGTCGACGCGCGGAAGGCGCCGATTCCGGCGGACGCGAGCGGCACGGCGAACGCCCCCATCCATGGTCGCCGATCGGTCGAGCTCAATCGCGGGCTGCGGGATGCGAGATGGATGTCGACGCGACGCGGCAGCCCTCGCGGGTGCTCGTGCGCTCACTCGGTAGGATGCATCGTCGGCGAGCTCTCGACCCGCCGGATCGGACCGGCTAAGAGGGGGCGCATGCCGACCGAGTTCCCTGGCGATCAGCCCATCACGCCGGTGGTCATCAAGCAGCACAAGCTCTCCGAAGAGGAGTACGCCAGGGTCGAGCGCTCGCTCGGTCGAGCGCCGACGTACACCGAGCTCGGCGTCTTCTCCGTGATGTGGAGCGAGCACTGCAGCTACAAGTCCTCGCGCGTCCACCTCAAGCGACTTCCGACCAAGGGACCGCGCGTCATTCAGGGACCCGGCGAGAACGCAGGCGTCGTCGACATCGGCGACGGCTTCGCGGCCGTCTTCAAGATGGAGTCGCACAACCACCCGAGCTTCATCGAGCCGTACCAGGGCGCGGCCACCGGCGTCGGCGGCATCCTCCGCGACGTGTTCACGATGGGCGCCCGCCCGATCGCGAGCTTGAACTCGCTCCGGTTCGGCCGCCCCGATCATCCGCGGACGCCAGAGCTCCTCCGAGGGGTCGTCGCTGGCATCGGCGGCTACGGCAACTCGATCGGCGTCCCGACCGTCGGCGGCGAGGTCCAGTTCGATCCGAGCTACGACGGCAACATCCTCGTCAACGCGTTCACGTGCGGCGTCGCTCGCACCGACCGCATCTTCTACGGACGCGCCGCGGGCATCGGGAACCCGATCCTCTACATCGGCGCGAAGACCGGCCGCGACGGCATCCACGGCGCGACGATGGCCTCCGACGAGTTCGGAGACAGCAAGGAAGGCAAGGGCGAGCTCGCCACGGCGAGCTCGATCAAGAAGGGCGTCCGCTCGACGATGCAGGTCGGCGACCCCTTCATGGGCAAGCTCCTCATCGAGGCGTGCCTCGAGCTCTTCGCTGCCGGCTGCCTCGAAGGCATCCAGGACATGGGCGCCGCCGGGCTCACCTCCTCGAGCGTCGAGATGGCGGGCCGCGCCGAGAACGGCATCGAGCTCGATCTCGACAAGATCCCGCGCCGCGCTCGCAAGATGAGCCCGTACGAGATCCTCCTCAGCGAGTCGCAGGAGCGCATGCTCCTCGTCGCGAAGCGCGGGCGCGAGGACGAGGTCTTCGCGATCTGCAAGAAGTGGGATCTCGACTGCGCCGTCGTCGGGCGCGTCACGGACACGAAGCGCTGGGTCGTCACCGCCACGCCGGGTTTCGACCCGCTCTCCGGGGAGGCGCCCCAGGGCGAGAAGCAGGTCTGTGCGGACATCCCCGTCAACGTCCTCACCGACGAGGCCCCCGTCTACGACCGCCCGCGAAAGCCTGCACCCGTCCGCGCCGACGTCGCCGTGCCCGAGACGACCGACCCGCGCGGCGACCTGCTCTCGCTCGTCGGCTCTCCCAACGTCGGCTCGCGCGCGTGGATCTGGCGCCAGTACGATCACATCGTCCGGGGCGGCACCGTCGTTCGTCCCGGATCCGACGCCGGGGTCGTGCGGGTCCCCTGCGAGCGCGACGGCAACGTCGTCATGAAGCACCTCGCGTTCGCGGTCGACTGCAACGGCCGCTACGTGGAGCTCGCGCCCGAGGAAGGCGCGAAGATGGCCGTCGCGGAGGTCTGCCGCAACATCGTCTGCTCCGGCGGCGAGCCGATCGGCATCACCGACTGCCTCAACTTCGCGAGCCCCGAGGACCCGGGGACGATGGACCAGTTCGCGCGCGCCATCGACGGGCTCGGCGCTGCATGCCGCGCGCTCGACGTGCCCATCGTGAGCGGCAACGTGAGCCTCTACAACGAGACGAGCGACGCCTCCGGGCGTAAGCCGATCCTCCCGACGCCCACGGTCGCTGCCGTGGGTCTCGTCCGGGACCCGAAGGACATCGTCACGCAGTGGTTTGCGCGTGAGGGCGACGTCGTCATCCTCCTCGGCGAGCTCACGCGCGGGTCGGCCGACGGGCTCGGCGGGAGCGAGTACCAGGCGCAGAAGACCGGCAAGCTC
>Ga0233377_1000444_pt1 | contig 19350 bp, 14 predicted proteins | sample ElkDunMinimDraft_6_FD_191540 | JGI IMG/M metagenome (GOLD analysis project Ga0233377, IMG submission 191540) | Fecal eukaryotic communites from dung pellets of Tule Elk in California, USA - Elk Dung E36 | ecosystem: Host-associated > Mammals > Digestive system > Large intestine > Fecal | place...
TATTAGGCTTCCTATTATTTTTTGTTTGAGCATTTGTATAATTGCCTAGCAATAAAAATGCAGCTATTATTAAAGAGATTTTAATTAGATTTTTCATTTTTATTTATTTTCCATAATTAGGATTCTGTGTCAATTGATCATTATATTGAATAGCAATAGAAGGGACAGGCCAAAGATAATCTCGGTCGAGTCGGAAGGCTCTGGAATCTATTCTAGCGCCACTAAGATTGAAAACATCAGAGTTCAACAGTTTATCTGCTATTTTCCACCTACGGATATCAAAATAATAGAGACCTTCACCCGCCAATTCAATTCTTCTTTCATGTCTAATTTCATCCCGAAGTTGAAGCTGGCTTAGATTTCTATTGTATTTCGGCATTTTTGCCCTTTCCCGAATTTGATCCAATGCCTGAAAAACTTCTTCAGAAGGTCCAGACAATTCATTCTGAGCTTCAGCAAAAGTTAATAATACGTCTGCATATCGAAGGACAATGTAATTTAACTCAGAAGTCCCACTCGTTTGTACGGCTACAGGTTTTTCCAAGTCTTTATAGACTGTATATTTCTTCAATCCAGCACCCGTACTTGGATATTGATTAGCAGCAACTGTAGCCCCTTTAAATTGAGAACCCGGTAGAATAACAGTTGCACCAAGTCTAGGGTCTCTGTTTTTATAAGGATTATTCTTATCAAATAAGGTAGATTTATCAATTGGCAGACCATCAACAGCATAATAATCTTCAATTAAATCAGGCAATGGGGATGAGCCCAATTGCTGATCAAGCGAAACATCCAAAGAATGGGCGAACTCTGGGTATGCATATTGAATATCAAAAATCACTTCGCTGTTACCTTCATTTTCTAAATAAAACAAGCCTCTATAATCTGAAAACAAACTATACACATCAAGAGCGATGACTTCTTTAGCAGTTTCAGCAGCTTCTTTCCATTGGCTGGCATATAATAGAACACGAGCTTTAAATGCTAAAACAGCCCCAAGAGTAGCTCTCCCCTTTTCTAAACCAGAATAAGTTTTTGCCAATGCATCAGGCTTACTAGCATCATCTAAGTCCGCAAGAATTTGTTTCAACAAATCATCAGCAGAGCTTCGCGCCAGTTTACCTTGGGATTCTAAGTTTGGAGCATCTGTAATTAAAGGAGCTCCAGCGTAAAGATTCCAAAGAGGAAAATAAAACAATGCTCTTAGAAATTTTGCTTCTGCTATATACCTTGCTTTAAGTTTTTCATCAAAATCTACCTGATCAATATTTGCCAAGATATTGTTAACCCTTCCAATACCTTCATAGCTAGAATTCCAAGTTCCGTTGAATTTTCCTGTATTCGCATCATGCAGACCTCGGGATATTAAATTTAAATCTCCATTATATTGGTAAGTATTTGGTGTCAAAGCATCTAAGTACACCATATTAGCAGCGGCATAGAATGAATTTCCATTATTCAAAACTGAATAAGCTCCAACCACCGCAGCTTCAACATTCTCCTTACTTGTCCAATAAGTATCTTGAGTGAAGCGATCAGTAGGAACAGTATCTAGATAGGAATCACAAGCAGATAAAAGCAGGACTCCAAAAATATAAAATATGATTTTTTTCATTTTTTCTTTTAAAGCGTTAGGTTAATTCCAGCCGTAATTGTTTTAACGTTTGGATACTCAATTAAATCAGCACGAGTCAGGTTTCGTTCAGGATCAGAAAACTTGAAATCAGAGAATGTCAAGATATTTTGAGCATTAACAAAAACCCTTAATCCTTTTATATGCAAAGGATTCATCAATTCAGAAGGGAGTTTATAACTCAATTGAATATTCTTCAATCTTAAGTATGATGCATTTCGAATCCAAAAACTCGAGGTTTGAAAATTCAAGGGATATCCATTTGATGTTGTCAATCTAGGTAAAGAAGCGTTTGGATTCTCGGGAGTCCATGAGTCCGTCAACCAATCCTTGGTAACACCTGCTCCATTTTTGTAAGGGAAGGCTAAGTTACCTGTCAGATAAGTATCAACCTTACCTACACCTTGAAAAATTGCTGATAAGTCGAACCCTTTATAGGCAAAGCCAAGATTAAAGCCATAGGTTAATTTTGGAAGACTATTTCCTATCACCGTCCGATCATTGTTATCGATAATTCCATTTTCATCTAAATCAGAATATCTAACATCACCCGGTTTAGTTCCATTAGATTGAAAGGCATGATTTTTTATTTCCTCCTCATTTTGAAATAAGCCATCAGCCTGTAGTCCAAAAAATGAATTGATAGAGTTTCCTTTTTGGATGATTGTGTTCGTTCCATAATAAACCTGATCTCTAAGATTTATTACTTCATTATTTATCCATGATCCAGTGGCCTGAATACTGAATTGGAAATCATTGATTTGATTTTTATAGCCGACAATTGCCTCAATTCCTTTATTGCTAACAGTACCAATATTTTGATAAGGACCATTTAGATTTCCCACTTGTCCGGGAATACTGATTTGTCTTAAGATATTCGAGGTAGTTTTATCAAACCAATCCAATTCCAAACTCAGGTTATTGTTTAGAAAACTAGCTTCCAGACCGACATCGGTTATACTTGTAGTTTCCCAAGTTATTTCTGGGTCAGAAATCTGTTTCACCGCGGCACCAGCCAGTAAATTTCCATTAAAGGTGTAATTTTCTCCAAGGCCAAAAGCATTAACATAACTAAAATTCGGGATTGCCTGATTCCCTAACTTTCCATAAGACGCACGTAATTTAAGATTGGAGACCCAATCAATAGGTTTAAAGAATTCTTCCTCACTAATCCTCCATCCAGCTGAAATAGAAGGAAAGAATCCCCATCTGTTGCCAGAAGCAAAGCGCGAGGAACCATCATAGCGAAAGTTGGCCTCCAGAAGATATCTATCCTTGAAGTTATAGTTTAACCTACCAAAATAAGATAACAATTTAGTAACGCTTGAGGTACCACTTACTTGTGGGGAGGTACTTCCAGCATCCAACTCAGTCAATTCATTGCTTAAATATCCTTGATTATAAGCTGAGAAATTTCCATTATCAAACTTTTCCCAACTAAATCCAGCCAATGCATCAATATGATGATCAGCGAATGATTTCACCCAATTAAGCGTGTGAAAATTTGTCAGATTAATTTTGTTGTTACTAATTTGTCGAATCCCTCTAACAGGCGTGTTTCCTATTGGAGTAACAACGCCAGTTTTAGGATTCGTTAGGTTAATGGATGGGTAAGAATATTTCTCCTGACCGTATATTAAGTTTGCTGCAATCGTTGTTTTATACTTAAGATCAAATGGTAATTTAAACTCTAAGAATACATTTGCAAGGGGATTAAAATTATTGTATTTCCTAAAACCCTCTTTTGATAAGGCAACCGTATTTCGAAAAAAATTATGACCAGGAACACGAATCCATTGATCCGCATAAGTACCATCTTGAGCATAAGGCACCTGAAAAGGTAGAGCGCGGTAGGTTAAGCCCAGAATCCCCCCCTCCCCATTTCCTTCATCAGCAGTATATGCACTTTCCTGGTTGAAACCATAAGTTCCGATTAATGATGCACCAACCTTTAAATAGTTAGTTATTTCACTTTGCACATTAGAGTTGATGGAGTATCTCTGTCCAAATGTTTCAATCAAGATACCTTGTTGATCGAGATAACCTAAGGAAACTGAATAAGTAGTTTTTTCACTTCCACCAGCAAATCGTAAATTATGTTCCTGAATAGGAGCATTCTTGAACATGATATCCATCCAATCCGTATTTGCATAGACATAACCATCATTGTTATTCCGAAATTCATTGATTAATTCATCTGAATATTCAGCTGATTTACCTTCATTTATCAAGGCCCTATTCCTTCCAGTCATATAATCAACCGTATTCGTAACTGCATCAGGAAATTTAGTAGCAGATTGAGAACCAAAATAAACAGAATAATCTACGGTTGAAGTACCTTTAGTACCCTGTTTAGTAGTGATTAAAATCACCCCATTTGCAGCCCTATTTCCATAAATAGAAGCAGAAGCAGCATCTTTTAAAACTGAAATAGATTCAATATCATTTGGATTGATTTTATTAATATCATATTCAACCCCGTCAACCAAAACCAAGGGGTTATTATCATTTAGCGTGCCTAGTCCTCTAATTCTGATATTTGCTCCATCAGCGCCGGGTCTACCCTTTGTTTGGTTAGTATAAACACCAGGAAGATTTTGCAAAGCCTGTGAGGAACTGGTAATTGGGCGATTATTTAAAGTCTTTCCGTCGAGGCTGGCAACTGCACCAGTCAAATTCGCACGTTTCTGTTTTCCATAGCCAACCACCACTACTTCTTCTACATCAGAAGATATTTCATCCAGCGTAATTATTATTGGTGAAGTTTCTATTACAAGCTCTTTGGATTGATACCCTACAAAAGAAACAGTAACAGTAAAGGGAAGTTTTTGACCTGTTACAAATTGAAATTCACCATCTCGATTTGTCTTAACGGCATGTGTTACCGCTTTCAATTGTATGGTAGCACCTTCAATTGGGTAAGAGGTTTTAGAATCAATTACTTTACCCTGTAAAGAGGCATTAATTATTGGGTTAGATTCCTGCGCTAAAGCATTAATTGAAAAGTTTAGGCATAGAAATAACAGATAAGAGTATATCCATACTCTATTATTTTTCATATATTTATTCGGTTTAATGTTAGAAATGCATGCAAGTGCCAACGCCAATTGAGATCTTGTATGCCGGATTAAACTTTGGGAAGCTTAGCTTCCCTTTTTTATTTTATTTCTTTAAAAAAATCACATTCGCATCCTATAATGCAAGCAATAGAGAATGACAAAATTGGGGTAATTGTCAATGTTGCGAATTTCGTTTTGTAGTTTTTTTAACATAAATTTCTTTTGTTTTTCTTGAGTTTAGGTATTTATTATAATTCAAAGATAATGTAAAACATTATAATGTCTACTAATTTAGTAGATTATTTTTAATAAAAGAAGCGAAATAAATTAAAAAACACTGATTATCAATATTTTAAAATACAACATTTGATATATCAATCGTATATAATATATAAGTAGCTAGAAACACCCTCCTATAATTAGGTATTTTTTCCTGCATCTTAATTCAAGATATTTGATAATTACCTATTAAAATAAAACATAAGTCTATCTAACCTAAATCCTAATTATTCTAATAGTTCTATTATCAATTGAGGTTTGGAACAACCAATTTGGAACGAGATTAGAATAAGTTTTTAATTAGTATTGAAGAGAATGGCAAAGGATTTGACAAGAAGGATTAAAAAAGAATGGGGTTAAATAATAGGAAAAGATCGGCACTAGTGAAGTTATTGCCTAATGTAGAATTAGGAATAATTAAAAGATAACCCTTAAATACTGAATGATATGTTTGACGAGAAGAAAACACTTGCCTTAGTAGATGATCATCCAATTGTTATTGAAGGATTAAAATCTGTTATTACCGCTTGGAATAGTCATTATAATTTACTCTGCTTTTCGGATGGAAACTCGGCACTTACATTTATTAAGAACAATGAAGTAGACATCGTTTTGTTAGACATATCCCTACCAGACATCAATGGATTGGAGGTATGCAAAATTATAAAAACAGAAAATCCCAAAGTAAAAGTTGTTGGATTAAGCAATCAGGCTGATTATAGTATAATATCGAGAATGCTGGAAAATGGGGCTTCCGGATTTCTATTAAAAGAAGTATCCTCAAGCGAGATCATGAAAGGGATAGAGCAAGTATTAAAAGGAGAAACGGTTCTGTGTGAAGAGGTCAAGAAAATTCTTTCCAATAAATCAACACAAACTCCGAAAATTCCATCACTGACAAAAAGAGAAAAACAATTAATTCTATTGCTTGCACAAGGAAAAACCACGAGTAAAATCGCAGAAGAGTTACAATTAAGCAAGTTAACGGTTGATACCTATCGCAAGAATTTGTTACAAAAATTCAGTGTCAAAAACAGCAGTGAGTTATTGGTATTGTTGATTGAACACAAAATGCTATAGTCAAATATAACCTTAAAATATACTATTAGGAATTGAAATGATAGGCCTAAGGATTCTCAGATATAATTAGTTACCTCACATATCCAATCTAATTTTATATTCTAAAACATTTATCTAACTTTGCGGCTATATAAAGTTAACAAGCTTTTGATTAGAATAACATTGGTGCAGAAAACGAAAATTCAATATAAAAACCCCAATAAATCATTTCACCATGCCTTTGCAATTTAACACCGTAAAATTATTTGCTGGTTCAGGAACACTAGACTTAGCAGGCAAGATATCAAAATCATACGGAAAACCCCTAGGAGACATGACCTTGTCAAAGTTTTCAGACGGCGAAATTCAACCATTCTATAACGAATCGATTCGTGGTAGTGATGTTTTCCTAATCCAATCTACCAACCAACCTACAGACAATTTATTAGAGTTATTGCTAATGATTGATGCAGCGAAGCGAGCTTCCGCACATTACATTACTGTAGTAGTTCCTTATTTTGGGTATGCACGTCAAGACCGTAAGGATAAACCACGTGTTGCCATTGGCGCAAAAATGATCGCTAATTTAATTACGGCAGCTGGTGCTCATCGCATTATGACCATGGATTTACATGCTGCACAAATTCAAGGATTTTTTGACATCCCTGTAGATCATTTGGATGGCGCTATCATCTTCGTTCCATATATCAAGTCATTGAATTTAGAGAACTTAATGATTGCCTCGCCAGATATGGGCGGTTCATACCGAGCACGTACATTTGCAAAATTCTTCAATGCAGAAGTTGTTATCTGTGATAAACGCAGAAAGCGTGCAAATGAAATTGAATCAATGTCAATAATCGGAGATGTTACCGGTCAAGACGTTGTATTAATTGATGATATCTGTGATACAGCAGGCACCTTATCAAAAGCTGCGGCATTAATTATGGAAAATGGCGCTAGGTCAGTACGCGCAGTTTGTACCCATGCTGTATTATCTGGTAATGCTTATGAAACCATTCAAAATTCTGTATTATCAGAAATGATCGTAACAGACACGATCCAATTAAACCCTGAAAAAGCGGCGAAATGTTCCAAAATCAAGCTTTTATCAACGGCGAACTTATTTGCAAACGCGATTAAAAATGTAAATGAACACGGTTCTATTTCGGATTTATTTGATGTTAAATAAACCAAGAATCTGTTAATATATTAAAAAAGGATATTCCGCAAGGAGTATCCTTTTTAGTTTATCCCCTCTCCTATAGCAATTTATTTTGAGTCAACGTTAAATTTCCTTTTAACAATTGAACTAATTGATTATCTTTGCACCTCAAAATTTAATATATTATAAATATGAAATCAATTGCTATTAGCGGTTCTGCAAGACAGAACGTAGGGAAAAGAGATGCTAAGGAATTGCGTTACGAGGGAAAAATCCCTGCAGTTCTTTACGGAGGTAAAGAACAAACACATTTCTCTGTATCCGCAGCTGATTTGAAACCAGTTTTATACACACCAGAAGTTATCTTCGTAGAATTGGTTATCGATGGCAAAAAATCTAAAGCTATCGTTCAAGAAGCTCAATTCCACCCATTAAATGATGAAGTTACACATGTTGACTTTTTACAATTAATTGATGACAAAGAAGTTTCAGTTAATATCCCAATTAAACTAACAGGTACTTCTCCAGGTGTTAAAATGGGGGGTAAATTAGTTCAAAAATTACGTAGCCTTCGTGTTAAAGCACTTCCAAACAGTTTACCTCAAGAAATCGAAGTTCCTATGGAAAGTCTTGAAGTAGGTAAATCTTACCGTGTTAGTCAAGTAACTTTAACTGATGCTAAAGTATTAAACAACTCTGACGATACTATCGTTTCAGTTACTATGTCACGTGCTCTACGTCAAGCAGAGCAAGAAGCTGCTAAAGCTGCTGGTAAAGGTGGTAAAAAATAATTAATACTTTTATTTAGTATAAATGAAGAAGGCATCAAATATTTGATGCCTTCTTTGTTTTCAAAGGCAGTTTCTGCCTTTTTACTTAAATTAATTTTCACAGTTATATTTTCTAGACACAAAAAATTGAGTCAAAGAATAATGCGTTTTTAGACAAGCGTTTCTTCTAGTTTTATAGATTTCGGAAACAAAATATTATTTTCTAAATGAATATGTTTATGCAAATCTTGTTCGAACTCTTTCAGCATTTCAAAAGCAACTTTATAAGTACTGCATGCATCTTCAGGAGCGGTATAATTATTGGTTAGTTCCGCAATTTTTCCAAAACGATCACCTTCCGTTTCATGTTCATGAATCATCATACTAATTGGATTTTGTACCGAACCAAATCCTGGTTGAACATATTGACCATTATTGTTTTTTGATTCTTCCATTTTTTCAATAAAGGGAAATAAAATTTTCTCTTCTTTTTCTAAATGATGCCCCAATTCTAAAGCACATTCTTCAAAAAGTCTATTAATCTCATGAAGTTCAGGATGTCTTTCAGCATGCACTCTGCAAACCTTATTTAAATAAGCCAGTAACACCGGAGTTTTCTCCCTTATGTATCGATGATGAGTTTTTACGATGTAAGCAGCCAATAAATCCGAAGGCCAAGAATTAAAATCAATTTGTTCATTAGACGATTCATTCAAGACAGTATTTAATTCAGCCAATATTGCCGCCTTATTAATTCCTTTCTTTTCAATTACACTTCCAATTGAAACCTGCCCGCCGCAACAAAAGTCCAGCCCATATTTTGTAAATACTGCTGCTGTTTTAAAATTATTAGCCACAACATCTCCAATTTTTTCATTTATTAAGTTTTCCATGATTTTATATTTTATTGTTATCTGTTATAATCAAATTGTAACCACACGCAAAAGGATTGAATGTATCTTGAATTTCTATTGCAATATTTAATTTCCATTTAAGACAAAATTGTCTTTTATAAAGCTTATAAAAAATTACATTGGTCACATTTTTCAGTGATACTGAAAGAGTTTTAGAAATACTTATCAATTTAGATTTGAAATGCATAGTCATTTTCAAAGTATATTTAACAAATGGCAGATAAATCTTACTTTTGCAAGCATGAATTATCTAATAGTAGGATTAGGAAATATTGGTAAGGAATATGCAGACACAAGGCACAATATAGGCTTTATGGTTGCAGATGAACTAGCAAATCAAGCAGGAAGCAGCTGGTCGACCTTAAAACATGCTTTTTATACAGAATACAAGCAACGAGGACACAATGTACATGTGATTAAGCCAACGACTTTTATGAACCTAAGTGGAAAGGCAGTAAACTATTGGATGCAGGAGTTAAAGGTTCCAATTGAGAATGTTTTAGTTATAGTTGATGATTTAGCTATTCCATTTGGATCCATAAGGCTAAAACCCAAGGGATCTGCTGCTGGGCATAATGGATTACGCTCCATTGAAGCCTCAGTTGGAGGTCAACATTATGCAAGACTTCGGTTTGGCATTGGAGATAACTATCCTAAGGGAAGACAAGTGGATTATGTTTTAGGCGCCTTTGACAAAGAGGAACAAAGAGACTTACCAGCACATATTGAACATTCAGTTAAGATGGTAAATAGTTTTATTAATATTGGAATAGAACTAACAATGACCAATTTAAATACCAAATAATATACAGAGTATCTCAAGAAAACATTTTAATACTTGAGCTTAAATAGCCCTGTAATTTTTAAAGATATAAAATAATAAAAGGCAACCTACGGGTTGCCTTTCTTGCCTAATTTTGATTAATTAATTATTATTTATTAAAGAATTTATTTTTTATCGTTAGATTTTGTTGTAATTATTATAACTCCATCTTTTCCCTTTTTCCCATAAATAGCCTTAGCAACTCCAGCATCTAGCTTTGTCAAATATTCAATACTATCTGGATTAAGCTTTTTCAGATCCTTAAAGCTTGATTTTTTTCCATCAATCACAATAAATGCATTTTCAAGCGTTTTACTACTTAGGAGTTCTCTTGAGGATACTTTCACGGTCGTGTCAGCACTAAATTTTTTTCCAGAAATAAATACCCTTCTAATTTCTGAATTTGTCGGATCAGGCTCACCCCTAACCGTTATACTACCAGATTCTGTTGGTGCTTTTCCTACAACTATTACTTCTTGCAATTCTTTTTTTTCGTCTTTAACTACTTTATCTGCACTAAATTCACCTTTTCCCGTAATAATCACATTTTCAATTTCGGAAGAATTTTTTACTGGCTCTCCTTTAAGCATTATCCTTGCAGGCTTGATAGTCTGACTCTGTTCACTCTCTGAATCATTATCAATGTCATGCTTTTGAGCATAATCATTGGTTACTACTATAATCTGCGCCTTAGCACCATTAGCAGCTTTAATTACCGCAATACTATTAATCTGATTAGGATCCAGATTATTAAACCTCTCCCTGGAAGACTTTGCTTCATTTATAATGTATTCTGTGTCGAGAGGAATTCCATTCTTATTTAATAACGTATTTGCACTGAATTTTACAGAAGTATTCTTATCACTTTTAATGCCGACTCCCTTTAATTCTCCAACTAAACCTTCGGGTGTTTTATATACAGATCCATCCTTGTTTTTCTTAGTTTTAATAACCATAACTCCGTTTTTGCCTCTTTCTCCATACTTTATCGCGTCTTTACCTGTAAATACAGAAAAATCTGCTATTGATTCAGGCTTTAGATTTGAAGGATCAAATCCTTTTGGCATCTCTTCTCCATCCAAAACAATCAATGGATTTTTCGTTGAATCTCCTCCATTTTTCTTAACTATAGTAATTGACCTCATTACATTCTCTGCAGAACCATTATGCCCTTCAGGATCTACATAATCTGCATATTCCTTAGTGTTTAAAATAACCGTTTCTACTTTATTAGTATCCACAGGTTTGTTTTGAATCAGGACTTCCTTGATCTGCTGTTTTAGATCTGTGTCTTTCAACTTAATAACAACCGTTTCGATTTTGGCTTCTGCCTGATTGACTGTAAATGTAATTCCGGTAATGATCAAGACTGGTAGTAGGAAAACATACTTGCTGAGTTCCAGTTTGGATGATCTTTTTTTGTTCATCATCATAATGCGCTTTTTTAAGGTTTTAAAATTAAACTGATTGCTAATGCCTACCCGAGCACCCTGCTTGGTCACATGTAACAATGAGTATTGATAAGTCTGTCGGTCTACACCCTTATCCAGCACTTGTTGATCAGTCAAGAACTCTAGATTTTGACGTACGGCTTTGCGCATTAGCCACACGAAGGGATTATACCAACAGATTAACAACACTATTTCAAACAGTAACACATCAATACTGTGATGGCCTCTCACATGTACATGCTCGTGCTTGAAAATATCATTTAGCTCCAATTCCTGGTGCTGTTCTTTATGCAAATAGATTTTATTAAAAAATGAGAAAGGAGTAATTGGAAAAATAACATTTCTAAACAAATACTCTCTCCACTGGGATGGTTTAGAATAGAAATGTATCCTTACTAAACTAATAAGTTGAGCAATAAGCTTTACTAAAAGCAAAACAGCTCCAATACCCAGGATGTAAATCAACAAATCATTCAAACTGAAATTATCTTCACTTTTTTCAAGAACAAAAGGAATATAGTTTAAAATAAGCCCCTGAGGAATTTCAATCTTCTCAGCAAACCAATCTTTAATATTTAAAAACGGATAGATAAAGGCATACACCGACCCTGTTAAAAAATAAACCCTATTAAGCGTATAAAATGTTAAATTCTTTAGCAAAAGCTGATATCCCAAAAACAGAAGGGCTAATAACAAATTGACCTGAATGATATAAGTTAATAGTGATTCCATGACCTCAAGATTTATTGTTTTTAATCATATCCATGATTTCCTCTAATTCCTTTTGGCTCAATTTCTCTTCTTTCACAAAGAAAGAAACCATCTCTTTATAAGAGTTTTTAAAATAATCACCTACAAAGGAATTCATAAATTTAGCTTTGTACTCTTCAGAATCAACCATTGGTTCGTAGCGTTTTGCATTTGCATACTTTACAGGCTTTACATAACCTTTCTTTTCGAGATTTCGGATAGTAGATGCCAAGGTCGTATAAGGCGTTTCCTTATCCTTTAAATTATCCAGAATTTCACGAATAAATCCACCATTTAATTGCCAGATTGACAACATTGCTTCCTCTTCCTGTATAGTTAGTTTTTCCATTGTTCTACGTATTTTTCACTAAATTACGATATTTTCGTAGATATCAAAATATTTTAACATTTTTTTTGAAGTTTACACCCTAAGTATGAGAGGAATAATTGAACAATTATTGATAAATACAATAATATAGTGCTTTTTAGTAAAGAATTGTCCTGAATGAACAAATTGAAAATTTATGCAGTAAATCTGTCTTAAAATGACTATTTTGTGTCATAATTATTCATATTCTACATCTGAAAATAGAAATCAATTTTATACATTTGTAAGAATACGATAAAAGTATAAAACACAAATAATACAAGAAATTTGATTATGTCGGAAACTGCATCTATTAACTTAAATGGGTCTACATATGAAATGCCTGTAATCACAGGAACGGAAGATGAAAAAGCCCTAGATATTTCAAAATTAAGAGATTCAACTGGATACATTACCTTAGATCCAGGATTCAAAAACACAGGTTCTACAAAGAGTGCCATCACCTTTTTAGATGGAGAAAAAGGTATCCTTAGATATAGAGGATATGCTATTGAAGATTTAGCTGAAAAATCAACCTTCCTAGAAGTTGCTTACTTATTAATTTATGGTGAGCTTCCTACTAAAGAAATATTAGAGAAATTCCGTTCAGATATTAGAGCACAAATGATGATTCACGAAGATATGAAGAATTTCTTTGCTGGATTTCCATCTAAGTCACATCCAATGGGACAGTTATCATGTTTAGTTGGAGCACTTTCTGCATTCTATCCTGAGTCATTGAATCCAAATCAAACTGAAGAGGAAGAAAACAAAACTATTATTAATTTATTGGCAAAAATGCCGACTATCGTTTCATGGATCCAAAAGAAATCATTGGGTCATCCGGTAGTTTATCCAAAAAACAACTTCGGTTATATTGAGAATTTCTTGAATATGATTTTTGGAGAAGTTAATCAGGATAAAACTTTTGATCCATTGATAATTGATGCGATGCATAAATTATTGATTTTACATGCTGATCATGAGCAAAATTGTTCAACATCCACAGTACGCATGGTTGGATCTTCAAATGCAAATTTGTATGCTTCAATCTCAGCTGGAATAAACGCACTATGGGGACCACTTCATGGTGGAGCAAATCAAGCGGTAATTGAGATGCTAGAGGCTATTAAAGCAGATGGCGGCGATGCTGATAAATATTTGGCTAAAGCGAAAGATAAAAACGATCCATTCCGTTTAATGGGATTTGGACACCGTGTTTACAAGAACTTCGATCCACGTGCTAAGATTATCAAAAAAGCATGTGATGATGTATTGGAGAAATTAGGCGTACAAGATCCAATTTTGGATATAGCAAAACGTCTTGAAGAAGCTGCATTGAACGATCAGTACTTTATCGACCGTAAATTATATCCAAATGTTGACTTTTATTCAGGTATCATCTACCGTGCATTAGGATTTAATTCAGACATGTTCACAGTATTGTTTGCTTTAGGTCGTCTACCGGGATGGATTGCGCAATGGAAAGAAATGCGTGATAATAAAGAGCCTATTGGTCGTCCAAGACAAGTATATATCGGTCAAAACCTACGTCCTTACGTAGAAATCTCTGACAGAAAATAAGATAATATTATTATAACAAAGAAAGCCCTGACGTTGTCGGGGCTTTCTTTGTTATGTATATAAGTAATTAAAGTTTATACCACTATAATCAAGCTCAAAACTATTAAATAAAAAAATCTTAATCGGAATAAAAGGATTACAGTTAAACAGCAGAAAGTTGAACCCAATGACACAAAAAAAACTCCCATCAGGAGCTTTAAAAATTTTTATAGATGCTTAAAATTAATTTCTGATAGAAATACGCTTAACAATTGTTTCGGAACCACCGGAAACTCTAACAAAATAAAATCCATCGGCTAATTTGTTTTGCGTATCAAAGCTCAGGCTTTGCATTCCAGCGTCCAAACTAGCATTATGTAAATTTAACACTTCATTACCTAAAGCATCCATTACTTTTATTGTAATATTATTTACCTTTGCGAGCTTGAATGTTACAGAGATTTGTTCTGAGATCGGGTTATAAAAAACCTTAACATTGTTTATAAGCTTATCGTTCTCTTCCTCTTTAGGTTTAGAGCTTTCAAAAGCTATATAATTAGCACTTGTTAAATAGTTCGAAGATTCAGAAGAAACAGAAGAATTAGAAGCCAGCGCATAGCTTCCTAAGCCCAATGAAAGGCATAGAGTGCAGAGAGCAAGTTTCGATATTTTTCTTAATTCTAATTTCATGTTTCTATATGGATGTTCGAAAAAGGTTATGGTTTAATCAAATGTAAACATTTATTCCATAATTCCTAGTACAAAAGTAACTATTTTTAGATTTTATAAGGTGAAATTTTAAATGCTTTAACAATTTTTAACAGGAAAATACGTTGTCGCATTAAAAGTTGTAATTTCGCCACTTATTCAATAAAGAATACTAACATTAAATTAATATGTCAGGAGATCATAAGCAAAACCTTCAGCGTCTTAGCTGGTCAGGTTTATTAATCAGTTTAGGTATCATTTTCGGTGATATCGGGACTTCTCCCCTCTACGTTTTCAAAGCAATTTTTAACAAAGGTGAAATACAGGAAATAATGATCTATGGAGGTCTTTCATGTATTTTTTGGACCTTAACCCTTCAAACTACAATTAAGTACGTTATTATCACACTTAATGCAGATAACAAGGGCGAAGGAGGAATTTTATCTTTGTACTCTTTAGTGCGAAAAAAAGCTAAATGGTTAATTATTCCGGCTATCATTGGCGGGAGTACACTTTTAGCTGATGGCATGATTACTCCAGCAATTACGATATCTTCAGCGGTTGAGGGTATTGCAATTAAAAACCCTGGATTTCCAACTATTCCAATTGTTGTATTAATTATATCCTTACTTTTTATTATCCAACGATTTGGGACAAACATCGTAGGGCGGGTTTTTGGTCCCTTGATGTTTATTTGGTTCTCAACTATTGGGATTCTTGGGTTTTCATACATTCATATTTCGCCTGAAATTTGGAAGGCAATAAACCCATATTATGCTTATGAATTACTTGCCACTTATCCAAATGCATGGTTCATAATTGGAGCGATATTCCTGTGTACAACAGGAGCTGAAGCACTTTATTCGGATATGGGACATTGTGGGAAATCCAATATTAGAATTAGCTGGATCTTTGTAAAGTTAATGTTGATTTTCAATTATTTCGGACAAGGAGCTTGGCTTTTAGAACATGTAGGGACTCAGATGGGCGAGATAAATCCTTTCTATGCGATTATGCCAGATTGGTTTATAATCTGGGGAGTTACTATCGCTACGATAGCAGCAATCATAGCCAGTCAAGCTATGATTTCAGGTTCATTTACCTTAATAGCCGAGGCTGTCCGTTTAAATATATGGCCAAAAGTAGCAATCCGATATCCAAGTGACCATAAAGGACAAATCTATGTTCCATCGGTTAACCTCATCTTGTATTTAGGCTGTATGCTGATTATTCTGATTTTCCGAGAATCAAGTAATATGGAAGCGGCGTATGGATTAGCTATTAACTTAACTTTCATTATGACAACTATCTTAATGACAGTTTTCATGCTCCGTAAAAGAATCAACTCTGTTTTAGTAGGTATTTTTGCAGTTGTTTATATTATTATCGAGTTTGCATTCCTAGTAGGTAATATTAGTAAAATTGCACATGGAGGATGGTTAACTCTACTACTTGCCTTAACACTATTCATCATTATGTATAGCTGGTATGGCGCAAGAAAAATCAAGAATAGTTTTGTTAAGTTTATCAAGATTAAGGACTACTTCCCTATTCTATCTGAATTGAGTGAAGATAAATCAGTACCACAGTTTTCTTCCCATCTAGTATATTTGACAAGTGCCAATAATATCAATGAGGTAGAGGCAAAAATCACCTATTCCATCATTAATAAAAAACCGAAGCGTGCAGATGTCTATTGGCTTGTCCACGTTGATGTAATGGACAATCCACATACAAAAGAATACAAGGTAACACAGTTGATTCCGGGTAAACTTATCCGCATTGATTTTCACTTAGGGTTCCGTGAAGAGCAAAAAATCAGTTTACTTTTCCGAAAGGTCGTTGAGGATATGGTAAACAAAGGTGAAATAAATATCACCAGTAACTATGAGACATTAAGGAAATATAACATCCCTGGTGATTTTAACTTTGTTGTATTAGAAAAAGTAATTTCGAAAACCCATTTCTTGAAATGGAATGAGAAAATCATTCTTGAAATATATAAGATTCTGAAGAAATTCAGTCTTTCAGAAGAGAAAGGCTTTGGATTGGACAGCAGTTTTGTAACATTAGAACGTGTTCCCCTTACTATTCCGAATACCGAGGAAGTAAAACTCACAAGGTTATAAAAAGATTAAGGCTGCCAATTGGCAGCCTTAATCTTTTTTATTTATTTTCTTTTAGCTCTCTCAATTTGGAATGTTTATATCCATATCCAAAATATATTACAAGACCTGCGACTAACCAAAGAAGAAAGATTATCCAGTTACTAGCTCCTAATTCTGACATTAAATATAAATTGATCAGAATTCCAGTAACCGGAAGTAATGAGAAATTATATTTAAAGCTCAATACACTCATAACTAACCAGACAATCCAGAATACAATTACAAGTGATTTATGTAATAGAATCGCTGTAGATCCCATGTTCATCCAATCAGAAATTGACTCACCACTAAATTTTACAGCCAAAATTAAACCTACAATCAATCCAATTCCCACAATGTATTTCCCATTGATATATGGAACTTTGAATTTAGAACGTTTAGATAATCCTGAATGGTCCATATACAAAACCCCGCAACAAACTAAAATAAAAGCAAAGAAAGTTCCTACAGAAGTTAAATCAACAAAAAAGTCCATTTTGAAGAATAGCGCAGGAATTGCCACTACAATACCCGTTACAATGGTAGCAAAGGAAGGCGTTTTATATTTAGGATGAATGGTAGAGAATTTCTTCCATAACAAACCATCTCTACTCATGGTCATCCAAATTCTTGGTTGAGCCAACTGAAAAACCAGCAATGCACTAGTAATAGCAATAACAGAAGTTACAGAGATTATGCCCGCCATATGATCAAAGCCTACATATTCAAAAACATAGGCCAAAGGATCCTTAACATTTAATTCCTTATAGTTCACCATTCCTGTTAGAACTAAGGTTATAGCAACATATAGTACAGCACAGATTAATAAACAATAGATCATTGCTTTTGGTAGATCTCTTTGAGGATTCTTACATTCCTCGGCAGTAGTAGATATGGAATCAAATCCAATAAATGCGAAGAAAACTGCAGCAACGCCACTCATTACTCCACCAATACCATTAGGAGCAAATGGAACCCAATTCTCAGGTTTCACAAAGAAAATTCCACCAAAGATTACGGCAAGGATAATCCCGATCTTAATAAGTACCATAATATTACTTGCGCGTCTAGACTCTTTAATTCCTATATAAACTAACCAGGTAACCAAGAAAGTTATAAGACCAGCAGGCATATCGAGGATAATAGGAATATCTAGAATACGCGGAGCGGCATCATAAGCTTGCAAAGCAAGCTGATCTATTTTCTCCATGTTTTCAAGGCCTACCTCTAAGAATTTCTGATGGGCATCTAAAGCATAACCAGGCGCCATGGTCATCCAGGGCGGTAAATGTATCCCAAAACCTTCGAGCATAGAAACAAAATACTGAGACCAAGAAATGGCGACCACCATGTTTGACACAGCATATTCAAGAACTAATGCCCAGCCTATAATCCAGGCAAATAATTCACCGAAAGCTACATAAGCATAAGTATAAGCACTACCTGAGACAGGGACAGTACTAGCAAATTGGGCATAGGAAAGAGCAGTAAAAACACAGGCAAAAGCAACAAAAACGAATAACAGAGAAACCGCAGGTCCTCCATTATAACTCGCTAAACCAATCGTGCTGAAAATTCCAGCGCCGACAATTGCTGCTATACCTAAGGATACTAAATCCCGAACTCCTAAAATTTTTGCTAATCCAGAACCACCATGTTCAGCGTCTGAAAGAATTTGATCTACGCTTTTCTTTCGGAAAAGTCTATTAGCCATATTTAGTTAATTTTATTGGACAAGTAACAAAAGTGAAAAAAATTATGACAAATACGTTAAGTTATCATGAATATATGTGTAGATATTTTTGAAATCTTTAAGATTTTTATCGCAGTATTCCACTAATACTGCTGTCAATCCCTCATGAATACCGTTTGGCGTATCGAAAGTCCAAATTCTTTTCGAAATGTTTATAAGAGGTTTGGATATTTGGTCTAAATCCTTGTAATCTGCAATATATCTCCATTCCAGGAATTTATCATAAAAAGCAATAAATCCATCAACATCCACTACACCAATAGTCTTCAAATAATTCTTTAAGACAGGGCGATTGATGTTTTCTAAATGCTCGTATAATCTAGCGACATTAACCAATTGATGTTTGATAAGTAAATGATCCAACATTAACTCAACAGCAATATGAGCCATAAAAGTACCCCTTATTGGAGTCCCTTCAAGTACGGGATCAATTTTACGTTTTAGATGATGACAATGGGAAACGAAGAACTCACTACTATGGAATAGTTTATCAACCTCTACATGGCGATACCAACCTTCGGAAATTTCCATACTCAATGGATGAGAAAAAAGCTGTTCTTCAAACTTCTGAGGATGAAACACATACGATTTATCGACATTTTTCAATAAGTCCGGTAGCAACGAACCCAACACCCGTTCAGGAACAGTTGCAAACCTTTCAAAATAGAAATGTGAAAGAAAATTCATCCGCAATTACTAATCAATTATTCTCTGAAAGATACAGTTTAATCTTGTATCTTTGCAAATAAATAAAAATCTTAAGGGTAAAATATGAACTTCGTAGAAGAACTACGCTGGAGAGGCATGCTTCAAGATATCATGCCAGGAACAGAGGAATTGTTAAACAAAGAACAAGTAGCGGGTTATATCGGTTTCGACCCAACAGGCGATTCTCTACATGTTGGTCAT
>Ga0233377_1000445_pt1 | contig 19341 bp, 16 predicted proteins | sample ElkDunMinimDraft_6_FD_191540 | JGI IMG/M metagenome (GOLD analysis project Ga0233377, IMG submission 191540) | Fecal eukaryotic communites from dung pellets of Tule Elk in California, USA - Elk Dung E36 | ecosystem: Host-associated > Mammals > Digestive system > Large intestine > Fecal | place...
TACCAACATATGCATTGTAAAGATTAACAACAAATTTTGTCATTTCTTTAAACGCTTGCCCACTTAATCCTAAGTTAAATGCGATGTTTCTTGCTTGAAAACCTTGAATTCCTACTCGAGGATCAATGATTTCTTTGTAAATCAATTCTGGAGTATGCTCAGCAACTGCTTCGATGTCCATCCCTCCTTCAGTTGAATATACGATAGTATTTCTTCCTTGCTCTCTATCTAAAAGAACTGACATATAAAATTCAGATGTTTCAGATTCACCTGGATAATATACATCTTGTGCAATTAATACCTTATTTACTTTTTTAGCCTTACCATTTGTTTGAGCAGTTTCAAGGTGACCACCAAGGATTCCTTTTACTTTCTCCTCAATTTCTCCAAGACCTTTAGCTAAAACTACACCATTAGATCCAGTTTCTTCAACCTTTCCTTTTCCTCTACCACCAGCGTGAATTTGCGCTTTTACAACATACCAACCTGTACCAGTTTGTTCTGTTAACTTTTTTGCAGCTTCAACCGCATCTTCTACTTTGTCGATTACAATACCCTCTTGAACGGCTACTCCGTAGCTTTTAAGTATTGACTTACCTTGATATTCGTGTAAATTCATTGTTTATGACTTTATTTTAGCGTTGTAAAAATACTATTTTCTAATGAATGAGCAAGTATTCTGCGAAATGTTTGAACTTTTTTCTTAAAAGATTCTTAAAAATTTAAAATCCTCAAATAAAATAACTAATCATTTGCACAGGCAACATCTCTTATAGAAAAAGATTACACAAATTCGTGTAATCTTTCTTAAATCAATTTAGCTTTTGCTTTTTAATTCCCAAATGTATTTACCCAACTTGAGGCAACATTTCTTGATTTAAATTGCTCTGCTTTCATATCCTTGATATCATTCCAAATCTGGTTAATTCCATGTTGCAATGCATCTTTCTCATCTTCCATAGCTGTAACAACAACTGCTGGATCAGAAAAATAATGCTTCACAAAATTTGTATCAAAATCACCTGATTGAAATGCTTCATTTTTTAAAACGAACTTTCCAAAATCCAATGTTGTTTTAACTCCTGAAATTTGGTATTCATCAATTGCGATTAATGCTCTTGAAATCGCTGATTTACGGTCTTTCCCCCAAACTACCAATTTCGCAATCATAGGATCGTAAAAAATTGGAATGTCCATGCCTTCTAAAAACGCATCGTCTACACGAATTGAACGTCCACTTGGAACACGGTATCTTTTTAAGTTACCTATATCCGGTGTAAATCCATTTAAGGTATCTTCAGCGTAAACGCGAATTTCAATTGCATGACCATTAATAGCCAATTCATCTTGTTTTTTAGGTAATTCTTCGCCTCTTGCAACACGAATTTGCCATTCAACCAAATCCAATCCAGTAATTTCTTCCGTAACAGGATGTTCAACTTGCAAACGAGTATTCATTTCTAAAAAGAAGAAATCCATGTTTCCATCAACTAGGAACTCTACTGTTCCTGCTCCTTCATAGTTACACGCCTTACATACTGCAACTGCTGCCTCTCCCATTTGCTGTCTTAGTTCTGGCGTCAACAAAGCACTTGGAGCTTCTTCAATTACTTTTTGGTGGCGACGTTGAACAGAACATTCACGTTCGAATAAATAAACGGCATTTCCATGACGGTCAGCGAATACTTGAATTTCAATGTGACGAGGTTTTGTTACAAATTTCTCAATAAAAACTGCATCATTACCAAAAGAAGAACGTGCTTCATTTTGGGCCAAACGCATTTGCTCTTTAAAGTCTTCACTTTTTTCAACTAAGCGCATTCCTTTACCTCCACCTCCAGCAGAAGCTTTAATCAAAATGGGATAACCAACTTGGTCAGCAACCTTAATTGCCTCTTCCACATCTGTAATTGCTTCATCTACTCCTGGAACCAATGGAACTCCAAAATCTTTAACCGCTTGTTTGGCACTCAATTTATCTCCCATCACCTCCATTGATTCAGGTGAAGGACCAATTAATGTGATACCAGCAGCTTTAACTTTTCTAGCAAACTCTGCATTTTCAGATAAAAATCCATATCCTGGGTGAATACCATCAACACCGAGTTCTTTACAGTATTCTAGGATTAAATCCATCTTCAAATAGCTTTCTGCAGCAGGGCTACCTCCTAAATATACAGCTTCATCAGCTTCTAGTACGTGAGGTGCATTGCGATCAGCATCCGAATACACAGCTACGCTTTTAATATCCATTGCTTTAAGAGTTCTCATGACTCTCCTAGCGATCTCACCTCTATTGGCTACAAGTACCTTTTTCATTAAAATTGAATTTTATTGAGATTGCGAAGATACAATTTTCGGGCAAATAGAATTGAATATTTCCATTACAAAAGCATTTACTATTGTCAAAAGAAATAACTTTGCTTTTTATTATTCAAAATAACTAATTGTGGAGAATCCAAAGAAGTATCCTGTTGACCAGTTAATTCAACCTATTCAACAATTTATCAAGCATGAAAAATCTGGTGGATTGGTACTTGGAATAAGTGTAATATTGGCACTTTTCCTAGCTAATTCATCTTTTTCAGCATCCTATTTTCATTTTTTTGAACACAAATTTGGTTTTATTTTCGACTCTAACACTTACTTAGAACTTAACCTTCATGATTGGATAAACGATGGTTTAATGGCTATTTTCTTTTTTGTAGTTGGATTAGAGCTAAAACGTGAAATTGTTGCTGGAGAATTATCTAATCCGAGAAAAGCAATGTTACCAATCATAGCTGCAATAGGTGGAATGATCGTTCCTGCTGCCATCTATTTCTCATTAAATCCTAGTGGTGAGCAAAGTGCTGGCTGGGGAATCCCGATGGCAACAGATATTGCATTTGCTTTAGGCGTACTCTATTTGTTGGGAAATAAAATTCCACTTTCTTTAAAGATTTTCCTAACGGCTTTAGCAATTGTAGATGATTTGGGTGCTGTTTTAGTTATTGCGTTCTTTTACACGTCCGATATAAACACAACGAGTCTTTTTATAGGTTTAGGATTTCTATTTTTGATGTTTATCTGCAATAAAATTGGCGTTCGAAGTGTATTGATTTATGCCATCTTGGGAATTGGAGGAGTTTGGACGGCATTTTTACTTTCTGGAGTTCATGCTACAATCGCAGCAGTTTTAGCAGCATTTATGATTCCAGCAAATGTGAAATTAAAGGAAATTCCTTATATCCAAAAACTGCAAGATTACCTCAATAAGTTTAGGTCGGCTGATCCAAAAGACTCCATCCCTACACTAACAAACGAGCAACTGCACATATTAGATGAACTAAAAAAAGATACAAACAACGCTATCCCCCCCCTGCAAAAGCTTGAACATGCAATGCACCCATTCGTAACCTTTTTAATTATACCAATATTTGCCTTAGCGAATGCTGGAGTATCTTTTAAAGATGTGGATATGGAAACACTGTTTAATACTAATATTGTGCTCGGTGTCGCTCTTGGCTTATTCGTTGGGAAAATTGTTGGAGTGGTTGGATTTACATTCATCGCTATAAAAATGAAAATTGGTTCATGGCCAGAAGGAATGAATCTAAAAAATCTTTTTGGAATTGGACTACTTGCCTCTATTGGATTTACAATGTCACTTTTTGTTACTTCACTAGCATTTACTAGTGAGGAATATATTACGCAAGCTAAAATAGGAATATTTGCAGCTTCAATTATTGGTGGAATTTTAGGATACCTAGTATTAAGTAAACAAGCTAAAAAATCTATTTAGTGAAAGCCCTTGTATTTAATAAGAAATTAAGTGCGCTTTTTTTGTACACTTCTTTCTTAGCCATACTGATCCTAATACTAGAACATAGGTTTACACCAGAAATTTGGGTTGAAACACTGATTCAATACTTTTTTGAGGCATTCCTTTTGCTTGGAATGACATTTACACTATTAAAAATTTCGTATAGGAGACAAACCAACAAGCGATTGATAATCTTCGATGTTGTAAGTATTTGTTTCATTATTTTCTGTTTGATAAAGCAACATCATTTACAGCATCAATACCATATCATCACGGAGTACCTCAAAGCTGCTATCATCCTAAAATGGGTGCGTGAAATGATTACACAACGTGTTAATTACAAGCGTTCAGTTTTAAATCCAGCTCAGTTATTCATCATTTCATTTTTAGTGATAATTGTAATAGGAACAATTCTACTTCGTCTACCTCAAGCAACGCATAACGGAATTTCACTCATAGATGCTGTATTTATGGCTACAAGTGCTGTTTGCGTTACTGGATTGACACTCTTTGATTTGAATAGTTACTTTACTCAATTCGGTCAAACTACTATTCTACTTTTAGTTCAAACAGGCGGACTTGGAATTTTAACTTTTGCAAGCTACTTTGCTTATTTTTTTAAAGGAGGTACAACCTACGAAAATCAACTTGCCCTTAATGACATGTCAAATAACAGTAAGCTCGGTGAAGTTTTTACAACATTGAGTCGCATCTTGATTATCACTTTTTCGATTGAAATTATTAGTGCAATTTTCATTTTCATTAATATTGAGAAAACATTTATGCCCCTACTCGGCGATCGCATTTATTTTTCAATTTTCCATGCCATTTCATCCTTCTGCAATGCTGGATTTTCTACTGTTCCTCAAGGAATGATGAAAGAAGAATTTGTTTACAATTACCCCTTACAATTAATTATGATCTGCACGTTTGTAATGGGTGGTTTGGGATTTCCAATTATCATCAACATTCTTCGATATTTTAAATATTTCGTTAAGCGATATTTACTTTGGTTCACTTCGGGAGAAAACAATTACCGCGCTTGGGTGATGACATTAAGTAGTAAAATCAATCTAATTACAACTTTTTCATTAATGATTTTTGGGACAGTTGCGTTTTTTGCCTTAGAATATAACAACACTTTAAAAGACCACGATTTAGTTGGAAAATTCGTCACAGCGATCTTTTCAGCGACTACACCACGCTCAGCAGGTCTCAATACAATTGACTTCAATTCGATTCATTTATCAACATTGATGATTATTGTTCTTCTCATGTGGATTGGAGCATCTCCAGCATCAACTGGAGGAGGTATCAAAACAAGTACTTTTGCAATCGCTACATTAAACTTTATTAGTTTAGCTAAAGGAAAAAGTAAAATAGAACTTTTTAGAAGAGAAGTAGCGGATATTTCCGTGAGAAGAGCATTTGCAACCATGACCTTGTCTTTTATTGCCATAGGAACAGGTGTTTGTTTGGTAGCGCATTTTGATGGTGAATTTTCAATTAAAGACATTATTTTCGAATGCGTTTCAGCATATTGTACAGTTGGACTAAGTTTAGGAATTACGGCAGACTTAAGCGAAGCAAGTAAAGTAGTTACTATACTTTTAATGTTTACTGGACGTGTAACCATGTTATCTATTTTAATTGCCTTTTTCAAGAAAGTCAGACCAATGAATTATCAGTATCCAACTGATGAAATTATGATTAATTAATACAAAACAACATGAAATACATCATTGTAGGTTTAGGGAATTTTGGAGCTGCTTTGGCTGAAAAATTAACGCAACAAGGAAACGAAGTTATTGGCATCGATTCTAGCATGGCAAAGGTAACTTCACTGAAAGAAAAAATCAGCCACACAATCTGTTTAAACGCAACCGACGAACAAACAGTTTCTGATCTTCCATTAAAAAACACGGATGTTGTAATGATTTGCATTGGAGAAGACCAAGGAACGAATGTTTTGGCTACAGCTCTTTTCAAAAATCTCGGAGTAAAACGGTTGATCAGTCGCTCGATTAACCCATTGCATGAAAAAATTTTGAGAGCAATTGGTGTAGATGAAATCGTTCGTCCGGAAGAAGAAACAGCTGAAAGATGGGCTAAAAAACTTTGTTTGAAAGGTGTCGTAGATTCTTTCGAATTGAATAAAAACTACAGTGTGGTAGAAGTTCAAACACCTTCGGAAATGGTTGGTAAAACAATTAAGGAAATAGGGTTTAGAAATAAGCACAACCTAGTAATACTAACCATAATTAAGCAAACGTTGGTTAGTAGTAAATTGGGAAAAGACACTACCATCACAAACGTGCAAGGAATTCCTCAATTGGATACTATCCTACAGCATGACGACATATTGGTGCTTTATGGGTCAAACGCTGATTTAGCTAAAGTTGCTCGAATTAAAAGAGAATCTTAAAGAAAGAAAATCAATGCGATTATAAAACCAATAATTATAACTAAATACTGCCAGAAATCTATAAAATATGGCGTATACGTTTTAATAAATTCTATCCATTTCATCCGTCAAAGATAAAATATTATATCCAAAAGTGAAAGCTTGTACTTCGCACCGCTTTTTGAAAGTCTAAAAATGCTATATTTGTGCTGCGATAATACTAAGTTATGACCAAAGAAACAATTTCTAATACAGCGAAAGCACTAGATTTCGATACATTTAAAAAAGAAGTATTAGCTGATTATAAATTAGCATGTACATCAAGAGAAACATCCTTACTAGGTAGAAAGGAAGTTTTAACTGGTAAAGCAAAATTTGGAATTTTCGGAGACGGAAAAGAATTGGCCCAAATCGCTCTTGCTAAGCAATTTCAAAATGGAGATTTCCGTTCTGGCTACTACCGTGATCAAACATTGATGATGGCAATTGACCAGTTGAACGTTCAACAATATTTTGCTGGACTTTACGCTCATACCGATGAAGACGTTGAACCAATGTCAGCAGGAAGACAGATGGGTGGACACTTCGGAACACGTAATCTTGACAAAAGTGGAGAATGGAAAAATTTGATGGAACAAAAGAATAGTTCCGCAGACATCTCTCCTACTGCTGGACAAATGCCACGTTTATTGGGATTGGCTCAAGCATCAAAAGTGTATAGAAATCATCCTACATTAAAAGATTTGGAGGCTTTCAAAAAGTTTACAAATGGTGGGAATGAAGTAGCATTTGGAACAATTGGTGATGCTTCTACTTCAGAAGGTCCTTTTTGGGAAACGATAAATGCTGCTGGAGTTTTACAAGTACCAATGGTAATGTCTGTTTGGGATGATGGTTACGGAATTTCTGTTTCTAGAGAAAATCAAACTACAAAAGATAGTATTTCTGAAGCGTTGGCTGGAATGCAACGTACGGAAGACAAGCCTGGTTATGAAATTTTCTTAACGAAAGGATGGGATTATGCGCATTTGTGCGAAACATATGAGAAAGCGGTAGCTTTAGCAAGAGAAAAACATATTCCAGTTTTAGTACACGTAAAGGAAGTAAATCAGCCACAAGGTCACTCTACTTCTGGATCTCACGAAAGATACAAATCTGAAGAACGCCTTAAATGGGAGGTTGAATTCGACTGTGTAAATAAATTTAAAGAGTGGATTTTAAACTTCAATGCAAATGGTGAAACAATTGCTACTGAAGAAGAATTAAATGCCATTTCTGAAGAAGCTAAGAATGCAGTAAGAGAATCTAAAAATGCAGCTTGGCTTGCTTACACTTCAGAAATTAAAGCAGATTTACAAGAGGCAGTTCAATTGTTACAATCTGTAATGAATGCTAGTACAAACAAAGCATTTATTCAGAAGGAAATTGAAGGATTGCAAAGAGAAATGAACCCAATTCGTAAAGATGTTTTGTCTACAGCGAAAAAGGTACTAAGAATTGTTAGAAATGAGCAAATTGCAGAAAAAGCAGTTTTAGCAGCGTGGATTCAGCAACAAACAAAGTTGAATTACAACAGATATAGCTCACATCTATATTCGCAATCTGAAAAATCAGCATTAAAAATTCAAGCGGTTAAACCGAAATTTGACGACAATTCTCCTATGGAAGATGGTCGCATCATTTTGCGTGATAACTACGATAAAATATTAGAAACACGTCCTGAAGTATTAGTATTTGGTGAAGATGCCGGAAAAATCGGTGGTGTAAACCAAACATTAGAAGGAATGCAAGAAAAGTATGGTGAATTAAGAGTTTCAGATACTGGAATTCGTGAAATCACTATAATCGGTCAAGGTATTGGTATGGCAATGCGTGGATTACGTCCAATTGCTGAAATCCAATATTTAGACTACTTATTGTATGCGATTCAAGTTGTATCTGATGATTTGGCAACAGTTCAGTACCGTACGAAAGGTGGACAAAAAGCGCCATTGATTATCAGTACGCGTGGTCACCGTTTGGAAGGAATTTGGCACTCAGGTTCACCAATGGGAATGATCATTAACGCTGCACGCGGTGTGCATGTTTGTGTGCCTCGTAACATGACAAAAGCTGCTGGATTCTATAACCTATTATTAGAAGCTGACGAACCAGCAATCGTTGTAGAACCTTTGAATGGTTACCGTACTAAGGAAAAACGTCCTTCTAATATTGGAGAATTTAAAATTCCATTGGGAGTTCCTGAAATCGTTAAAGAAGGAACTGACTTAACAATGGTATCTTATGGTTCAACATTTAATTTATGTGAAATTGCTGCCAAACAACTATTAGAGCTTGGTATCAACGTAGAATTGATTGATGTGCAAACATTACTTCCTTTCGACATCAATCACATGATTGTTGATTCATTATCTAAAACAAACAGATTAATGATCGTTGACGAGGATGTTAGTAGTGGTGCAACTGGATTTATGTTAGATAAAATCTTAGTTGAACAAAACGGCTACTACCACTTAGATTCAGCTCCAGTAACTTTGAGTGCAAAAGATCACCGTCCGGCGTATTCTACAGATGGAGATTATTTCTCAAAACCAAGTATTGACGATATCGTTGAAAAAGCTTACGCAATTATGCATGAAGCTAATCCAACTGCTTTCCCTTCTTTGTATTAAGAAGTAAGAAAATGATACAATTAGAAACCTCGGAGATCATCTTCGGGGTTTTCTTTTGCACTAAAAAATGAAATTATTATCGTAATTTTAATCTAATGAAAGCAATTTTACTCGTTGGACTTGGTGGAGGAATTGGAAGTATCTTAAGATATGCAACAACATTATTTTTCGGAAAATGGAATCTCTTTACACCTTTTTCAGCTACGCTATTCGCTAATTTAATTGGTTGTCTCATAATAGGAATTTTCTTTTCAGCAATTGAAAACAAAGGGATTATAGACAACAACCTAAAGCTTTTGTTGATTACTGGTTTTTGCGGAGGATACACCACTTTCTCTACATTCTCCCTTGAGAACTTACAATTAATACAGAATGGGAATTTAGCCTTAGCTCTACTCTACATCTTCAGTAGCGTTACAATAGGAATTATAGCTGTTTGGGCAGGATTATCAATAGGAAAACTGATTTAAAATGGAAAATGAAACAAACTATATTGAAGTAAATCGTAAATCTTGGAATGACCGCGTTGCTTTCCACCTTGCATCTGATTTTTATGATTTAGAAAATTTCAAAGAAGGAAAAACATCTTTAAAAGCATTTGAATTAGACCTTCTAGGAGATATCACTGGCAAAAAGATCTTGCATTTGCAATGTCACTTTGGTCAAGACACCATTTCGCTTCAACGTATGGGCGCAAAAGTTACCGGAGTGGATTTATCTGATGAAGCAATCAAGGCTGCAAGAGACTTATCGGTAGAATTGAATTCTGGAGCGACTTTTATCTGTTGTGATATCTACGATCTCCCCAACCATCTCAATGAAACTTTTGACATCGTTTTCACAAGTTACGGAACAATCGGTTGGTTTCCAGATTTAGATAAATGGGCAGCTTTAATAGATCGTTATTTGAAACCTGATGGTCAATTTATTTTCACGGAGTTTCATCCTGTAGTTTGGATGTTCGATGACAACTTTGAAAAAGTGGGGTATAATTACTTTAAGTCAGATGCTATTATCGAAACAAATTCAGGGACTTACGCAGATACAGACGCAGCAATTGAACCAACTTCTGTTACTTGGAATCATAGCTTAAGCGAAGTCTTTACAAGCTTGAAAACTGCAGGATTGTCTGTTGAAGATTTTAAAGAATATGATTACTCACCATACAATTGCTTCTCTCACACAGAGGAATATGAAGAGGGGAAATTTAGAATTAAACACATTGGAAACAACATCCCGATGGTGTATTCTTTAGTTTGTAAGAAAGTTTAGAGTGATTTCTTCATCAAGTAATGTTGAATCGTATCGAACAATAATTGTGATTTTTCAACTTGTTCGTATCCTAAAGAGCGATAAAATTCGAGTGCATTTTCTCTAGCGTGCAATAAAACGCGTTGAAATCCTTGTTCTTTTGCCTTTTTCTCAACTGTGAGCATTAACTTCTTTCCTAGTCCCTTACCCTGCTGATTAGTCTCAACAGCAACGAATCTTACTTGGCACTCATTGGGAAGATCTGTTTTATCTAGACGTGCAATTGCGACTATTTCATTGTTTTCCCAAAAGGCAAAATGTTGTCCAGCCGCGTCTCCATCGTTTCGTTCAGAACCTCTTGGCTGATTCCACGGTTGACGTAAAATTCGATAGCGCAGGTCGTAATAATTATCCCACTCTTTCTCGGTCTTAGGCTTTCTAATCTCAATCATTATTTAATTTGAAATGCAGTTGATTTTATACGTTTTGTCAGCACTCCATCAATCTCCTCTTCCAACAACAATGCTTGCGCTTTTGGATCATCCAAAACTTCATTTAGTGGCTTGATTATACCTGCAGGAATGTGATGCTTATTCATTTCAAACATCAACACTTCACTATCCATTTCTTCAATTTTGGACTGTAAAATGCGTTGTAACTTCAATCGATTCACAACCCGAACTTGATTGTATGCATACAACTCATCGTCTACCAAATCGATGCAATTTAACAATTGACATAATTTGAAAAAATGGTTGTTATTCCCGATAGCAAACGTAATTAATTTGTCATCTTGCGTTAAGAAAATTTCACCGTAAGGTGCAATATTTGGATGCAGACTACCGACCCTTTTGGCAACAAATCCAGCATTCAAATAATTCGAAGCCTGATTGATTAAGCTACAGATTGCAGCATCGTACAACGAAACATCAACTGTTTTACCTTTTTGATCGCCTGTTCTCTGAAGTAAGGCTACCAATATCCCCTCTTTCAATTGATGCGCAGCTAAAACATCTATCAAAGCAACAGGCATTTTTACTGGTCCACTTTCTGGTGTACCATTCATACTCATAAACCCTGACTCTGCCTGCAAAATTAAATCATAAGCGACGCGATCAGACTCTTGTCCAAATCCAGAAATTCGACCATGAATTAATTGTGGATTAACCTCTTGCAGCACTTCCGCAGTAAGTTGAAATTTATCTGCATCGCCAGGTTTGAAATTAGTAAGGAGAACATCTGCTCCCTTCACTAAATCTAAAAATCGTTGACGATCAAGCTCTTTGGAATAATCCAATTTTAGGTATTCCTTTCCGTAATTAACGGATGAAAAGTACGCAGAAACAGAACTGCCCTGTTCTTCAATTGGCAACTTCCATGAACGCGTTACATCCCCATTAAGAGGATGCTCCACTTTCAAAACTCTTGCTCCAAGTTCAGCAAAAAACATCCCAACGGACGGTCCTGCCAAAACAGAGGAAGCATCAATGATTTTTAAATCTTGAAAATTCAAGCTTTCGAAATTAAATTACTTTTTGCTCAATTCCCAATTAATATATTCATTAATTGTTGCCTCTTGTTCAGGAGTAATCTTTGCTTTTTTAGCCATATTAGGTAAGATCTTATCCCATTGTTCACGTGTATAGTCAGTTGTTGTTTTCAACTTGTGACATTTAGTACAATGTTCCGCATTTAAAGCAAAACCTTCTTCTACTTTAGCATTTGGAAACTTCAAAGCTTCCTCTTTTGTATCTACTGTTGTAGTTTTTGGACTACACGATACAAGTGCAATTCCTGCAATAATAAATAGTGACTTAATTTTCATTTCTTTTACCATATTTAAGTTAAAAATAGGCAAAAATTATTCGAATAGCTACATCTACATATAAAATAATCAACCGCGGTAAATTTAAACCTCTGTTAATTTGTGTTTTGCAACTTGCATGGTCAATATCTTTAAAATTTTAACGCATTATTTCAGTTGAAAAACGTGAATTATCTTGGAAAAAATGAGAAAAATTGTATTTTTGTTATTAAATCCATTTAGTATATGTGGCTAGATTTAAGGTTATTGTTAAAGTACTTAATTAAGCGAAATCCCGAATGATTTAGATTGTCCGTTATAGAGTTAACTAACAATTTAAAATTTAGCTTATGCCATTTTATCATAAATTAGGGAATATCCCTTCAAAACGACACATTCAATTCAGACAACCAGATGGTTCTTTATACCAAGAGCAACTATTTGGAACTGTTGGTTTTGATGGAATGTCTAGTCTTTTGTATCACATTCATCCACCAACTGTGGTGAACGACATCTTGGAATCTAAAAATATTGCGCCAGAAATTGCTGTTGATAAAAACATGACAATGCGTAGCTTACAAGGCTTCAACGTGCAACCAACAGATGATTTTCTTGAAAGTCGCGTGCCAGTTTTAGTAAACAGTGATTGCTACATTGAATTGGCATCACCAAAAAAGTCGATGACTGATTATTTCTACAAGAATGCAGATGCAGATGAAGTAATTTTTATCCATAAAGGTTCGGGTGTTTTAAAAACACAGTTAGGAAATATCGATTTTGGCTATGGTGATTACTTGGTGATTCCACGTGGGATGATTTATCAGATGCATTTTGAATCTGAAGAAAACCGTCTGTTTATCGTTCAATCTTTTAGTCCGGTTTACACACCAAAACGTTACCGAAATTGGTTTGGTCAATTATTAGAACATTCTCCATTTTGTGAGCGCGACATCCGTCCACCTCACGCTTTGGAACCAATTGATGAAAAGGGTGATTTTTTAATTAAAATCAAAAAACAAGATACGTTGTACAATTACGTATATGCTTATCACCCATTTGATGTTGTTGGTTGGGATGGCTTCAATTATCCTTATGCATTTTCTATCCATGAATTTGAGCCAATTACCGGACGTGTACACCAACCACCTCCAGTACATCAAACGTTTGAAACGAGTGGATTTGTAATCTGCTCATTTGTACCAAGAATGTACGATTATCATCCATTATCTATTCCTGCACCGTACAATCACTCCAACATCGACTCAGATGAAGTTTTGTACTACGTTGATGGTGATTTCATGAGTCGTAACCACGTTGATAAAGGTCAAATCACCCTGCATCCAGCTGGTATTCCACATGGACCACACCCAGGAGCGTACGAGAGAAGTATCGGACAAAAGGAAACACAAGAATTAGCAGTGATGGTAGACACATTCAAACCATTGAAGCTAACAAAACAAGCAATGGATTTGGAAATGAGTGAATACAAATCATCTTGGAAATTATAATTATTAAAAAACATTTAAAATACAACACATGTCACAAGAATTAAAATCAGTAGAGTTTGGATTAGAAAAAATCTTTGAAGGAGCTCAAGATTTCTTACCATTATTAGGAACTGACTACATCGAATTTTATGTAGGAAACGCAAAACAATCTGCACATTTTTACAAAACTGCTTTTGGATTTCAATCTGAAGCATATGCAGGATTAGAAACAGGATTAAAAGATCGCGCATCTTATGTGTTGAAGCAAGATAAAATCCGATTGGTATTAACAACAGCTTTAAACTCTGAATCTCCAATTGGAGAACATGTAAAAAAACATGGAGACGGAGTAAAAGTAATTGGTATGTGGGTGGATGATGCAAGATATTCTTATGAGGAAACAATTAAGAGAGGCGCCAAATCATTTATGGAACCAACTGTTACTACAGATGAAAATGGTGAAGTAGTTCAAGCTGGAATCTATGCTTATGGTGAAACAGTATTTATGTTTACAGAGCGTAAAAACTACAAAGGACTATTTATGCCAGGTTACAAAAAGTGGGAATCAACTTACAATCCGACTTCTGTTGGTTTGAAATATGTTGATCACATGGTAGGAAATGTTGGTTGGGATCAAATGAATGTTTGGGTAAAATGGTTTGAAGATGTGATGGGATTTGTAAACTTCTTATCATTCGACGACAAACAAATTACAACTGAATATTCTGCTTTGATGTCAAAAGTAATGGCAAATGGAAACGGAAGAATTAAATTCCCGATCAACGAGCCAGCAGAAGGTAAAAAACGTTCTCAAATTGAAGAATATTTGGATTTCTATGAAGGTGAAGGTGTTCAACACATCGCTGTAGCAACTGACGACATCATTTCAACAGTTGCTGAAATGAAAGCAAGAGGAATTGAATTCTTGTCAACTCCACCACAAGCTTATTACGATGCAATTCCAGAGCGTTTGAAAGCACATATGTCAAAATTCAAAGAAGATATCAAAGAATTGCAAAAGTTAGGAATTATGATTGATGCGGACGAAGAAGGATATTTATTACAAATCTTTACGAAACCAGTGGAGGATCGTCCAACTTTGTTCTTTGAAGTAATTCAACGAATGGGTGCACGTGGATTTGGAGCAGGGAATTTCAAAGCTTTGTTTGAGTCAATTGAAAGAGAACAAGAATTAAGAGGAACATTATAATTCCATATATTATTTAGTAAAATAGGTTGTCGAATGGCAACCTATTTTTTTTTGCATGATAAAATGGGCATAAAAAAAAGCTGTCACAAAATGACAGCTTTTTTTGGTAAGATATTTAATTGAGAATTAATTATCTATTTTTTATAGAAACGTAATCTCTTGTTGTATAACCAGTGTAAATTTGACGAGGACGACCGATTGGCTCATTGTTCTCTGTCATTTCTTTCCATTGTGCAATCCATCCTGGTAGACGTCCTAAAGCAAACATTACAGTAAACATATCAGTTGGAATACCGATTGCTTTGTAAATGATTCCAGAATAGAAATCTACATTTGGATATAAGTTACGCGCTTTGAAATACTCATCTTCCAACGCGTATTGCTCTAATTTTTTAGCAATTGCTAATAATGGATCATTGATTCCTAATGATTCTAACACATCATCACATGCTTTTTTGATGATCGTTGCACGAGGATCAAAGTTTTTATAAACACGGTGACCAAATCCCATCAAACGGAAAGGATCTTCTTTGTCTTTCGCTTTCGCTACCCATTTATCAACATCTCCACCATCGTTGTGGATTTTTTCTAACATTTCAATTACTGCTTGGTTAGCACCACCATGTAATGGTCCCCACAAAGCAGAAATACCTGCCGAAATCGTTGCATATAAATTAGCTTGAGAAGAACCAACGATTCTTACAGTTGATGTTGAACAGTTTTGTTCGTGATCAGCATGTAAAATCAATAACTTGTTCATCGCAGCAACAATCTTAGGATTTGCATCATAATTTTGAGAAGGTAACTCAAACATCATGTGCATGAAATTCTTAACGTAATCGTGCTCATTATTTGGATAATTGAACGGGTGACGCATAGAGTTTTTATATGCCCAAGCAGCCAATGTAGGCAACTTAGCTAATAACCTGTGAATTGTTAGATTTTTAGCATCGTTATCTCTGTTTGGATCAAGAGATTCAGGGTAAAATGAAGCCAATGAACAAATCATTGAAGACAATACACCCATTGGATGTGCTTTTGCTGGATACGCTTCAAAGAATTGCTTCATATCTTCGTGTACCAACGTATGTTTTGTAATGCTATTTGTAAAAGCATCCAATTCTGCTTGTGTAGGCAATTCGCCATAAATCAACAAATAAGCTACTTCTAAGAAAGACGCTTCTTCAGCCAATTGTTCGATTGGATATCCTCTATATCTTAGAATTCCTTCTTCACCATCTAAAAACGTAATGGCACTTGTAGTAGCACCTGTATTTTTGTAACCTGAGTCTAAAGTCACATATCCAGTTAATCCTCTTAACTTGGTAATATCAATAGCTTTTTCGTTTTCAGTACCCTCAACTACCGGAAATTCGAACACCTTTCCATCTAGTTCTATTTTAGCAATCTCACTCATTGTATGTGCTGTAAATTGTTGATAAATATTTTGCGAGGTCTAAAATAACTAGAATTTTTCATACAGCAATGCGCTTTCAAATTTATTTTAGAATAAAAAATCTTTGTCCGAAATGAATACCTACCAATCAATAAAGGACAAATCGACACGCTTGATTTTCATCAAATTTCCATTTCTCGTAATCGTGAAAAAGCCAGTAAAGTTAAAGACAAGAAAAAGGGAAGTTAGATAAATCTACTCCCCTTTTTACAAACAACAACAAACTAAAACAACTCCAATATAAACAACAAACTAGATTATCGGAGTGTAACTTTCTGTCCTCTTTTCACCACATCCTTTGGTGAAGACAATGTATTTAATTTCATTAAGCTCTCCACTTTGATTCCTTCTCTTTGAGAAATTTCAAGTATCGTTAAGTCTTCTGAAAAACTTTTATTTTCTGCTTTACCTTTTGAGCGCTTCGGATGAATATTGACCACATCTCCCGCCTTCAAAGTAGCATTGCCTTTCTTAACATCATTGTACTTGTGAATTTGAGCCAAAGTCATTTGCATTTCTTCTGCTATCTTATAATACGTATCACCTTTTTTAGCAACGACGTATTTAACTTTATTTTCATGCATCGAATTCTCACGTCTTCCAACATTCACTTCAACTGTTGCACCAAAAACTTTATTAACTTTTTCCTTGGTTTTTGTGCCAATTGCCTTCTTATCTTCCTTTGATTCTACTTTGTCTGTTTTCGAACCTTGATTTTTCACCAATAAATCTGTTCCTTTATTTGGAGAATTTAACACCAACTCATCGTATTTATCTAAATTCAATCGTTCAATTAAGTCAATCAATAGATCTGGATATTTTGGGTTAGTAGCATAACCTGCTGCCTTTAATCCTTTCGCCCATCCTTTATAGTCATCTGCTTTCAATGAAAACAAAGCTGCATAACGTGAACGTCCAGTTAAAAACTCACTGTGATCTCTAAATGAAAGCGAAGCATTGTCATATTTTCTAAAACATTCATTTTTTGCATCATCATCTTTATAAACCTTTGCCCCCTTCCAGTCGTGACATTTAATTCCAAAATGATTATTTGCTTTTCGAGCCAAATCCGAGTTACCACTACCCGACTCTAAAATTCCTTGTGCCAAAGTTATGCTTGCAGGTATTTTATGTGACAACATGTTTTCCATTGCAGTACGTGACCAGCTGTCTACATATTCTTCATTAGAAATGCGCTTTTCATTACTTGCTTGTGAATGAAAAGACAGTACTAAACTTGTAAAAAGAACTATTTTTTTCATACGATAATTATGTTGTTGTTGGTATGTATTACGATGGTTATTAACAATAGTTACAAAAAATGTTGATAAGTATGGAAATCAATGTTCATAAATCAAAACATACACACAGATAATCAATTAGTTGAGCCATGAAATAAAATATAAAATTTGATCTTAACACTCGTGTTTTAAAGGATTAGTCAAGGTAAATGCTACATTTGCAAAGACTAAAATACAGGAATATGATTGATGTAAAATTATTAAATGATATATGCACAATTCCAGGAGCATCAGGATTTGAGCAACGTATACGCACGAGAATTGTGGAAGAAATTAAACCATTTGTTGATGAATTAGAAATTGACAACATGGGAAATGTTTATGGAATTCGCAGAGGGAAAGAAAAAAAGCGTGTGATGATTGGTGCACACATGGATGAAATTGGTTTCATCGTAACTCATATTGACGACAAAGGCTTTATTCGCTTCCATACTTTAGGTGGTTTTGACCCAAAAACACTTACTGCTCAACGAGTGATAATTCATGGAAAAGAAGATGTAATTGGTGTAATGGCATCAAAACCAATTCATGTAATGTCACCTGATGAACGAAATCAAGTTGCCAAATTAGGCGATTACTTTATTGACACCGGTTTGAGTGCCGATAAAGTAAAAGAATTAATCAAAATTGGTGACAGTGTTACGCGTGAGCGTGAGTTCATTGAAATGGGTGATTGTGTTAATGGAAAATCATTAGACAATCGTTTGGCCGTTTACATTTCGATTGAATTACTAAAAGAATTAAAAGGAGTTGAATTGCCTTACGATCTTTATGTTGTATTTACAGTTCAAGAAGAAGTTGGAATACGCGGTGCAAATGTTGCGACTTTAAAAATTAAACCTGACTTTGGTTTTGGTCTCGACACAACAATCGCATTTGATTTACCTGGGGCGGCTGCACATGAAATGATCACTAAGTTGGGAGAAGGAACCGCGATAAAAATCATGGATGCATCTGCAATCTGTGATTATCGCATGGTCGACTTCATGAAAAAGGTCGCAGACAAGAATGCGATTAAATGGCAACCAGAAATTTTAACTGCTGGTGGTACTGACACAGCTGGGATTCAGCGTATGACAGAAGGAGGTTCTATAGCAGGAGCTGTTTCCATTCCCACACGTCACTTGCATCAAGTAATAGAAATGGCTCATAAGGAAGATATACGAGGAAGCATCAATTTATTAAAAGAATGCATACTAGATTTACCAAATTATGATTGGAAAATGATTTAATTATTCGATTTTAACAAAAAAATACCCAACTCGAATTAAAACAAGTTGGGTATTTTTTTACTTCAGAATTTTAAGATTCTCTAAGAGAACATTCAGCATACGTACCTGCTGCAACATCCTTCTCATTATCATTACATTTTTCGATTGCTTTCGCCTTAGATACACCCTTAACATCGATGTTCTCCACCGATTCTACTGAAATCACTCCAGATTCAAGAGAACGAAAAATAGTACATTCACAGTCATGCTTTTTACATGATACAAGTGCAAAACTTACCAACAACCCCAATACCAATCCTTTAATCTTCATAATTTATTGAATTAATTTAAAATTTATAAGTAATTATTTCCATGATGGACACTTCCAAATATAAAAAAACTTCCAGAAAATATCTGGAAGTTTTATAAAAAGCTAACTATTTAACAATTGAAGAATCTTCTTCATTTTTGATGCCCCAATTAGTGTATAAAGCAAAAAAGTTGAATTATTAAACATTATAAATTTGATCAAAGTACGCTTTATATTTCTCCAAAATTATTTTTCGTTTCAACTTCAAAGTTGGTGTCAACTCACCTCCTTCAACACTTAACTCAGCAGGTAATAAAGCAACTCGTTTTAATTGCTCCCAATTACCAAAACGCTTATTAATTTCAACAACAACTTTATCGATACGATCTTTTACCTCCTTAATCTCAACGATCTCAGCATTGGATTTATC
>Ga0233377_1000446_pt1 | contig 19320 bp, 19 predicted proteins | sample ElkDunMinimDraft_6_FD_191540 | JGI IMG/M metagenome (GOLD analysis project Ga0233377, IMG submission 191540) | Fecal eukaryotic communites from dung pellets of Tule Elk in California, USA - Elk Dung E36 | ecosystem: Host-associated > Mammals > Digestive system > Large intestine > Fecal | place...
CCAACTACGCCAAGCACTACCAGACCGGCGAACCGCTGCCGCAGGCGCTGCTGGACAAGAAGATGGCCTCGGCCACCTTCAACGAAGGCTTCGCCACCACCGAATACCTCGGCGCGGCGATGCTCGACCAGTACCTGCACCAGCTGCCGCAGGACAAGCTGCCCGCCGCGGCCGACGTCGTCGCCACCGAGGCGGCCGCGCTCAAGGCGGCCGGACTGGACTACGCGGCGGTGCCGCCGCGTTACCGCACGCCCTACTTCAGCCACATCATGGGCGGCTACGCGGCGGCCTACTACGCCTACATCTGGTCGGAAGTGCTGGACGCCAACACGGTCGAATGGATCGAGGCCAACGGCGGCCTCAAGCGCGAGAACGGCGATCGCCTGCGCGCCACCCTGCTCTCGCGCGGCGGCTCCAAGGACGCCAAGCAGCTGTTCCTCGATTTCACCGGGCATGAGCCGCGGATCGAGCCGCTTCTGAAGAAGCGCGGACTGGACGCGCCGTCGGCGAACTGACCGGCCGCGGCTCCACGGGAACGCCGCCGGCCCTCCGGCGGCGTTCCTGTTTCCGCGCGCAGGCCGGCGACTTCGTCGACCCCAGGCTTCCACGCACGCGCTCGGCAACGCTCCGCGCGGCCGGTTAGGATGCATGGCATGTCCGCGCAGCCCCACTCCACGGCCCGCGATGCGTCCGACCCTCGCGCCCTGCGCGACTGGCTCGGAGGCCACCGGCGCCTCTTCGTCCTGACCGGTGCCGGCTGCAGCACAGGCTCAGGCATCCCCGATTACCGCGACCGCGACGGCGCCTGGAAACGCACGCCGCCGATCACCCTGCAGGCGCTGACCGGCAGCCAGGCCGCGTACCGCCGCTACTGGGCGCGCAGTTGCGCCGGCTGGCCGCGCTTCGCCGCGGCGCGGCCCAACGCGGCGCACGAAGCCTTGGCCGAACTCGAGCGCCGCGGGCTGGTGCGGCTGCTGCTCACCCAGAATGTGGACCGCCTCCACCAGCGCGCCGGCAGCCGCGAGGTCATCGACCTGCACGGGCGGCTGGACCAGGTGGTCTGCCTGGACTGCGGCGCCAGGCAGTCGCGGGCCGGGCTCCAGGACGCGCTGCTGCAAGCCAACCCCGGCTGGGCCGCCACCGACCTGCGACCGGCGCCCGACGGCGATGCCGACATCGAGGCCGACGCGGTGCTGGCGTTCGCGCCGCCGTACTGCGGCCACTGCCGTGGCCTGCTCAAGCCGGACGTGGTGTTCTTCGGCGAGAACGTGCCGCGCGAGCGCGTGCTGCGGGCGGTGCAGGCTCTTGGAGAGTCGGATGCGCTGCTGGTGGCCGGCTCCTCGCTGATGGTCTGGTCGGGCCTGCGCTTCGTGCGCATGGCCGCAGCCGCCGGGCTGCCGATCGCCATCCTCAACGCCGGCCGCACCCGCGCGGACGAACTGGCCACGCTGCGCCTCGACGCCGACATCGCCACGACCTTGCAGGAGGCGCTGCGATGATTCGCCGGCAGGCGCACGCCAGGGGACAAGCACGACGTCGACGGCGATCCCGACGCCGCCGGCCCGTTAGCGCACAGGCCCGGATTCAGCGCGGCGCGACGTAGCCGCCGGGCACGCCACGGGGCGAGAGCACCAGCTGCCACAGCTGGATCAGCCGCGCGCGGAAGCTGGCCATCGAGCCGGCCAGGTAGTAACGCCACATGCGGCGGAAGCGCTCGTCGTAACGCACCGGCAGTTGCGGCCACGCCGCCTCGATGTTGTCGCGCCAGGCCTGCAGGGTCAGGTCGTAGTCGGCGCCGAAGTTGTGCCAGTCCTCGATCACGAAGCGCCCCTCCAGGGCCGCGGTGAGTTGCGCTGCCGAGGGCAGCATCGAGTTGGGGAAGATGTACTTGGCGATCCACGGATCGGTATGGTTGCGGCTGGTGTTCGCGCCGATCGTGTGCAGCAGGAACAGCCCGTCGGGCACCAGGCAACGGCGCGCGACATCGCAATAGACCGCGTAGTTCTTGAAGCCTACGTGCTCGAACATGCCCACCGACACGATGCGTTCGAACACGCCGTCGAGCTCGCGATAGTCCTGCACCCGGATCTCGATCGGCAGCCCGGCGCACAGCTCGCGGGCGAAGGCGGCCTGCTCGGTGGAGATCGTCACGCCCACGCCCGCCACTCCGTAGCGCTCGGCGGCGAAGCGCAGCAGTTCCCCCCAGCCGCAGCCGATGTCGAGCAGGCGCATGCCCGGCTCGAGTCCCAGCTTGCGGCAGCACAGGTCGAGCTTGGCCTCCTGCGCGGCATCGAGGTCGCGCGCGTGGCGCCAGTAGCCGCAGCTGTACACCAGGCGCTTGCCGAGCATCGCGCGGTACAGGTCGTTGCCCAGGTCGTAGTGGCGCTCGCCGACCTCGTAGCTGCGATGCCCGCGCTGCAGGTTGAACAGCCGCGCCTCCACCGACAGGCGGAGGTCGGCCAGGCCATGCACGCGCCGGTCGACGCCGGCGAGCAGCAGGCGGTAGAGGAATCCATCGAGCGAGGCCACGTCCCAGGCGCCGTCCATGTAGGACTCGCCCAGGGCGAGCGAACCGCCGGCAAGCAGCCGCGCGGGCAGGTCGGGCTGGCGGAACTGCGGGTCCCAGGGGCGTGTGCCGTCCAGGTCGATGCCGGCCTGTGCGAGCAGGGACTGCAGCCGGGTCTGGAAACCTGCCTCACCCATGTTCCTGCTCCACCCCGGCGAGTCCATGCCGGCGCTGTTTGCGGGAGTCTACTGCGTGGCGACGGCCTCGGTGAACAGCGGCCGGTACGCCGCGGCCATGTGCGGGAGCAGGATGGCGGCAGGCACTTCCACCGTCTGCACGCCGTCCGAGTACGGGCCTACCTGGTAGGGCGGGAACACGAAGCGCAGGGCGGCGATACGCCCGTCGCGCGCCGTCACCGGCTCGAACTGGGCGAAATTGCCGGCCTCCGGCTCGGTGCCGTCGTCGATCATGCGTCCGGCCGAGCGCACCACCCGCTCGCGCTCCTCCGGCGGCAGGTCGTCGGCGTCCACGCGCAACGACAGCGCTCCGTGCAGCTGCTCGCGCACGTAGGAGGAAATCTGCTGCCAGGCGCCGGCCCCGGGGATGAGTTCCTGCGCGGTCAGCATCCGGTCCTGCTGCGGGAGCCACACGAATCGCGCGATCAGCGGCGTGCCGTGGGCGCCGCCGGTATAGCTGCTGCCGTCGGCGGCCACCGCGAACAGCTCGGGCGTATCGACCAGGATCTTGAATTCCAGGGCCAGGTCGTAAAGCTCGGTCGTATCCGGGCCCAGCGCGGCCACCGCCTGCAGGACGTCCGCGCGCGCGTCGTCTGCATAGGCCTTGAGCTGCGCGGCCAGGGCCGGGTAACGGTCGATGCCCTCGGGCCAGCTGATGCCGATGATGTAGCGCCGGTCGCTTTCGACCACGTCCTCCAGCACCACCGGCTCCACCGGCTCGGCAGCCGGATCGGCCGGGGCCTGCCCGGTGCCGCCGCTGGCCGCGCCGTCCGGCGCCTCGCCGCGGCAGGCGGCAAGCAGGCACAGGAACAGCAACCACACCGGCAAGCGCTTCATCGGTTCCCCCCGTCAGGACAAGGCGCGCCCAGCGCGCTAACGGATTTGTAACCTCCGCTCCGTGCATGCGCGGTCAAGACTGCGCGGCGGGGAATGAATGGAGATGCCTGATTCCTGTATGGAAAATCGGCATGGCTGGAGTCGCCCCCGTCGATGGCCGTCCACACCGCCGACGCGCACGCGACTGGCGCCAGCACCTCCCACGGCCGCACACGAAAAAAGCCCCGGGTGTCGCCACCCGGGGCTTTCTGGCAACGCTGGTGCGGTCGCTTAGACGGCCTGCACTTCGTCAGCCTGCAGGCCCTTCTGGCCCTGGACGACCTTGAAGGTGACCTTCTGGCCTTCCTGCAGCGACTTGAAGCCGGTGCCCTGGATCGAGCGGAAGTGGACGAAGAGGTCCTGGCCGCTTTCCGGGGTGATGAAGCCGAAGCCCTTGGCGTCGTTGAACCACTTGACGGTACCGGTCTGACGTTCGGACATGTTGTTACTCCTTGAAACTGGACAGTGGATGGATACCAGCCCCGCCTTTCCAAAGGGGGTGTCTGGACTGTATCGAGCAAGGGGTAACGCGAACGATGGAGCGGATCGCCTGGAGCAACCGCCGGGGGGGACGGCCTGAAACTCTTGTGATCTACCGCATCGGAGCCACGATGTACCGTGATCCCGGCCTTGAACAGTCCGCGCACGATAGCGCACTTTTGGCGGGAAGTGTGAACGTCCTTTGTCAACCGTTTACCAATCCTCACGCCCCGGTAACAGGCCGTTGAGTTCGGCATCGGTGAGGTTGCGCCACTGCCCCGGCTTGAGGTGGCCCAGCCGCACGCCGCCGATGCGCACGCGCTGCAACTGCTTGACCCGAAAGCCGAAATGCGCCGCCATCAGGCGGATCTGGCGGTTGAGGCCCTGCACCAGCACGATCCGGAAGCCGAAGCGTCCGAGCTTGCCGGTCTTGCACGGCAGGGTCGTCTGGCCGTGCACGGGCACGCCGCGGCTCATGCCGCGCAGGAACTCGGGGGTGACCGGGTGGTTCACCGCCACCAGGTATTCCTTCTCCAGCTTGTTCTCCGCGCGCAGGATGGCGTTGACGATGTCGCCGTTGCTGGTCAGCAGGATCAGGCCTTCGGAATCCTTGTCCAGCCGCCCGATCGGGAAGATCCGCTGCTCGTGGCCGACGAAGTCGACGATGTTGCCCTTGACCGAGGACTCGGTGGTGCAGGTCACCCCGACCGGCTTGTTGAGCGCGATATAGACATGGCGCCGGCCGCGGCGCGTCGCGCTGCGCTGGCGCAGCGGCTGGCCGTCGACCAGGACGGTGTCGCCCTCTTCCACCGTCGCGCCGATCCGGGCGCGCACGCCATTGACGGTGACGCGGCCTTCGCCGATGAGGGCATCGGCCTCGCGGCGGGAGCAGTGGCCGGTGTCGCTGATGTAACGGTTGAGCCGCATCTGGATCGCTGGGGTGGTTCCGGGGGACGCGCAGTCTGGCAGATCGCGCGCCCGCCGTGGCCGCCGCCGCCCCGCTCAGGCCTCGTCGAGCAGGTCGCTGTACTCGTGGTGGCGCCCGGCCCAGGCGCGTGCGTACTCGCACTGCGCGAACACGCGCAGGCCGTGGTCGCGGGCGTAGTCGAAGGCGGCCCGCGCCAGTTCGCCCGCCACGCCCTGCCCGCGCAGCGAAGGGTCGACGAGGGTATGGGTGATCCGCATCCGCCCATCCTCCAGGGCGTATTCCAGCACCGCCGGGCGCTCCTCGGACCCGGCCCGGAAGCGCCGGCCGATCTCGTGTTCGATGTCCATCCGCGTCTCCTGCCATCGGGCCTGCGCCCGGCGGCCAGTATGCGCGCAACCGGCCAAGGGCTGACGCGGCACGTCACCGTCCGGCGTGACGGCGGTCACGCCCGCGTCTGGCATGCAACCTGCTATCCACGAGCATCAGATTGGCTTCAGTGGAACCCGCATGATCGACAGCATCCAGCACCAGGCGATCCACCGCCTGTTCGACCTCTCGTGCCGGGGCGAGGTGGAGAACATGGAGTTCGCCCAGCTCGACTCGATGGTCTACGCCGGCCTCGAGCGCACCTACCCGGTCGACGAGCCCGACAGCGCGCAGGACGCGCCGCGCCCCATCGCGTCCTAGTGCGTGCTCAGCCGCCGAAGCCGGGACTGAGCAGGCGCGCGACGAAATTGGCCGCCACGCGCGGTTCCATCAGCACGGTGAACAGCACGCCGTAGGCCGCGCCCCACAGGTGGGCGCTGTGGTTGACGTTGTCGCCGCCACGGCGGTCCATCCAGATCGAGTAGCCGACGTAGAGCGCGGCGTAGATGATCGCCGGCACCGGGATGAAGAACACGAAGATCAGGCTCCACGGCGCGAACAGGATGAAGCTGAAAAGCACCGCCGACACCGCGCCCGACGCGCCCAGGCTGCGGTAGCCCGCGTCGCGCTGGTGGCGGAAATAGGTCGGCATGATCGCCATGACGATGGCCGAGACGTAGAACGCCGCGAAGCCCAGCATCCCGATGCGTTCCACGAACACCGGCTCGATCGCGCGCCCGAAGAAGAACAGCGTGATCATGTTGAACAGCAGGTGCTGCCCGTCGGCGTGGATGAACCCGTGGGTGACCAGCCGGTCGTACTGCCGGTAGCGCTGGATGGCCGGCGGCCACAGGATCAGCCGCTCCATCAGCCGGCGGTCGTTGAACGCCCGCCACGACACCAGCACGGTGACGGCGATCAGCAGGAAGGTCACGATCGACATGGTCGGGGGTCCTGGCCGCCTCAGCCGGCGACGCGGTAATTGTCCTGCATCGGGTACGAGCGCGCGTAGGCGGCGAATGCCGCCGCCGCGACGAACGCGAATGCGGCGAAGAAGAACATCAGGAACGCGTTCTCGCTCAGGCCGGTCTGGGCGATCATCGCCTGGAAGCCCTCGTTGCGCACGCCGGCGTTGGTCAGCAACACCCACAGGCTGCCGAAGGTGCTGGTGAGGTACCAGAACGCCATGATCACGCCCTTCATCGCCTGCGGCGCCTGGCTGTAGGCGAACTCCAGCGCGGTGGCGGACACCAGCACCTCGCCGAAGGTCAGCAGCAGGTAGGGCAGCGACTGCCAGGCCAGCGAGACCTCGGCGCCGCCGTCCAGCCACAGCTGCAGCACGCCGGCCACGATCCAGGACACGCCGGAGATGGCGATGCCCCAGCCCATCCGGCGCAGCGCCGTGACCTGGAAGCCCATCGCCCGCAGCGCCGGGTACAGCACCAGGTTGTTGAACGGGATCAGCAGCATCACCAGCAGCGGGTTGAGCGCCTGCATCTGCGCGGCGTCCTTGATCAGCCAGCTCGGCCACCACGCCATGTCGTGCGGGATCACCATCTCGCGGCCCTGGATGATCCAGGTCGAGGCCTTCTGGTCGAACAGCGACCAGAACGGCGTCACCAGCGCGAACACGATCAGGATGCGCAGCACCGCGCGCACGCCGTCGACCGCGGCGTCCGGATGGCGGCCGCGGGCGCGGTCGAGCTGCAGCGAGGCGCCCCAGCCGCCGAACGCGATCAGCACGCCCAGCGCCAGGCAGGCGGTGATCACGAAGCCAAACGAGTCCGGCCACCACGGCAGCGCCACGCCGACCGCCTTGAGCGCCCACAGCGCCAGCATCAGCCCGGCGACCGCCAGGCCGCCCCAGGCGACGATGGCGCCGGCGTTGCCCTGCCCCGGCGCTGGCGTGCGCAGCGCGGTGCGGATCACGTTGAGGAACGAATCGGGATCGTTGCCCGACGGCGGCACGTTGACGTACTGGCGGCGACCCAGCCAGAACACGAAGGTGGCGATGAACATCAGCACGCCCGGGACGCCGAAGGCGACCGCGGGGCCGTACTGGCGCAACAGCAGCGGCGCGAACAGCGAGGCGAAGAACGAGCCGAAGTTGATGATCCAGTAGAACGCATCGAAGACGACCCGCGCCTTGTCCTTGTTGCTCTGGTCGAACTGGTCGCCGCAGAAGCTCACCACCAGCGGCTTGATGCCGCCCGAGCCCAGTGCGATCAGGAACAGGCCGGTATAGAAGCCCGCCGCGTTGTTCTCGAACAGCGCTAGGCAGGCGTGGCCGGCGCAATAGATCAGCGAGAACCACAGGACGGTGTTGTACTTGCCGAAGTAGCGGTCCGACAGCCAGCCGCCCAGCAGCGGGAAGAAGTACACGCCGATGACGAAACTGTGGAAGATGTCCTTGGCCGCGCCGTCGCGGTCGGGGCCTTCGGGCAGGTACTGCAGCAGCACCGAACTGATCAGGAACGGCACCAGGATGTTGCGCATCCCGTAGAAGCTGAAGCGCTCGCAGGCCTCGTTGCCGATGATGTACTTGATCTGCGAGGGCATCCGGCCCTGGGAGCCGGGCTGGACGGGTGCTGCGCTGGTCGTCATGCGTGTGGGGGTCCGGGACTGCCGAAGGCCGAAAGGCTAACCGATCCGCGCGGCGCGCGCCCGTGCGACGGCCGTCGACAGGCGCGTCCGCGCGCGCCTTCGCTGGCATCATTGCGCATCCACCTCCCGCTCCAGACCCCATGCCAAAGCCCGCCCTGCTCGCCGCCTCGCTCGCCCTGCTGACCGCCCTGTCCCTGCCCGCCGCGGCCGCGCGGGACGTCCTGACCACAGAATCGGAGCGCAGCGGCTTCGCCAGGACCGGGCGCTACGACGAGACCATCGCGCTGTGCGCGGCATTCGCGCAGCACTATCCCGAGGCGGTCCGCTGCCTCGATTTCGGCACCACGCCCGAGGGCCGGCCGATGCAGGCGCTGGTGGTCTCGCGCAGCGGCGCCCTTTCGCCGGAGGCCGCACGCGAGCGCGGCATCCCGGTGGTACTGATGCAGGGCGGCATCCATTCCGGGGAGATCGACGGCAAGGACGCGGGTTTCCTCGCCCTGCGCGAGGTCCTCGAGGGCCAGGCAGCGCCCGGCGCGCTGGAGCGGCTGGTGTGGGTCTTCGTGCCGGTGTTCAACGTCGACGGCCACGAGCGCTTCGGCGCCTGGAACCGCCCCAACCAGCGCGGCCCGGAACAGATGGGCTGGCGCACCACCGCGCAGAACTACAACCTCAACCGCGACTACGCCAAGGCCGATTCCCCGGAAATGCAGGCCATGCTGCGCCTGGTGCAGACCTGGGACCCGATCGCCACCATCGACCTGCACGCCACCAACGGCGCGCAGTTCGAGCACGACATCTCGATCCAGGTCGAGCCGCTGCACTCGGGAGACGCCGCGCTGCGCGAGGCTGGCCTGGCGCTGCGGGAACGCACCATGGCCGACCTCGCCGCGCAGGGCTCGCTCCCCCTGCCCTTCTATCCCTCCTTCGAGGACTACGAGGACCCGGCATCCGGCTTCGAGGACGGCGTCGCGCCGCCGCGCTTCTCCACCGGCTACTTCCCGCTGCGCAACCGCCTGGCGATGCTGGTGGAGACGCATTCGTGGAAGGAATACCCGGTGCGCGTGCGCATCACCCGCAACACGGTGGTCTCGGTGCTGGAACAGGTGGCGCGGCAGGGGCGCGACTGGATGGCGCTGGCGCAGGCGGCCGACGCGCGCGACCTTGGCGGCCAGCCGGTGGCGCTGGACTATGCCGCCAGCCCGGACAGCCGGATCATCGATTTCCGCGGCTATGCCTATACGCGCACGCCCTCGGACATCTCCGGCGCGATGATGACGCGCTACGACGAGACGCGCCCGCAGGTGTGGAAGGTGCCGCTGCGCGAGGTGGTGTTGCCGCGCACCACCGTGCAGGCGCCGCGCGGTGGATACCTCGTGCCGCCGGGCTTCGCCGCCATCGTGGCCGACAAGCTCGACGTCCATGGCATCGCCCATGAGCGGGTCGACTGCGCGGCCCCGCGCTGGGCGGGCCTGTGCGCCGCGTCCGGCACGTCGACGCCGGTGGTCGAAGTGTTCCGCGCCACCACCAAGGAGTTCGCAGCAGAGCCGGTTGAGGGCCACCAGCGCCTGCGCATCGAGGGCCAATGGCGGGCCGAGCCGCGGGCCCTGCAGTCCGGCGCCCTGTTCGTGCCGATCGCCCAGCCCAATGCGCGGCTGGCGATGGCCCTGCTCGAGCCGATGGCCCCGGATTCGCTGCTGCAGTGGGGGCTGTTCAACAACGCCTTCGAGCGCAAGGAATACATGGAGGCCTACGTGGCCGAGGCGGTGGCGCGCGAGATGCTCGCCGCGGACCCGGAATTGCGGAGCCGGTTCGAACGGCGCGTGCGCGAGGACAGCGCGTTCGCCGGCAATCCTTCGGCCAGGCTGGAGTTCTTCCACCGTCTCCACCCCTCCTGGGACGAGCGGCTGGACCTGTACCCGGTCATGCGGCTGGACCAGGCGCCGCGGTAGCCGCGCCCGCCCATCCGGAGCGCGACGCGGGCGCGACGCATCCATCCGGTGCCCTGCGCCGTAGAGGGTCCGATCCCCTGGCTGGAGCCCCGAGCATGCGCCTCGCCCGTCTCGTCCTCGCGCTCGCCCTGGCGCCCCTGGCCGCGTGCGGGCCGGCCCGCGGTCCCGCGCACGATGCGGACACCGTGCATGCCCGCTTCCAATGCGAGGACCTGCTGGTACCGGCCGTGTTCGACCGCAAGGCCGGCCACGTCCGCCTCGAACTTCCCGACGGCCCGCTGACCCTCCCCGCGGTCGACTCGGGTTCGGGCGAGCGCTACGCCGACGGCGCGGGCAACGAGTTCTGGCACAAGGGCAGCGAGGCCACGCTGCGCACCCGGGGGTTCCTGCGCGCCTGCCGGCTGGCCGGCCAGCCGCTGCCCTGACGGCCTGCGCCGCCGTGGGGAACGGCGCCCGCGACGCCCCTCAGGAACTGCAGGACAGCATCGAGCACCCGGCGCGGTCGCGCGCCCAGTCCGGCCGGCGCGTGGCCCACGCTTCCTCCCCGGGCCGCTCGACGTACGGCCGGCGCAGCACCTCCAGCATTTCCATGATTCCCGAAGGGTCTCCCGCGCTCGCCCGGTCGATGACCTGCTGCACCAGGTAGTTGCGCGGTACGTACAGAGGGTTGGCGGCGTCCATGCGGGCCCGGCGCGCGGCAGGATCCAGGCCCGCGCGCGCCGCCCGGGCGGCGTAGTCGCGCAGCCAGTCCAGCAGCGCAGGCGCCTGCGCGTCGCGCGCACCGGGTGTATAGAACGCCGGCTCGAACGGCGCCAGCGAGGGGTTCGCCAGGTCGAGGCCGGCCAGGGCGCGGAAGAACAGGGTCATGTCCACCTGCGCGGCCTGCAGCAGCGACTGCAACCGCTGCATGCGCCCCACGTCCTCGTCCAGGCACCGGTCCAGGCCAAGCTTGGCCGCGACGCTGGCGCGCTCGGCGTCGTCGAACGCGGCCGCATACCGGTCGAGCCCGGCCTGCAGCGGCTCCACCCCGGAAAACAGCGGCGAAAGCGCCTGCGCCAGCCGCGACAGGTTCCAGTGCGCCACGCGCGGCTGCCAACCGAAGCGGTAGCGCCGCCCTTGGGCGTCGGTGGTATTGGGCGTCCAGTCCGGGTCGTAGTCGTCGATCCAGCCATAGGGACCGTAGTCGATGGTCAGGCCCAGGATCGACATGTTGTCGGTGTTGAGCACGCCATGGACGAAGCCCACCCGCATCCAGTGCGCGACGGTGCGCGCGGTGCGCTCGCAGACCTCCATGAACCAGCGTGCGTACTGCGCCTCGTCGAACGCGCCCGCCGCGCGCAGGTCGGTCAGCGACCCGCCGGCGCGCCCGTCGAGCAGGTGCGGGAAATCGCGCCAGATGCAGAAATCGGCGAGTTGGCGCAGCAGGTCGGCGTCGCCGCGCGAGGCCGGCAGTTCGAAGTGGCCGAAGCGCAGGAACGAGGGCGCCACGCGGCAGACGATGGCGCCGGGCTCGGCCTCGGGATGCCCGTCGTAGAACATGTCGCGCACCACGCGCTCGCCGGTGGCCACCAGCGACAGCGCGCGCGTGGTCGGCACCCCTAGATGGTGCATGGCCTCGCTGCACAGGAACTCGCGGATCGACGAGCGCAGCACCGCGCGCCCGTCGGCGCTGCGCGAGTACGGGGTGGGGCCGGCCCCCTTGAGCTGTAGCTCCCGCCGCTGGCCATCCTCGAGCAGCACCTCGCCCAGGGTGATCGCCCGCCCGTCGCCGAGTTGGCCTGCCCAGTGGCCGAACTGGTGCCCCCCGTAGTTGCCCGCCACCGGGTCCATGCCCGGCAGCAGCGCATTGCCGCCAAACACCCGGGCGAACTCCGGCGAGGCCACCTGGCCGGCGGAGAACCCCAGTTCGCCCGCCACCTCGGGCGAATGGGCCAGCAGCACCGGCGCGGCCACGGGCGTGGGCGCGACCCGCGACCACAGCGCACTGCGCACCTGGCGCAGGCGCGGGCCTGCCTCCGGGTCGCCGGGAAGTTCGCGGACCATGGCGTTGTCGAAATGCAGTCGGGGCATGTCCATGGCCGCGATGGTAGTGGCCGTGCCGTCGCGGCGGGGTCCCCGCCGGGGAGGTCGCCGGCTGGGCCCCTCGCCGGTATTCAGCGGTAGGGCCGCCGCCCGGAGTAGAATGTGGCCCCCCACAAGCTGGCGCCATCGGCGCAATACGGCCTATGAGCGCCTCCCCGACCCCCGCCCACCCCGTCACCTTCGCCGATTTCGGCCTGCCCGCGCCGCTGCAGCAGGCGCTGACCGACGTCGGCTACGAATCCCCCTCGCCGATCCAGGCCGCCACCATCCCGCCCCTGCTGCAGGGCCGGGACGTGCTGGGCCAGGCCCAGACCGGCACCGGGAAGACCGCCGCCTTCGCCCTCCCGGCGCTGGCGCGACTGGACCCGGAGGCGCGCAAGCCGCAGGTGCTGGTGCTGGCGCCGACCCGCGAGCTGGCCATCCAGGTCGCCGAGGCGTTCCAGACGTACGCCCGCCACCTCCCCGGTTTCCAGGTGCTGCCGATCTACGGCGGCCAGGGCTACGGCCCGCAGCTGGCCGCGCTCAAGCGCGGCGTGCAGGTCATCGTCGGCACGCCCGGACGGGTGATCGACCATCTCGAGCGCGGCTCGCTCGACCTGTCGCAGCTGCGCACCCTGGTGCTGGACGAGGCCGACGAGATGCTGCGCATGGGCTTCATCGACGACGTCGAGGCGGTGCTGAAGAAGACCCCCGCCAGCCGCCAGGTGGCGCTGTTCTCGGCCACCATGCCGAGCCAGATCCGCCGCATCGCGCAGACCTACCTCAAGGATCCGATCGAGATCGCGATCAAGGCCCAGACCACCACCGCGGCGAACATCCGCCAGCGGGTGTGGATGGTCAGCGGCACCAACAAGCTCGACGCGCTCACCCGGATCCTCGAGGCCGAGCCGTTCGACGCGATGATCGTGTTCGCGCGCACCAAGCTCGGCACCCAGGAGCTGGCCGACCGGCTGGCCGCGCGCGGCTTCGCCGCCGCGGCGATCAACGGCGACCTGGACCAGAAGCAGCGCGAGAAGACCATCCAGCAGCTCAAGGACGGACGCATCGACATCCTGGTGGCCACCGACGTGGCCGCCCGCGGGCTGGACGTGGACCGCATCAGCCACGTGCTCAACTACGACATTCCCTACGACACCGAGAGCTACGTGCACCGTATCGGCCGGACCGGCCGCGCCGGCCGCAGCGGCGAGGCGATCCTGTTCGCCGCGCCGCGCGAGCGCGGCATGCTCGGTGCGATCGAGCGCGCCACCCGGCAGAAGATCGAGCCCATGCAGCTGCCGAGCGTGGAGGCGGTGAACGAGCGGCGCGTGGCCAAGTTCATGGAGCGCATCTCCGAGGCGCTGGGCAGCCCGGACCTGCCGGTCTACCGCGACCTGGTCGAGCGCTACGAGCGCGACCACAACGTGCCGGCCGCCGAAATCGCCGCCGCACTGGCGCGCGTGGTGCAGGGCGACACGCCACTGCTGATCCCGGCCCCGCCGCCGCGCCGCGAGCGCGACGAAGGCCGCGGACCGCGCGAACGCATGGAGCGCCGCGAGCGCGAGGGCGGGGCCGATGCGAATCCGCGCCCGTTCCGCAACGATGCCGAGACGGCGTTCGAAGGCGATGCCCCGCGTCCTGCGCGCGAGCGCCCTGTGCGCGGCGAACGCGCGCCGGCGCCGGACTTCCCGACGGAAACCTACCGCATCGAGGTCGGCCACCTCCATGGCGTGCAGCCGGGCAACATCGTCGGCGCCATCGCCAACGAGGCCGACCTGGAAAGCCGTTTCATCGGCCGCATCGACATCCGCGACGACCACAGCCTGGTCGACCTGCCCGAGGGCATGCCGCGCGAGGTGCTCGAGCACCTGAAGAAGGTCTGGGTGTCGGGCCAGCAGTTGCGCATGCGCCGCGCCGACGCCGGGGAAGTCGCGCCGCCGCGCGGCTGGGCCGGTCCGGGCGCGGGCAAGCCGCGGGGCAAGGGCCCCGGCAAGCCGGCCGGCCCGCGTGGCCCGCGGCCGGGTCCGCGCGGCCGCCGCGACTGATCCAACGGTCGCGCCGGTCACAGGCGCAACCATTGCGGCGCAGGGCGCGTTCGTTTCCTAGAATCGCGCCATGCCCCGCCTCCTCGTCTTCCAGCATGTCGCCGCCGAACCGCTGGGAACGCTGGACCCGCTGATCCGGCGCCGCGGGCACCGGATCCGCTTCGTCAACTTCGAGCGCGAGCCCGACGCCCAGCCAGATGTGGACCGCTACCGCGGCCTGATCGTGCTGGGCGGGCCGATGAACGTGGCCGACCAGCAGGCGCGCCCGCACCTGCGCACCGAACTGCGCGCGATCGAACGCATGCTCGGCCAGGGCAAGCCGGTGCTGGGCATCTGCCTGGGCGCGCAGTTGCTGGCGCATGCGCTGGGGGCGCCGGTCAGGCGTCACGAGGTGCCGGAGATCGGCTGGTACCGGCTGCGCGCGACCGAGGCCGGCCGCACCGATCCGGTGCTGGCCCCGCTCGGAGAGGAGGCCCCCGTGTTCCAGTGGCATGGCCAGCATTTCGAGATCCCGCGCAGCGCGGTGCACCTGGCGCGAAGCGAGACCTGCGAGCAGCAGGCCTTCCGCTGGGGCGCCAACGCCTACGGCTTCCAGTTCCACCTGGAGATGGACCAGCCGCTGATCGAGCGCTGGCTGGCCACGCCGGGCTACCGCGCCGAGCTGGAGCGGCACGAGGGCCTGCACGACGAGGCGGCGATCCGCGCGCATACGCGCGAGCACATCGCGGCGATGCAGGAGCGCGCCGACGCGGTGTTCAACAACTTCCTCGACCTGGTCGGCCGGCCGCAGCGGCGCATCGCCCTGCCCTCGCGCGAATTCGGCTGAGCGCCGCACCGGGTCAGGCGATGCCCGGGCGCGCGGCACGCAGTCCGATCCAGCCCAGGTCGGCGAACGCCAGCACAGCCGCCGCCTGCGCCAGCACGAAAGCCACACCGGCGGGGCTGGGCCGCAGGCCGCTGGCGAACGCGAGCCAGGCGCTGGCCGCGACCCAGGCAACGTTGACCGCGACCACTGCGGCCACCGCCCCTCGCGGCGGTGCGTCATGCCGCGACAGTGCGTACACCACGACCACGAAGGGCAGCAGCGCCAGGCCCGCGCCGCGCAGCAGTCCCGCAGGCAGGGACAACAGCGGCGCCAGCGGCTCGGCGGCGGCCAGCAGCACTGCGGCGGTGGCGCCGGTGGCCGCTGCATCGAGCAGCAACACGCGCGGGAGGAAGCGGGGGTGGGCAATCGACTGGCGCAGGTTCATGGCGGTGCTCCTGATGGATGACGGCGCCATGCTGGCCCGCTGCAGGCCCGCACGCGATGACCTGGCAGGTAATGCGCCGGTGGCGCGGCAGCGGCTATGGTGTCGACCATGCACACCCTCCCTGCCCGGTTGCGCGATGTCGGCGACCAGCTTCGCGACTGGCGCCAGCGCCGGCGCATGTCCCAGCTCGACCTCGCCGGACTGGCGGACATCTCGCCGCGCCACCTGAGCTTCGTCGAGACCGGGCGCTCGGTGCCCAGCCGGGCGATGCTGCTGCGGCTCTCGGACCGGCTCGAGGTGCCGCTGCGCGAACGCAATGCCCTGTTCATCGCCGCCGGCTACGCGCCGGTGTACAGCGAGCGCCGCATCGACGACCCGTCGCTGGAACAGGCGCGCCGCGCGATCGAACTCGTGCTGCGCGGGCACGAGCCCTATCCCGCCCTGGCGGTGGACCGGCACTGGAACCTGCAGGCGGCGAACCGGGCGCTGGCGCCCCTGCTCGAAGGCGTGGCGGTGGAGCTGCTGGCGCCACCGGTCAACGTGCTGCGCCTGAGCCTGCATCCGCTGGGGGTCGCGCCGCGCATCGCGAACCTCGGCCAGTGGCGCGCGCATCTGCTGCATCGCCTGGGCCAGCAGATCCAGGCCACCGGCGACGCCACGCTGCTGGCCCTGCACGCGGAGCTGGCCGGCTATCCGGCGCCGCCGGACGCGGACGCGCAGGACGAGGCCCCGGGCGACGTGATCGTGCCGCTGCGCATCCGGACCGCGCTGGGCGAGCTGTCCTTGCTGAGTACCACGACGGTATTCGGCACCCCGGTGGAGGTGACGCTGTCGGAGCTCGCGATCGAGTCGTTCTTCCCTGCCGACGCGGTCACCGGCGAGCGCCTGCGCGCGGCGGCCGCCGAGATGCCGGGCGGCCCTGCCGCGACGCCCTGAGGGTCAGCGGATCGCGGCGCCTTCGTCCGCCGGAGCCGTGACGCCGGCGCTTCCGGAAGGCTGGGGTTCGGGGAGTGGCCGGGTCATCGGCTCCGGCAGCACCTCTCCGCCGGGCGCAGGCGCGGGGAGCGCTTCGGGCGCGGGCGAGAGGATGCGTTCGACCACCCCGTCCACCACGCGCCCCGTCACCTCGCTGGCGATCCCCGACGGCTGCAGCACCTCCTCGATGCGGCGCCCGCCGAAATCCGGGCCCAGCACGTAGAACAGGTCCGACACGCTCGGCCAGCCCATGGAGGGCGCCATGAACCAGTAGGCGCCGACCAGGGCGAGCGCGAACATCAGCAGCTTGAGCAGGACACCCACCAGCTTGTAGGCCAGGAACGCGCCTACCAGCAGCAGGGCCAGGCCCAGCCAGCTCATGCGGCGCGCGCCTGCGAGGCGTCGCCGTCGACCAGCGGGCGAAGTGCGGGATCCAGCGCCACGCGCTCGTCGAACACGAAGCAGCGGCCGTCGTAGCCCGCGCCGCCGACCGCCTCGAAATAGCCCAGGATGCCGCCATCGAGCTGCAGCACGTTGTCCATGCCGCTGGCGCGCATCCACAGCGCGGCCTTCTCGCAGCGGATCCCCCCGGTGCAATAGCTCACCACGGTCGCGTCGGCGAGCGCCTCGCGATGCGGCCCGAGCGCCGCCGGCAGGTCGGTGAAATTGTCGATCGGCAGCAGCAGCGCGCCAGCGAACGCGCCGTGCGCGGTCTCCTCGCGGTTGCGCGTGTCGAGCATGACCACCGGCCGCCCCGCATCGTCGCGCCCCTGCGCCAGCCAGCGCGCCAGGTCGGCGGGCGCCACCGCGGGCGCGCGCCCGCGCAGCGGCGAGGCGCCCTCGCGACGGAAGCTGATGATCTCGCGCTTGAGCTTGACCTTGAGCCGGGCGAAGGGAACCGTGGCGCTCCAGCTGTCCTTGACCGCGATGGCGGCCAGGCGCGCGTCGCTCCGCAGTTGCTCGAGGAAGCGGGCGATGGCGGCATCGGTGCCGGCCAGGAACAGGTTGATGCCTTCGTGCGCCACCAGCACGGTGCCGCGCAGCTGCGCGGCTTCGGCCCAGCCGCGCACGTCGGCGGCCAGGGCCGGCGGGTCGGCGATCTCGACGAAATGGTAGGCGGCGATATTGCGGATCATGCCGCCATTGTAAGCCGCCGCCCCGCGCCCGCCCGCGGTTCGCGGGCAGGCGCGTCGAGGCGACGCTTACTGGCCCCTGCCCTCGTGGTGGTCGCGCACGAAGCGGTCGAGCAGGCGCACGCCGAAGCCGGTGGAGCCCTCGGGCACGGTCGGCGAGGCACTGGAGGCCCAGTCCGAACCGGCGATGTCCAGGTGCGCCCAGGGCAGCGCGCGATCCACCCACTCGCCGATGAAGTACGCGGCCGTGCCCGCGCCGGGCGTGCCGCCGCCGTTGCGCAGGTCCGCGATCGGCGACTTCAGGCCCTTGGCGTAATCCTCGCGCAGCGGCATGCGCCACACTTCCTCGCCGCTGGCCGCGCCTGCGGCCTGCAGCTGCGCGGCGAGCGTGTCGTCGCGCGAGAACAGGCCGGCGTAGTCGCCGCCCAGCGCGGCCACGATCGAACCGGTGAGCGTGGCCACGTCGACGACCAGGCGCGGCTTGTCCTGGCGCTGCACGTACCAGAGCGCGTCGGTGAGCACCATGCGGCCCTCGGCGTCGGTGCTCATGATCTCGAAGGTCTTGCCGGAGGCCGTGCGGACGACGTCGCCCGGGCGCGAGGCCGTGCCCGAAGGCATGTTCTCGGCGAGCGCCGCGACCGCGACCGCATTCACCGGGGCCTTCCGGCCGGCCAGCCCGAGCACCGTGGACACCACGGTGGCCGCGCCGGTCATGTCGCCCTTCATCTGCCACATGTTGGTGTTGGGCTTGATGGACAGGCCACCGCTGTCGAAGGTGATGCCCTTGCCGACGAAGGCCAGCGGCGCTTCGCCCGCATCGCCGCCGTTGTAGCGCACCACCAGCAGGCGCGGCGGACGGGCGCTGCCCTGGCCGACGGCGAGGATGCCGCCCATGCCCAGCTTCTCCATCGCCGGCACGTCGAGCACCTCGATACGCAGCGGCAGGCCGGCGGCCCGGGCGCGCACCCGGGCCACGAACTCCTCCGGCCACAGCGCGTTGGCAGGCTCGGTGGACAGGTCGCGCGCGAAGGCCACGGCCTCGGCGACCGGCTTCCACTGCGACTCCCACGCCTGGGCGCCGGCGGGGCCCGCGTGCGTGCGGATCACCAGGCTGCCCTTCTGCTCGGGCGCGTCGTCGTCCTTGCGGGCGCGATACTTGTCGAACCGGTACTGGCCGAGCGTGGCGCCCATGGCCAGGTGCGCGGCGGCATCGGCTTCAGCGCCGTCCCAGACCAGGTCCACGCGCGGACCGGCGGCGCGCATGACGGCGCGCGCCACGCGCCCACCGGCGTCCTGCAACGCCTGCGGGCTCAGCGCGTCCTTGCCCAGTCCCAGCACCACCAGGCGCTCGTAGCCCGCGAAGCCGCGCAGGTCGAGCAGGCTGTCGGCCTTGCCCTTGAAGCCTTCGAGTTCCGCGGCGCGGCGCAGCGCACCGCCAGTGCGTGCATCGATCGCGGCGAAGCTGCCGCCCTCGGGCAGGCCTTCGGCCACGGTGATCGCGACAGTGCCCTGCTCCGGCAGCGCATGCGCATCGAACGAAAGATCCCGCTGCGCGAGCGCAGCGAACGGCCAGGCGGCAGCGAAGGCGAGTGTGAGGACGAGCGCAAGCGATCTGGACATCAAAGCCCCGGAGTAGTCGAAAGGAAACCGGGGTGCAGGGCCCCGACCCCCGACCATACCGCGCCCGCCCGGCACGACGGTCCTGCCGGAAGTCATGCGCTCCGTTCTGCGGGCGGCAGCCCGACTCAGCGCGAGATGAGGATCGCCGGCAGCGCCATCAGCCCGACCAGCAGCATGATCGCCAGGATGGTCAGCACCACGCGCAGCGGCTGCGCGCGGGCGATGTCGGCGAAGGTCTCGGCGGTGCCTTCGCGCCGGGCCTGTTCGCGTTCGGCGCGCACGCGCAGGGCC
>Ga0233377_1000447_pt1 | contig 19317 bp, 16 predicted proteins | sample ElkDunMinimDraft_6_FD_191540 | JGI IMG/M metagenome (GOLD analysis project Ga0233377, IMG submission 191540) | Fecal eukaryotic communites from dung pellets of Tule Elk in California, USA - Elk Dung E36 | ecosystem: Host-associated > Mammals > Digestive system > Large intestine > Fecal | place...
ATTTTTTCAAGATTTTTATAGTCTCTTTGATAGGGATTGCATGTACAACTCGGCCCTTTATTCCTTTCATATCTTCTGCCATAAACATAGAGTTTAAGATTGCCTCTTCTGTGGCCTCCCAAACAGCCATAAATAATGGAGACATATAATCATTTCCTACCTCTTTGCTCTCTAGTTCAATATTATTGATTTGATGAGGAATAAAATTAGAGGGATTCGTTGAGAATGCAATGGCGTAATCCCCACTGCCATTCGAAGAGAAAGAGCCAACATTACCAAAGGCAATATAGGATCTCTTTGCTAATCTTTCCAGGTTCCTGGCTGAAAGTGGTGCATCAGTTGCAATTATAATCATACACGAACCGTCTACCTTATGCGCCTCCTTAGGTTCTTGCATGTAGTAATTATGCAACTCTCGACCTACAGGTGCTCCATTTATGCTTAGTACGCCCCCAAAATTGGTTTGTACCAATACACCAACGGTATATCCTCCTCGTGATTCAGGTAATTTTCGTGAAGCTGTTCCGATTCCTCCTTTAAATCCTAAACACTCCGTTCCAGTCCCTGCTCCAACATTTCCTTCTTCAACTTTTCCGGATTTCGCTGTTTTTATGGCTTCCAACACATCAGCCGTTTCAACATGCCTTCCTCGGATATCATTTAAACCGCCATCATTAGTCTCGCCAACAACAGAGTTTACGGATCTTACGTTTTCATTTCCTGGAAGTGAGAGCATATAGTCTATTAAACCATTGGCAACTTTGGGAGCATTTAAGGTATTAGTCAGTAAAATTGGGGTTTCAATATTCCCTAATTCCTCAATTTGTGAAATTCCCATCATTTTTCCAAACCCATTGCCAACGTACACAGCAGCTGGAAGCTTCTGTTGAAAAACATTTCCTTGATGTGGAATAATGGCAGTGACACCTGTACGGACGGAGTCTCCCTTAATAATGGTTTTTTGCCCAACAGTAACTCCCGAAACATCGGTAATTGCGTTGTTGCTACCTGTTGGTAAAATCCCGATTTGGATTCCAAAGTCTCTAATTCTTCCTCGTTTTTCCTGTGCTTGGCAGATGTTGGTTATGCTTATAAACGCCAGCGCTAATAGGGTGTATCGCTTGCTCATGCTGTCTAGATTAATTTGCTGGCAAGTATACAGAAATCTTTAGATAGCCCGCTTATTCTTCAGCAAATTCTTTTTGGAGTTTATCCATACGTCGTTTAATGGAGGCATCAATACGATAATCTTCAATCTTATCAATTGCCGTTTTTTCTATATTTACTCCTGTATTGGATTCAAAGTTATGGACTTCTTTCTGATTTTTTAATGCATTATCATAGGCATCCCTTCCGCTCATTAACTTAACGAAAACGGGTAAGCATTCGAAGAAGATAAATAAGAGTGCAATAAAAATAACAGCATTTTCCGTGGATTTATTAATGCTACCATCCGGCTTCTTATGTAAATTACTTAATGCTGCATTCCTGTCTGCAAAACCTGCAACATTCACAGCGCTGTCCAATGATTTATCCGATAGAATCTTTTGATTCAATAAACCTTCAGAACTTTTCCTTTGCAATAGCTCTGATTCTTTAGCTTGTAAGCGGGTTCTTAAACTATCTAGATAAGCTTGCTGACCATTTAGGTTTGACTCCTTCATTTTTGCATATGGACCATAACCCATAACACCTGAGGTTTCATCGGTTTTTGTACCGAAGATTTCATGGTTAAGTTGTTGCCTTGCAGTTTTTATGCTCGATTCTAATGAGTCAGCATGAGTTGTCAAGGCTTTTAGTTGACCATATTCAACCCTATATTTATTCTCAAAGGTCTTGTTCAAAGTGTCAATTCTTGCATTCTGTTGAACAAGATATTCCGACTTAAGATATTCCTTGATTTCTTTATCGAAGATTTTTAATTCTAAAGGTCTTGAGATAATTAAACCAATTAGTATTGCCAATAAAATCCTGGGAAGAGCTTGAAGTAGCTGCATCCAACCATTTCTACTTTTGTCAATACTTAATACGATATATCGATCCAAATTGAATATGGCTAACCCCCAAATAATCCCAAAAAGTAAAGCGTAAAAAAGAGCAAATGGACTCCCACTGAATACAAAGTATAAAGCATATCCTCCCGCTAGAGAAGCAAATAGTCCCGTGAAAAAGATCGTTGCCCCAATGCTTATATACTTATTTTGCTCCTCAGGAAATCTATCGAGAGTTTCCTTATGAACACCTGCACACCACCAAAAGAATTCTTTCATATATTAAAGCTTTAGTAATTAGACGTTAGCACCTCAACTTTGTTACAGCTAATTAAATAAAAATTTTAGAAATTCTTAGTAGTTTGTCCGCCACAATTGATGGATTCTTATATAAAGAATTACTACCTTTGCACAAAAATTGAAACAAACTAGAATAGAATGAGTAAAACAGGGTTTTTACCTTACTGCATGGTGATAGCCAGCATGTTAGTCGGGTGTAACAACGAAACTAAAAAAGAGGAAACTGTAGATTTGAATAATCCATTATTAGCCAAATACGAAACAAACTTTGAAGTCCCTCCTTTCGACTTAATCAAAGATGAGCACTTCAGACCAGCTTTTAATCAAGCATTGAGAGTCCATGAGGCAGAAATTGACTCTATTTTAAATATTGAAGATCCTGCTAATTTTTCTAATACAATCGTAGCTTTAGAAAATGCCGGACAGTTATTAGCAAGAGTTTCCACGGTTTTCTATAATTTGAACAGTGCAAATACAAATGATACTATTCAAGCAATTGCTAAGGATTTAGCGCCTGTTTTATCTGCTCATAATGATGAAATAAATCTAAACCCTGAGCTTTTCAAACGCGTAAAAGCTGTTTACGATCAAAAAGAAAACGCAGGCTTAGATGCTGAAGATCAAAAATTACTTGAAGAAACTTATAAAGGTTTTGTTCGTTCTGGGGCAAACCTTAAAGATGCTGACAAAGAAAAACTTAAGAAAATCAATTCTGAACTTTCTGTATTGTCAACTCAATATGGACAAAATCTATTGGCTGAAACCAATGCTTTTGAAATGATTGTTGATAAAGAAGAAGATTTAGCTGGTTTACCTAAAGAATTAAAAGAATCTGCTGCTGCAGAGGCTAAAACTAGAGGAAAAGAAGGTAAATGGGTATTTACTTTGCAAAACCCATCCGTAATGCCATTCCTGCAATATGCAGATAATCGTGAACTACGTAAAAAGATTTGGGATGCATATCAATTGCGTGGAAATAATGACAACGAAGCTGATACCAAAGATATCTTAGTGAAAATTGCCAATAGACGTTTGGAGAAAGCTAAACTATTGGGTTATTCTTCTCATGCAGCTTATGTGCTTGAGGAATCGATGGCAGAAAATCCTGCAAATGTAAATGCTTTATTGAATAAAATCTGGACTCCAGCTTTAGCTAAAGCAAAAAATGAAGCCGCTGATATTCAAAAAGAAATCCTTGCAGCAAAAGATACTTTCAATGTTGCTCCTTATGACTGGCGTTATTATCAAGAGAAAATCCGTCAAAAAAGGTTCGCATTAAATGAAGAAGAAATTAAACCTTATTTCAGCTTAACTGATGTTCGTGAGGGTGCATTTTCTACAGCAAATAAGTTATGGGGTATTTCATTCGTTGCATTGAATAATGTTCCTGTTTATCATCCTGAGGTTGAAGTTTATGAGGTTCGTGATAAAGATGGTTCGCATCTTGGCTTATTGTATGCTGATTTCTTCCCCCGTGCATCTAAACGTTCTGGGGCTTGGATGACTTCTTATAGAACTCAAGGTACACAAAATGGTAAACGTGTTGCTCCTGTTATTTCGATAGTATGTAATTTCACTAAACCTGTTGGGGATAATCCTGCTTTGTTAACATTCGACGAAGCTAGTACTCTATTCCATGAATTTGGTCATGCATTACATGGTCTATTCTCAAACGTAAAATATAGAAGCTTAGCTGGAACTTCGGTTCCTCGTGATTTCGTAGAATTACCATCACAAATCATGGAAAACTGGGCTGCTGAACCTGAGGTGTTGAATTCTTATGCGAAGCACTACCTAACTAAAGAGGCTATTCCTGATGCATTGATTGAAAAAATGCAAAAAGCAGGTACTTTTGATCAAGGCTTCGCAACTGTTGAATATCTTGCAGCATCTATGTTAGATATGAACTATCACAGTACTACCAGCCCTATCAATGTTAAAGCTAATGAATTCGAAAAATCTGCAATGGATAAAATTGGATTAATTGATGCAATTATTCCTCGTTATAGAAGTACTTATTTCCAACATATTTTCAGTGGTGGTTATTCTGCTGGTTACTATAGCTATATATGGTCTGAAGTATTGGATTCAGATGCTTTTGCAGCATTTAAAGAAAAAGGCTTATTCGATCAAAATACAGCAGCTTCTTTCCGAAACAATATCCTTGAAAAAGGCGGAACCGGAAACCCTGCCGAGATGTACCGCAAATTCCGTGGCGCAGATCCAGATCCAATCCACTTAATGAATAAAAGAGGACTGAATTAAAAAAAAGGCTGGATTTTATTAAAATCCAGCCTTTTTTTTAGACACCAGACACCAGACACCAGACACCAGACACCAGACACCAGACACCAGACACCAGACATAGGCGCTATACTATTGTCTTTGTCTTTGTCTATCGTCTATCGTCTGTTGTCTTATGTCTATCGTCTATCGTCTATCTAAGCTATCCCCGCTGAATTAAACTGCAGGTCATAAAGCTTTCTATAATAACCTTCTAATTCCAAGAGCTCATGATGAGTTCCCGTTTCCATGATTTCACCTTTGTCAAGAACGATAATTTTATCTGCCTTTTGGATGGTAGATAAACGATGAGCAATCACAATTGATGTCCGACCCTCCATCAGGTTTTCGATAGCTTTTTGAATCAATTCCTCTGTTTCAGTGTCAATAGATGAAGTTGCCTCATCGAGGATTAAGATTTTAGGATCATGCACCAATGCCCGGATAAATGAAATCAACTGTGCTTGTCCTGCTGAAAGTGTAGATCCTCGTTCCTGAACCTGATAATTAAAGTTGCCCGGTAGACGCATAATAAAATCATAAGCTCCAACCTTCTTGGCAGCATCCTCAATGGATTCAAAGCTAATATTTGGATTATGTAGATTAATATTGTTCAAGACAGTATCCGAAAAAAGAAATACATCCTGTAAAACCGTCGAGATAGTTTGACGTAGGAAAGTTAAGTCATATTCTCGAATATCAATTCCATCCAAAAGAATCTCCCCTTTTTGGATTTCATAGAACCTACTAAGGATATTGATAATCGATGATTTTCCAGCGCCTGTCGCACCTACCAAAGCTAAAGTCTCCCCCTGTTTAACATGAAAACTTACATCTTTTAAAACCCATTTTTCATCATTATAGGCAAACCAAACATTCTTAAAAGTAATTTCGCCCTTAACATGTTCGGGCTTATATGTACCAGTATTTGGAGTGAATTCATCCGTATCTAAGACATCAAAAATACGTTCTGCAGACACCATACCCATTTGAAGAGTATTGAACTTGTCGATTAGTTCCCTAATTGGTCTAAAGATCATATTGATGTACATGATAAATGCCACAACAACTCCTGGAGAGATTACGTCTGCAAGGATTTGTTTGGAACCATACCACACCAAGAGACCCGTTGCGATAGCTACAATGATTTCTAAAACAGGGAAAAAGATTGAAAAATACCAGTTTGCACGGATATGGGCATTTCTATGCTCAACATTGATGGCCTTAAATTTTCGCATTTCTTGATCCTCACGGGCAAAATATTGAATAACATTCATCCCTGTTATATGCTCCTGTAAGAAGGTGTTTAAATTCGATACCCATAATCTTACACTTTGGAAAGCTGATTTCATGGCTTCCTTAAAAATATAGGTTGCAGCGATCATCAAAGGCATTGGAACCAAGACAACTAAAGTTAACCTCCAATCTGTATAGAACATTACACCAAGTATAACTACCAATTGTAATAAGTCTCCAATAATTTGGATTAAACCTTCTGAGAATATATTGGCAATCGTTTCCAGATCTGATATAGTTCTGGTAATCAATCTACCGATAGGAGTATTGTCGAAATATTTTAACCTAAGATTGGTGATATGGTTGAACACTTGGATTCGAATATCACGGATAACTGATTGACCAAGAGTATTGGTCATTAGGGTGTGGAAATAGCGAATAATGGTTTGCGCAATCAGAAGGGCAAACATTAATATTAACATGTTATTTAAACCCTCCTCCTTATTCGATAAAATATAATGGTCTAAGGTATATTCTACCAATAAGGGCAATGCTGGAGCTACTGCTGCCAGAAGTATCGTAAGTACAACGGAAACCCAAAAAGCAGTTTTATAAGGACTGATATATTTTGCTAATCTGCCCAGTAATTTACTGTCATAAGCGTTTCCAGAAATTTTATCTTTTTCCAAAATATTTTTATTAATCTATATAAGGATAAACTACCTCAGTTAGGTATAGCCCACATGCTGGAACTGAAGTTCCCGCTTTCGAACGATCCATACTTTGAATGACCTCCTTTATATGTTCTATAGGTTTTTTGCCTAGGCCTATTTCCATCAATGTGCCCACGATTGCTCTTACCATATTTCTCAGAAAGCGATCTGCTGTAATATGGAATACCAATTTCTCTCCTTCCCACAACCATTCAGCTCGTTTAATATCGCAATTATTGGTGAATACTTGGGTATTTGATTTGCTGAAACTGGAAAAATCCTGCTTACCTAACAAATCTAAGGCAGCTATGTTCATTTTTTCTACATCGGGTTTATCTCTCAATTGCCAAGAGAATTCATGAAGAAAAGGATCTTTATAGAAATGCACATGATATTCATAGCTTCGTTGGGTAGCATCAAATCGAGCATGGGCTTCATTTGAAACTTCAATTAATCTTTTTGCAGAGATATCAAATGGCATTAGGGCATTTAAAGAATGAATAAATTTATCCTTTTGTTTCAATATCTTAGCATGACTAGAGAAATGTGCATATAGCTGTTTTGCATGCACTCCGCTATCAGTCCTTCCGGCACCAATGGTCTCAACTTCTTCCCGAAGTAAGATCTCTAAAGCTTCATTGAGCTTCTCTTGTACTGAAATGGCATTCTCTTGGATTTGCCAACCATGATAGGCTGTTCCATTGTATGATATTTCCAAAAAGTATCTAGGTATTTGATCTTCCACATTGCAAAGGTAAATAATATAGAATTAGCTCCTAATAGCATTTAGTAAGTAACAGGTAAAAATATCATGCTATTATTATTACCTGTTTAGAATGAAGGACTTGTACTAGAAATCAAGTACAAATTTTACCTCAAATTCAGGTATATATTTCCAAACCTTTTCACTCTAACTTAGCCTTACATATAATTCAATAATTATGAAAAAGATATTATTAGTATTGACAATAGTTTTAGCTTGCACATTTGCTGCCAGCGCACAAGGACTTTTGGATAAAATTGATAAGGCATTAAACAAAGTGGAAAATACCTCCAACAAAGTTGATAATGCCTCAGGAAAAGCCGGTAGAATTGGTGGAAAATTAGGAGGACTATTAGGAAAAAAAGGCGAAGAAGCTGCTGCTTTAACTGTTCTGATTGAAGGAGTAAATTTAGGCGAGTTGAAAAAAATCTCAACAGGTTTGGAATCCAATAAAAAAGTGTCTGAGGTTAAGATGAAATACAATGCTGCAGGGTCTACCCTAACAGTTCTATTCAGTGGTGATTCTGAAGCTCTTTTGGAACTACTAAAAAAGACATCAACTTTAATCACAGATGAAACAGTACAATCTATTGAGGAAGATGGTATAGCTATTAAAATCGAAAAATAGTTTATCTTTATACACATCATGCAAAGGCAGTGATTTTCACTGCCTATTCTATTTAATAATACCTACGGACAACATCAATATGAATGCTAGGCGTATAATATTTCAAGCCCTGCTACTCCTTAATTTTGGAGTTCTTTGCGCTCAAACCCAGCATGTTTCTTTTCCCTATGAAAAGGAAATTGATAGTTTAAAACAAGGTCTTAATCAAAATCTCAAACCTATTGATAGAGCTACTTCTGTATTCGAGTTATCCTATTATTATTCCTTTTCAGATTCCGCTAAAGCTCATGATTATTTAAATCAGGGCCTTTTATTGAAGGATAATGCCCCAATCATTGGAAGCATGGGTAAGTTCTACGAGGGTTTATTTTTCATGGACTATGACCTGCCTAAAGCGGTCAAATTAATGGAGATTGCCGAAAAAGAGCTTGCAAAGATTAATACTGTACAAGCAAAAATACTTAGAGCCAGGGCATTGAACAATATTGCAACTGCCTTTCAATGGCAGGATCAGCATGTCAAAATGTTGGATATCTTGATTAATCAAGCTTTGCCAATTGCCATGGAAGTAAATGACAATATTATTACTGGCAGTATACAGTATAAAATTGGTCTTAACTTTTGGAATAACCTTCAATATATTGAAGCAAATAAATACCTGACTGAAGCTATATCTTACCTCAAAAAAGGCAAATATGACCCTTTTACCTTAAATGAGGTGTATAAATTATTAATAGTTTCCCTTCATGCAATGGGTGAAAAACAAAAGGCCGAAGCCCTAATGGCTGATTTTGAAAGATTCTCAAAAAAACATTCTGGCGAATTACCTTTAAGTGACTACCATTTTATTCATGCCGTTCATTACAGATTTAATAAGCAATTTGATTTGTCTCTGAGCAATATGGACAAAGCAATAGAATATACTAAGAAAGAAGGAAATACAAATGCAAGGGTTTGGGGTGGATTGCACTATCAAAGAGCATTAATCAATATCAATAAAGGTGATTTTAAATCCGCATATATTGATCTTCATGAAAATGTTGAAAAACAACTGAAATCGAAAAACGCCTTTTTTCAAGACAGTTTAAATATTGCTCTTTCCTATATCAAAATATATGAGGGTTTAGGGGATTACAAAAGCGCTTTAGATTGGGTAAAAAAGAAAGATGTTCTACAGGATACCATGTACAACCGTCGAATCCGAGAATCAATCTTAGGTTATGAAGTTAAATATCAGTCTCTGGAAAAGGAAAGTGAGATTAATTCCCTGAAAACAGAGAAAGAAAAAACAGAAAGTGATATTAAAAACTCAAGAATTATTATTGCATTAGTGGCTTTAATCCTAATTCTAGTTGGTTATTTCCTGTTCAAAAACCATCAAAAGAATAAAAGACTTTTACATCAACAGGATATTAATAATCAGCAAAAATTGTTAGAGGAACATCAGAAACAAAAACTGATGTCACTAGATGCAATGTTGCAGGGGGAAGAGAAAGAAAGAAATCGATTATCTCGTGATTTACATGATGGTTTAGGTAGTATTCTAGCTTCCATAAAGTACAAAGTGCTAGATCTTCAGCTGAGTAACCCTAATGATAAAGTAAATTCTGTTCTTCTAGATATGGATTATGCAATTACAGAAATGCGTCGAATATCTCATAATCTAATGCCAGAATCTTTGCGACGCTTTGGATTGGAAGTTTCTTTAGGAGATCTATGTAAAAGCCTTCAGAACATTGACACTAAAATAGAATTACAAATGTACGGTTCCTTCAAAGATCTGTCAATGGAGCAACAAACACATATCTATAGAATCATCCAAGAACTTCTCTATAATTCGCTTAAACATTCAGATGCAAAGCAGATTTTGGTGCAATGCAGCATGGAAGATAATGTCATTTTTATTACTGTCGAGGATGACGGAATAGGCTTTCCTCTTAATGTTCTTAATGAAGGATCGAAAGCGGGAGTAGGATTGAAAAATGTAAAAATCAGAGTAAATTATTTGCACGGTAAACTCGATATCAGGTCAGAGCTTGGAAAAGGAACAAGTGTCGATATTGAACTATTTGTTTAAAATACATCATTTTATATTCCGATTCAACGAACATACCTGTTAGAAACCAAATTCTATTTAAGTTGTTTGTATTATATTTGCGATATAAATAATCTATAAATATGATACAACGTATTCAGACCGTTTGGTTATTGGTTTCAAGTTTAGTCTTATTTGGACTATTCGTTTTCCCATTTGTTGGTTACATTGATTTAGTAGGCCTTGGTAAAAATATTTATGTTACTGGAGTTTATTCTTCAGCTAATAATGTAACTACCAAAGAAACAGGATTTCTATTAATGACTATAGCTGCTGTAGTTTTAGCTCTAATTCCAATTTTTATCATATTTCAGTTTAAAAACAGAAAATTACAATTGAACTTAATTTTAGTTCAGGTTGTTCTTATCTGTTTATTTGCTATTTGGATGTTTATCTCAGCCAACAATATTCTAAGCCTGATTAATCAAAGTATCGGGGCTAGCAATATTGGAATTGGTTTCTTTTTACTCCCTGTTTCTATACTGTGTTTAGCCTTTGCAATCCGTGGAATAAGAAATGATAATAAATTGATTAAATCAGCCGATAGGCTTCGTTAATTATAATAATATGAAACATTTTTTGATGTTTCTTGGGTTTTTATGTGCATTAGGTTTACCTAAGTATACACAAGCTCAAGAAGACCCAAATTTAAATGTAGTAGATGATGTTCAATTTGATTTGAAATCAATTACTGCCTCCGGAGATACCCTCGTTGTAGATTTATTCGCTATTTCTTATGATAAGAACCCTCGCGAATTTCGATTGAATGTATTCGCCTCTGCAATTATCGATTCAGAAGAACAATCTCATATGTTGACTTCTGTACAAATGGATAGAGTAATCGTCCAATTGGCTGATCGACAAAATTATTTGAATTATCTTCTACATCAAGATAAACCAGTATCAATTAAGTTGAAATTATCACCGCTTACGGAAGAACTGAAAAATGCTAAACTCGTTAAAATAGTCTTTAATGGATTAGATGACGAAGGACAGTTCCTTGAAGCGTTTATAGATTTGAGCAAAAAAGAGGAGCAATAAGCTCCTCTTCTTGATTATAAATTTTCTTCCTCTTCTAATTTTATAAGATCCTCATAATTCTTATCTAATTTCTTGACTAATCGAATGTAGATAACGCGATAATAAAGCTTGATAATTGATATTATAAGCCAGCCTAATAGGAACATGATTATTGAAATCAATACTAAAAACAGAATATTATGTCCTATTGATTTATGCATAATATCCTCTTCCAAAATTAGGCTCAAGCTTGCCATTCCTATTGCAAATATGATGAGGTAAATGTTGAATTTAATGTAGTGACCAACGGTTTTTCGTGTAAACAAGATATCCTTAAGCAACTCTTTTGTGCTATTTGTGGTTTTGATCTTCCTATAGGAAGTAAAAAAAGCATAAATGAAATAAAAGATAAAAAGGTAAGAAACCACATCAACAATATTGCTGAATATATCTAAGATGTTTTCTTCATATACCTTCTCTTTATCATAATAATATAGAAGAACATTTAATATGATTCCCACAAAAAGTTCAATTACGCTAATTATAAAAATCCATTTTACCAATGAGGAGGAGCTTTTATACAGCATACGGCGGATTTCTTCCTTATTTACTTTAGGAAAGTCTTGATCCTTTTGCCAATGTTGTTTTAGAAAATCTAATTCATCCATTATACGACTCCTTTTTTTGTTAACATCTGTTTCAATTTGCTTTTAATCCTATTCATCTTAACTCGAGCATTAACCTCACTGATTCCAAGTGTCTCTGCGATTTCTGTATAATCTTTTTCCTCAAGGTACATGTACACCAAAGCTTTATCGATGTCGTTTAACTGTCGAACCGCTTCATATAGATGTTTTAATTGATCCTCGGTTTCTGTGTTATACTCTTCGTAACGAATATTGGTTAATGAATAATCTAAATCAACGGTTTCAATTCTGCTTTTCTTGCCTCGGTAAAGAGAGATTGCCGTGTTTAGTGATACCCGGTAAGCCCAGGTTGAAAATTTGGAGTCTCCTTTGAACTTAGGATATGATTTCCATAGTTGAATGACCATCTCCTGGAACAAATCCTGATGCGAATCAAGATCTGAAGTATAAAGCTTGCAGATTTTGTGAAGAATATTTTGATTATCCTCCAAAAGATTCACAAATTCCTGTTCTAGGTTCTCAATCATTTATTGGTATTTGTCGACAATAGTAAGGTATTGTTACAACATGTAACGACATTTTTTTAAATTCGCTCAATGGCAAAATCAAAATCAGCATATTTCTGTCAATCTTGTGGGTATGAATCCCCTAAATGGCTAGGACAATGTCCTTCCTGTAAACAATGGAATTCTTTCGTCGAGGAGGTTGTGGAGAAACCTTCAAGCAGAGTACCTGAATGGAGAAGTACTACTGTTACTCCCGGGCTACAGAAAAGAGCAAACAAAGCTGCGGTTATCCATGAGATCGTTTATTCTGAAGAACAGAGGATTTTATCTCCCGATAAAGAATTCAATCGGGTATTAGGTGGGGGAATAGTTCCAGGATCATTAGTATTGATTGGAGGTGAACCCGGTATTGGTAAGTCTACTTTAATGTTGCAATTGGCATTATCAATCCCGAAAGTGAAAACTCTTTATATTTCTGGTGAGGAGAGTGAACAACAAATCAAAATGCGTGCGGAGCGTTTATCGCAAAATTCGAATGCAAATTGTTACATCCTTACAGAAACATCGATGCAAAATATTTTCAAACAAATTGATCAGGTGGAACCTAATGTAGTTGTTATTGATTCTATTCAAACACTTCATTCTGCTCAAATTGAATCTGCTCCTGGTTCAGTCTCGCAGGTTAGGGAATGTACAGCCGAATTGCTACGATTTGCTAAAGAGACTAATACCCCCGTTTTTATTGTGGGGCATATTACTAAGGATGGCTCAATCGCAGGTCCGAAAGTACTTGAACATATGGTGGATACGGTTTTGCAATTTGAAGGCGATAGAAATCATGTCTATAGGATTCTCCGATCTGTAAAAAACAGATTTGGATCTTCTTCTGAGCTCGGAATCTATGAGATGCAGGGATCAGGATTAAGGGAGGTTTCGAATCCTTCGGAGATTATGCTTTCTCAAAGGGAAGAACAAGTTAGTGGAATTGCTGTAGCAGCTATGTTAGAGGGAATGAGACCACTTATGATTGAAGTCCAAGCACTGGTGTCCAATTCCGCTTATGGGACTCCTCAGCGAAGCTCTACTGGCTTTGATACCAAACGATTGAATATGCTATTGGCAGTACTGGAAAAAAGATTTGGTTTTAGACTTAGTACGCAGGATGTATTTCTTAATATTGCTGGAGGACTGCGTGTTGAAGATCCTGCAATTGACCTGGCTGTGATTGCTGCATTAATTTCTTCTCAACAGGATATTGCCTTGACTGCAAATATTACTTTCGCAGGTGAGGTTGGCTTGTCTGGCGAAATTAGAGCGGTCAATCGAATCGAACAGAGGATACAGGAAGCTGAAAAACTAGGCTTTGAACAAATATTTATCTCAAAATATAATACCAAAGGTTTAGATGTAAAACGCTATCAAATTCTGGTAAGACCAGTTGCAACCTTGGAAGATGTATTTAGAATTTTATTCGGCTAATTATCGAATATTAAATATATAAAAAGTGCCGAGATTTATTTCTCGGCACTTTTTATATATCTGCTGTAATGATTATTTAATAACCTCAGCTAATTTTTCTTCTAATGCTGCACCACGAAGGTTAGATGCAATAATCTTTCCATTTGGATCTAGAAGGAAGTTTTGAGGAATTCCCTCGATACCATAAAGTGCAACAACTTCAGATTGCCAGAACTTAAGATCTGAAACCTGAGTCCATCCTGATAATTTATCATCTTTAATAGCTTGTAACCAATCTGCTTTTCCAGACTCGCGATCTAATGAAACTCCAAAAACAGTAAAGTTTTTATCTTTGAACTTGTTGAATGCAGCAACTACAGTAGGGTTTTCATGTCTACATGGTCCACACCAGCTCGCCCAAAAATCTATCAATACATATTTTCCGCGCAATGAAGATAATTTAATAACATTTCCAGTCGTATCTGGTAATGCTATCTCAGGTGCAACTGAGCCAATTGCTACCCTTTTTATCTTCTCGATTTTAGCTAATAAAGCTTTTCCGCGGGAAGTGTTTTTTAAAGCACCAGAAAGTTTATCATACCCAGGAGCTACAATAGTATTTACATTTTCTGCACTGGCTATCTCATCCAATAATCCCAAAGTAATATAATTGCTAGGGTTGGATTTTATATATTCCTCATTGATTTTTACCTGTTGGTCAAATAAACTTTGAGCTTTTGCTTGAAGTGCGCCTACGAAAGCCTCATCTTCTTGTTGCTCTGGTGTTGCAGCTTGAAACTCTTTGTTCAATCCTGCGAATTGATCTGTAATTCCTTTGATTGATGTTTTATACTTTGAAAAGTCTTTGTTGATTTCATTTCCAGAAACTTCTGCTGCAGCTAAGGTTTCACCATTAATATTGATGACACCTTTTGCAAGATACAACATCGTCATATCTGGATTATTCAACTCACGTAATGACTTACCATCAGCAGACAAGATCATTTGAGCTTGTGTGGGTTCTGATACGATACCATTATAAGTAAATTGTCCTTTCTCAACATTAGCAGAATCAAGATGGCGTTGACCGCCGTCTATATACATCAAATACACTTTCGCTGGAGCATCCACATTCTTTAAGGTTCCTTTTATAGAAAAATCCTCTTGAGCAAAAAGCAAAGTCGGGACTGCTGCTAGTACAGCTAATATTGTCTTCTTCATATCTTTATTCTAATTTTTAATAAATTAATACATATATCGTTCCAATTACCATCTGCCGCTGGCACCACCACCACCAAAACCTCCTCCGCCGAAGCCGCCAAATCCGCCTCCGCCGCCGCCACCAAAACCACCGCCAAATCCGCCACCATCATTATCATCGCCTCCACGGCCCAATGAATTCAGCAAAGTCCACCAAAATAAATCTGAAGACCCTCTGCCGCCCATCACTCTTCCGCCGCCATTCTTACCGCCACCTCCTGATTTAGAGATCACAGATATCACAATAATAATAACGATAACTATAAATATAATTGGAATTCCTCCACCTCCTTCAGTGGAATAACTATCTTTTGGATCTGCTTTATACTCTCCTTTGGTGTAAGAAATTAAAGCATTTGTACCATCATCTATACCTTTGAAATAATCGCCTTGACGAAAAGCTGGCTTAACCTCATTCTCGATTATTCTATAAGCAATTACATCCGGAACGGATCCTTCAATTCCATACCCTGTTCGGATCGTGACAGCCCTATCTCCCAAGGCAACCAAAAATAAGATACCATTATCGAATTTCTTATTTCCAACTCCCCATTTTTGTGCAAGTCTGTCGCCATAATCCGATATATCGTAATCGCCTGTTGTATTCATTACTACAACAGCTATTTGGATTGTTGTCGAATCTTCAAAAGCGAGTAGTTTACTTTCCAATTGCTGCTTTTGCCCGGCACTCAAAGTATTGGTATAGTCAGTAACCAATGACGTTGCAACCGAAGGAAAATCCTGTGCAAATGCATGGATATGGATTAATAATCCTACAAAAAAACTAAGGAATATTTTGATTGAAAATTTCACAATTTGTGATGTTTTCTGCATAAAATTAAGATTTACCGAAATAAATGTCATTCGGAAGTTCATTCACATCATCCGCTCTCCTAGGAAAATAAGTTGCTAATTGTTCACCGGCTTTTTCAATTCCAGCAATCAGCCCATTCGCAAAATCTTCCTGTCTAAAATGCCCAAGCATCAGTTCTTTGGTAGATTCCCAAAAATCTTCTGGAACCTTGTTATTGATTCCTGAATCGCCAATAATAGCGAATTGATGGTCATCAGTTGCTAGATAAATTAACACACCGTTACGTAAAGAAGTATGTTGCATCTTCAACTTTTCAAAATAGTACTTTGCTTGATCTATTGCGTCCTTGTCATGCACTCTGCGTTCTACCACCAAGCGGATCTCTCCCGAGGTAAGGTTCTCTGCTAGACTTATTGCTTGGACAACTTTTTCTTGTTCTTCTTGATTGAATATTTCCATGAGATATCAAAATAGAAAAGATGAATGCAGAAGTGAAAGCCCCCAACATTCATCTTTACGTTATATCAACAACAATAAAAAATTATTAAAACTGAACTGTAGGTGCCTTATCAGAACCTTCAGCAGCTTTAAATGTACCTTTGGCTTTGAATCCAAAGATTCCTGCCATAATGTTGTTTGGAAAGCTTCGTACAGTAGTGTTGTAGTCTTGAACCGCCTCGTTATAAGCTCTGCGCTCTACAGAAATACGGTTTTCAGTTCCTTCCAACTGTGCCTGTAATTCCTGAAAGTTTGAATTCGCTTTAAGGTCTGGATATGCTTCTACACTAACCAATAAACGTCCTATTGCCTGTGATAAACCGTCTTGCGATTGTTGGAAGTTTGCAATAGCTTCCTCACTTAGGTTATTAGGGTCTACTTGTACAGACGTTGCTTTTGCACGCGCCTCTGTTACTGCTGTTAAAGTTCCTTGCTCATGTTGCGCAGCTCCTTTAACGGTGTTTACTAAGTTAGGAATTAAATCCGCCCTACGTTGGTAGGCATTCTCAACCTGAGCCCATTTTCCTTTGACATTTTCGTCTTTAGATACCATGGTGTTATACCCACAAGAACTAAAGGAAAGGGCAGTTAATAAACCTACAAATACGATTAATAATCTTTTCATGTGTAATGTTTTTACAAGTAATAGTTAAAAGTAAGAATTTGTTTTCACATAAAAGCAACATCAAATGACATACCAATACCCCAAAATCACGAAATTATGTCAGCTTTTGGTATCTTTGTAATGTTTTTGGGATAAAACCCCAACATCATTATGCAAAAAGAAATTGAAATAGCCTTAAGTCCTGAATTTATACAGGACGAAAAACGTATCCTTTCTGAAGGTGCAAAGAAATTAGGTACCCCTATAAGCAAGATTAATGGTTATCATATCCGAAAACGATCTATTGATGCTCGCGGTAAACAAGTGTTGTTCCGTTTGAGGGTAGTTTATTTCATTGATGAACCTGTACAGGTACCAGAATATCATACTCATTTAAAGAATGTAAAGGACGCTAAACCAGTCATTATTATTGGTGCTGGCCCTGCAGGACTGTTTGCGGCTTATAGATGCCTGGAGTTGGGATTAAAACCAATCGTCTTAGAAAGAGGTAAAAAAGTTCAGGATAGAAGAAGGGATCTTGCGAAAATCAATAGGGAAGGTTTTGTAAATCCTGAATCCAACTATTGTTTTGGAGAAGGTGGAGCTGGAACTTACTCTGATGGTAAATTATATACACGCTCCAATAAACGTGGAGATGTTCAACAGGTTCTATCAATTTTCGTAGAACATGGTGCTACCGAAGATATTTTGGTAGACGCAAGACCTCATATCGGAACCAACAAATTACCTCATATCATTGAAAGTATTCGTGAGCGAATTATGGAGATGGGAGGGGAAGTTCATTTTGATTGTAAGGTTATTGATATTATTGAACAATTTGCTAAAGTAGAAGGAGTTCGAACAGAAAGTTCAGGGATTATTAAGGCAGATCATGTTATTGTAGCAACAGGCCATTCCGCTAGGGACATCTTTGAGTTGTTCCGCTCTAAAAACTGGTTATTGGAAGCAAAACCCTTTGCCCTTGGTGTTCGAATCGAACACCCACAAGAAGTAATTGATTCAGCACAATATCATTGTTCCATTCGACCTGAAAATTTACCACCTTCGTATTATAGTCTCGTAGAACAGGTAGATGGCAGAGGAGTTTTCTCATTCTGTATGTGTCCCGGGGGGATAATTGCACCCTGTGCTACCGATCAAAATGAAATAGTTGTAAATGGATGGTCTCCATCCAAAAGAAATAATCCACATGCAAACTCTGGAACAGTAATCCAGATTAATCTCGAAGATGTGGCCGGTGCTAATCAGGATCCATTCGCACTTTTAGAATTCCAGAAACAAATTGAGCAGAAAGCATTTGTGTTAGGGGGAGGAAACCTTGTTGCCCCAGCCCAAAGGATGGTGGATTTTGTACAAAACAAAGTCTCCATTGACCTGCCTGAAAATTCATACAAGCCCGGAACTCGTTCCGTAGACCTACGAGAGGTCCTTCCAAAATTTGTTTATTCAGCCCTGCAAGGCGCATTACCTATTTTTGGAAAGAAAATGAAAGGCTATTATAGCAATGAAGCTATATTGGTAGGCGTTGAATCCAGAACATCATCTCCTGTCAGAATTCCAAGAGACAAGGATACATTACAGCATCCACAAGTCGCTGGTTTATACCCATGTGCAGAAGGCGCAGGTTATGCCGGAGGTATCGTTTCAGCCGCCATTGATGGGATGAATTGTGTCGACGCAATAAAAAATATCAATTAAGAATTTATAAAAAAATCACCCTTAATATTGATAAAAAGCATTTTTATTGTATTTTTGTGCCAATCAAGCGAAAGTAGCTCAGTTGGTAGAGCACAACCTTGCCAAGGTTGGGGTCGCGAGTTCGAATCTCGTCTTTCGCTCATATAAAAGCTTCCAATTTTTGGAAGCTTTTTTTAGTATTGAGACATTAGACATTAGACATCAGACACCAGACATAAGAGTCTCGTAAGACACAGATATTAGACATTGCGCCCTGGTTGCTGTCCCCACCAACCGGAAAATTTAGTATTTCAGGACAGCAACCACGGTTTGATGAATGTATGTAGAAATCCCAGAGGGATGAAATATTTGTAGAATTAGATGTATATCCAACCACCAACCCCAGAGGGGTGACATGTTTTTATCAATTAACAATCATCAATGAATGCGTAGTTTACGTGTATTTTTATAATATCTTTTTCTATAAATATTTCACCTCTAACGAGGTTTCCGTTAAATTGCTCCCAATCGTCCCCTGAGCGGAGCCGAAGGGAACGATTGAGCAAGGCCTTGAAAAACCGGGCTTCGACTCCGCTCAGCCAACGGCATTACAAGGCCGCCGTAGGGTGCGGATCCATGTGTCCGCCCATTTTCAAAAATGTGTCCACCCGTTCTCATTACCCATGTATCCACCCGGCACCACGCCCTGGTTGCTGTCCCCACCAACCGGAACTACTTCCCCCTACCATTAATCCTTCTTCATCCCCAACCTCATTAAACTCGGTGTCATAAAAGAAAGAATT
>Ga0233377_1000448_pt1 | contig 19292 bp, 13 predicted proteins | sample ElkDunMinimDraft_6_FD_191540 | JGI IMG/M metagenome (GOLD analysis project Ga0233377, IMG submission 191540) | Fecal eukaryotic communites from dung pellets of Tule Elk in California, USA - Elk Dung E36 | ecosystem: Host-associated > Mammals > Digestive system > Large intestine > Fecal | place...
GACGACGAGCCTGCCCCTGATCTGGCCGGCATCGGCGCCCTCCAGGAGAGCGACGGCCGGCTCTCGCTCTCGAGCGCGGTCGCCCTGTCACCACCACGCTCGCTCCTCGTGATCGCCCGCGGTTCGAACGCAGGGGCATCCGTCACGCGCGACCTCGCGGCCGATCCCGACGGAGTGTCGCTCTCGTTCGACCTCCTGGTCTCGGCGTGGACGACCGACGGCGACGGCGCTCAGGTCTCCGAGCTCGTGCTCGGGGATCCGGCGTCGCGGTGCGCCCTCCTTCTCGGTGGCACGGCGACGACGTGGACGCTCACGCAGGTGTGCACCGCCGGCGGTGCCGAGACGGCGCGGGTGACGAACGACAGCGCGACGCCGATCGTGCGCGGGCGGTGGCAGCGCTTTCGACTGGGGGTCGCGTTCGCTCCGGCGAAGAGCGCGTTCCTCGAGATCGATGGCACGCGCGTCGTCGAGGTCGCTGGCGCGGCCCCCCTTCAGCAGGGTCCGACGTCGATCGGGCTCGGCATGAAGAGCGTCTCGGATGGGAGCGTGACGCTCTTCCAGGACAACGTGCTCGTCACGTCGCCGTGATCGAGCGCTGCCTCACGTAGCGATCGCGACGAACGCGTCGGCGAGCTTCTTCATCGCCGCGGCGGCGCGCGCCTCGGCGGCCGAGAGCGGCTCGTCTCCGCGGATCGGCTCGCGAACGTCGAAGTAGAACTTCGCCTTCGGCTCGGTCCCGCTCGGACGCGCGATGACGCGACTGCCGGACGCCAGCTCGAACGCGAGCACGTCACTCCTCGGTAGATCGAGCGGCTGCTTCGCTCCGTCCGCGGTCGTCGTCACTTGCTGGAGGTAGTCCCGCACGCTCGCGACCGGGTGGTCGCCGATCGTCCACGGCGGGTTCTCGCGCAGCCGCTGCATGATGCCCCGGAGCTCGGCCAGGCCCGACGCGCCCTTCCGCGTGAGGTTCACCTGCGAGCTGACGAAGAGGCCATAGCGCCGGTAGAGACCCTCGAGATGAGCGAGGACGGTCGTGCGGCTCGCGCGCAGCACGGCCGTCAGCTCCGCGAACAGGACAGCCGCGCTGATCCCGTCCTTGTCGCGTACGAGCTCCCCGACCGTGTAACCGAGCGCCTCCTCGAAGCCGAAGACGAAGTGGTCGCCGCTCTTCTTCTTCCGGTCGAGCGCGCGGTTCGCGATCCACTTGAAGCCGGTCAGCACCTCGTCGTACTGGGCGCCGAGGGCGTGCGCCACGACTCCGAGCATCGGCGAGCTCACGATCGAGGCGATGACGAGCGGCTCGCCGACCTTTGGCTTCACCGCGTGCTCGAGATCGCGGAGCCCGCCGGTGAGGAGGTAGTGGCCGAGGAGAACGCCGACCTGGTTGCCAGTCAGCTGGACGAATCCGGTCGGGGAGCTGCTGCTCGGAAGGGCGACCGCGAGACGATCGGCGTCCGGATCGTTCGCGATCACGAGATCCGCGCTCCGCGCGCGCGCGAGCGCGAACGCGAGGTCCATCGCGCCCTTCTCCTCGGGATTCGGGAACTCGACGGTCGGGAACGCGCCGTCCGGCTTCTGTTGCTCGGGGACGGAGACGACGTCCGTGAAGCCCGCCTGGTCGAACGCCAGGCGCGCGAGCTTGTCGCCGACGCCGTGCAGCGGCGTGTAGACGATCGCGATCGAACGATCACCGTCGTCACGCGCGCCGAGCTTCTTCACCTCCGCGAGGTACGTTCGTTCGAGCTCCTCGCCGAGCGAGGTCACGAGCCCTTTCGCCCGCGCGTCGTCGATCGAGAGACGGGGCACGTCCTTCGCGACGGGCGCCTTCTCGATCGCGGCGGCGATCCCCACGTCGATCGGGGGGACGATCTGCGCGCCGTTCGACCAGTAGGCCTTGTAGCCGTTGTACTCGGGCGGGTTGTGGCTCGCGGTGATCATGACGCCGGCGGCACAGCCGAGCCGCGAGACGGCGAACGCGAGCAGCGGGGTCGGCACGACATCGTCGAAGAGCTTCGCCTCGATGCCGACCGCGGCGAGGACACACGCGGTGTCCTCCGCGAACTCCTTGCTCATGCGTCGCCCGTCGTAGCCGATGGCGACCCCCTTCGTCGCCGCGTTGGGGCCGCCCGCCTCGAGGAGGTAGCTCGCGAGGCCAGCGGTCGTCCGCAGCACGACGGCACGGTTCATCCGGTTCGGCCCTGCGCCGATGATCCCGCGCAGCCCGGCCGTGCCGAACTCGAGCGAGCCGGCGAAGCGATCCGCGAGGTCCGTCTTCTCAGGATCGGGTGCGGCGAGCAGGCCCTCGATTTCGGCGCGGGCTGCAGGGTCGGGATCGGCGGCGGCCCAGGCGCGGGCCTGCTTCATGACATCGGCGAGATCGGGCATCGCCCCCCGTTATACAACGACAGATGGCTCTTCAGGCGTGATGCCTTCCGCTGCGGCATGTGACCTCGACATCCGCACCGTCGATATCGAGCGCGGAAGGCGCCGGCGAGCCGGCAGGAGGGCTCCGCCCGAGCCTCGGCAGATGCCGGTCGCGGAGGCCTCGCTAGAGCTCGCTCAGTTCTCGAGCTGGCGCATACCGGGCGCCTCACGGCCGGTCGCCGCGACGTACTCGTCGTACGAGCCGCCGTACAGGTGCGGGCCGTTCGGCGAGAGCTCGAGGATCCGCGTCGCGATCGCGCGGAGGAAGGCGCGATCGTGGGAGACGAAGACGATCGTGCCCTCGTACTCCGAGAGCGCCCTCACGAGCGCCCGCTTCGTCACGATGTCGAGATGGTTCGTCGGTTCGTCGAGGACGAGGAGGTTCGGCGCGTCGAAGAGGATCTTCGCCAGCGCGAGGCGCGCGCGTTCACCTCCCGAGAGGATCCGGATCGGCTTGTCGTGATCGTCGCCGTGGAACCCGAAGGCGCCGGCGAGGCTTCGGAGCGTGCCGAGGTTCGTCGTCGGCGAATGTGCGACGAGCTCCTCGATCACCGTGCGATCCGCCGTGAGCTGCTCCATCTGGTGCTGGGCGAAATAGCCCATCGTCACCGACGCGCCGATCGCGACCTTGCCAGCGTCGGGCTCGAGCGCTCCGGCCATCATCTTGAGGAGCGTCGTCTTGCCCGACCCGTTCTCGCCCATCACCGCCCAGCGCTCGTTGCGGCGGACGAGGAGGCTCAGGCCGTCGTGGATGGCACGCTGGCCATACGTCTTCTTGACGCCGTCGACCTTGATGACGTCATCGCCGCTGCGAGGCGCCTTCTTGAAGTCGAACGTCTTCTCGATGATCCGGCGCGGCGGCTCGACCTTCTCGATCTTCTCGAGCTTCTTGACGCGCGACTGCACCTGCGCGGCGTGGCTCGCGCGCGCCTTGAAGCGCTCGATGAACGCCTTCTCCTTGGCGAGCATGGCCTGCTGGCGCTCGTATTGCGCCTGCTGCTGCGCCGCCGCGAGGGCGCGCTGCTGCTCGTAGAACTCGTAGTCGCCCGAGTAGCTCTTCACCTCGCCGCCATCGAGCTCGACGATCTTCTTCACGACGCGGTTCATGACGTCGCGGTCGTGGCACGTCATGAGGACGGAACCCTTGTAGTCGCGGAGGAAACCCTCGAGCCAGAGGATCGACTCGATGTCGAGGTAGTTGGTCGGCTCGTCGAGGAGCAGCGCATCGGGCCGCGCGAGGAGGATCTGCGCGAGCGCGACGCGCATCTTCCAGCCGCCGGAGAGGTTGCCGACATCGCCGCTGACCTGCTCGGGGGAGAAGCCGAGGCCGGAGAGGATCGCGTGCGCGCGCGCCTCGAGATCGTAGCCGCCGAGCTCCTGATAGCGCGCCTGCACCTCGCCGAAGCGCTCGACGGCGTCGTTGAAGCCCGGGTCCTCCGGATCGGCGAGCTTCGCCTCGAGCTCCTTGAGCTCCTCGCCGAGGCGCCCAGCTTCACCCGCGCCGGACAACGTCTCGGCCATCACGCTGCGCCCCTTGAGGTCCCCGACGTCCTGCCGGAAGTAGCCGATGGTCGTGCGCTTCGGCCGGTCGACGACGCCGTCGTCCGGATGCTCCTCGCCGGTGATCAGCCGGAACACCGTGCTCTTGCCGGCGCCGTTCGGGCCGACGAGGCCGACCTTTTCGCCGTCACCGAGGTGGAAGCTCGCTTCCAGAAAGAGGATCTGACCGCCGTACTGCTTCGAGACGTTCGAGAACGAAATCATGAAAGGCGAGGCTCAATAGCACGACTCGCGCGCTCCGGCCTCGAAGCACGACCACGCTCGACGGGTCCCATGCTCGCGCTCCCGTCCGGCGACACCAGCCCCGAGCGCGGACAGCCGAGCCCCGGCTCACACGACGACAGAAGGTCCGCCGTCTGCCCGTCTGCCGGATAGGAGTCCTCTCGCGTCGCGGGTCGCTATAGTGTCCCCCGCATGCTGGCGTTCGCGCTCCGGCGCGCGATCTGGGCGATCCCGACGCTGTTCGGCGTGAGCCTCGTCGTGTTCCTCCTCACGACGCTCCTGCCCGATCCCGAGGCGGACGCGCCCATCGCTGCGGGCGACGTCGCCGCGCGGATCCGCCTCGACGAGCTCCGCCGTGCCCGCTTCCTCGACCTCCCCCGGCTCATCAACGTCGCGCCACGGGACATCCGCGCGACGGTGGACGAATGCACGGCTCACATCGTCGCGGAGGACGAGGACTCCGCGTTCTGCGAGGCGCGGCTGGCGCACATCGGCGGGGCGGCCCTCCCCCACGTGCTCCCGCGTCTCGACGACATCCCGCCGGCGTCTCGCGGACGCATCGCCCTCGCGCTCGCGCCGGTCGCGCGCCGGATGGGGATCGGCGACGAGGCGGACCTCACACAACCCGACCGTGCAGCGCTCTTCTGGGTGCGGTTCTGGGAGGATCGATCCGTCGACTTCACCGAGCCTGCGGTCCGCCGGTCCGTCCAGCGCATCACCACGAGACAGAGCGAGCTGCTCGAGCAGGATATCCGGCTCGTCGACACGTTCGCGCTCCAGCAGCTCATGGCGGCGCTGAAGACGACCCGTGATCCGGCAGCGCTCTCGCGGCTCACCCGCCTCGCGGCGCACGTCACCGGCCGCGACGCGGCTTCAGGCGCCTCGAGCCATGTCCTCGAGCCGACCTCGGATCGCGCCCGCGTCCGCGCCGTCGTCTCGGAGTGGCTCTCCTGGTGGTACGTCCACGAGACCGACTACATCGTCCTCAACGGCGGCGAGAAGGTGACGGCCAGCATCGCGCAGACCCGCTTCTCGAAATGGGTCCTCGGCGCGGTGACGGGGCAGCTCGGCCTGAGCACACGCGACGGCCTTCCGATCTTCGACAAGCTCATCGCGCGGGGGCCGATCACGCTCGGCATGTCGATGCTCGCGATGCTCGTGAGCGCGCTCGTCGGTGTTCCGATCGGTGTCATCGCCGCATGGCGGCGCGGACATGCGATCGATCACGGGGCGGCCGGCGTCGTCTTGCTCGTCTACTCGATCCCGACGTTCCTCATCGCCGAGCTGCTCGCGAAGTTCGGCCATGCATCGGGCGCGGGCCTCGTGTTGCCGGTGCTCGCGCTCTCGACGGTGTCGCTGTCGGTGGTGACCCAGCAGCAGCGCGCGTCGATGATCGAGGCTCTCGGTCAGGACTATGTCCGCTCCGCCCGTGCGAAGGGCGCTCGCACGCTGCGCGTGGCGATCGTCCATGCGCTCCGGAATGCGCTCGTCCCCACGGTGACCATCGCCGGCGTGCAGTTCCCGGCGCTCGTGGGTGGAGCCTTCGTCGTCGAGGAGGTGTTCGACGTCCGCGGGGTCGGCTGGGAGACGTTGCGCGCGATCGAGTCGCACGATGCGGCATGGATCGTGGCGGTGACGCTCCTCTGCGCGATCGTGACGACCGCATGCCTCGTCGCAAGCGACATCGCTTACGGTGTGCTCGATCCGCGCGTGCGCGAGACGCAGGCAAGGAGGCGGTCGACGTGACCGATCGCCCGTCGAGGAGCGACGTCTCCAAGTCCAAGCGGCCTGAAGCGGACGGTCCCGAGAGCGTCCCGCTCCTTCTCGCGCGAGCGTCCCGCGTGTCCGCGCCGCCGGAGACCCCCCGTCGTCCGACGACGGTCCGGAAGGACGCGGCGCCGCCGCTCGCCGGGGTCCACTGGACGAACCCGGGAGCGATCACGCTGCGCCTCGGCAAAGCGGGGCTGCTCGTCGCGGCGCTGTTGCTCCTTCTATCGATCTTCGCGGATCTCGTCGCGAGCGACCTCCCCATCATCTGCAAGGTGCATGGGACCGTCTACGTCCTGCCGAACGTCACGCGACCCGCGGAGCTCGACGCGATGGACCGCCAGACCCTCTCCGAGGAGGCCGAGTGGGCCGTTCGACCGCTCGTCGCCCGAGGCCCGGCGGTCGCGCCCGGTGAGGACCGGGCTCCGCTGCTCGCCCCGGGCCAGGCGGGGCACTTGCTCGGCACCGACCGCGAGGGGCGCGACGTCTTCGCACGCACGGTCCACGGAACGCGGAGCTACCTCGTCTTCGCGCTCGCAGCGGTCGCGGCGTCGCTTGCGCTCGGCGTCGTCCTCGGCGCCGTCGCGGGCCTGTTCGGCGGCGCCGCCGATGCGCTCGTGAGCCGGATCGTCGAGTCGATCTCTGCCTTCCCGCCGCTCGTCCTCGTCCTCGGAGCGCTCGCAGCCGTCCCTCGACCAACGCTCCTCACCCTGTTCTTCGCGATCGCCCTCACGCGCTGGCCGGAGGTGGCGCGGCTCGTCCGTGGAGAGGTCATGCTCGCGACGACGCGCGACTACGTCCTCGCTGCGCGGGCGCTCGGAGCGTCACCGTTTCGCGTCCTTCGACGGCACATCATGCCGAATGTCCTCGGTCCGCTGGTCGTCGTCGCGGCGAGCGGGGTGAGCTCGGTCGTGTTGACCGAGGCCTCGCTCGACTTCCTGCGCGTGGGGACGCCGGGCGGCGCGGCGTCCTGGGGCGAGACGATGAGCCAGTTCCGCGACGCTCCGAATGCCTGGTGGCTCCTCGCGTTCCCTGGGGTGCTCCTCGTGGTCACGATCGTCGCTTACAACCTGATGGGCGAAGCGCTCCGGACGGCGCTCGATCCCCGCTCGCGCTGACGCGCACGCTCTCGCCCACCAGCCGAGCTCGTTCGATGCCGAGGCCGTGGCAGGGCGGAGGAGAGCGCTCGCCGCGGCGGGCCCCGGGGTCTTGGCGCACTCGGCCGGGCGAGTCTCCGAAGGCCTCCGAGCCGAGCCGGCAGGCGCGTGCGCTCGCCCCGACGCCTCGCTTCGATGCCCGTCGATGCCTCTGGATGCCCCCTCGAAGCCAGCGCGCCGCAGGAAAGCGCCGAAGGGCTTGGCGAGCCCGGAATGATGCGTTAAGTCTCCGCCGATATGCACATCTTCGGCGGTGGGCCGCGCGGCGGGAGCAAGGCAGGAATGGGCGGAGCCGGCGGCGGGAAGGGAAACATCCCTTACGTCACCGAACGTGACTTCGAGCAGCAGGTGCTGATGTCGGAGGTGCCGGTGCTCGTGCAGTTCACGGCCGACTGGTGTCAGCCCTGCAAGACCATCGCCCCCGAGGTCGAGGCCTTCGCGGCCGAGATGGAGTCGAAGCTGAAGGTGCTTCGGGTCGACATCGACAAGGCTCAGGCGCTCGCCCGCCAGCTGCGGATCCAGTCGGTCCCGACGTTCATGCTCTTCGTCGATCAGCGTCTCGGCGACGTTCAGGTCGGCCCGCTCGGCAAGAAGCAGCTCCGCGCGATGGTCGAGCCCTTCCTCCCGCGATCGGCCGGCGCGCTCAAGGCACGCGAGCTTGCCGAGCTGATCCGGCAGGGCGCGGTCGTCCCCGTCGACGTGCGTGACGCCGCTGCTTACAGCCGGGCGCACCTCCCGGGGGCGAAGAGCATGCCGCTCGAGGAGCTCGAGTCGCGCCTCGCGGAGCTCTACATGCTCCCCGGGCAGCCCGCGCTCTATGATCGCTCGGGGGACAAGACGAAGGAGCTCGCCGAGCGCATGGCCGATCAGGGCACCCCCGTCGCGTTCCTCGAGGGCGGCATCCTCGCGTGGGAGGCCGAAGGCCTGCCCATCGAACGTCCGTGACACGAGGGCTCCGGTAGCCCAAGCCCTCTCGCGAGATCGCCGTCTTCGTGGCGCACTTCGCGACGTCGCCTTGCGCGACGGCTGCTCAGAACATCCAGCCAACGCTGACCACGCGTCCACCGGGCACCGCCGTCGACGAGAACCGTGCGTTCTTGACGAAGCGCACCGAGGCGCTCTGCTCGTTCGCCACCGGAGGATGAAAGAGGAGCGGGACCCCTCCTCCGACCACGAGCCCGATCGCAGCTCCGCCGAGGGTGTCCGTCATGTAGTGCTTGTCCGCGGCGATCCTCGTATACGCCGTCGCGACGCCGAGCACGATCCCGGTCGCCCAGACGAGCGGGGCGAGCCGATACCCCCGCATCGACGCCACCATCCCGCTCGCGGCGGCGGCCGCGAAGACCACCGTCGTGTGCCCCGACGGGAAGGAGCGCTGCGAGTCGAGGTTCGCGAGCTCCTCGCGGCGCGCCTCGTCGTCTTCGATCGCGTGCGCGAACGGCCGGGGCCGCACGAGGATTGGCTTGAGGACCTCGGTCACGAGGACCGCGGAGATCGCGCCCTGAGCTGCGATCACGAGGTCCGGGATGACGCCCTGCTGGCGTCGGTCGACGAGGGCCGAGAGCGCCAGCAACCCGCCTGCGGAGAGCGGACCGAGCCCGAAGGCGAGCACGTGGCTCGTCAGGCTCGCCGGCTCCGGATCCGGACGACGCAGCGCGGTACGGAACCAGTCATCGAAGCCGTTGAGGCCCGAAGGCTTCGATCCGTCGCACCACCGGCACCCTCCGGGCTGGAGCTCGTCCCGGACGAGCATCGTCGTGACCGTCGCGGCCACGAGGCCGGCCGTGACGGCTGCGTCGATGCGGAGGTCATGGCGGAGCTCGATCGGCGTGGTGACCGGCCCGGAAACGGCGGGGTCCCGAACCGGCCCACGAATCGCCTGGTGGCGCGGCTCCGGCGCCGGCTCTGCCGCTCGTGCAGGCCCGGAAGCCGCGGCAACGAGGACGATCCCGATGACTCCGGCCCCCACACTCCGAGCGCCCCTTGGAGACGACCTGTGAACGCTGAGTCGGTTCCGACTTGACGGCTCGCGAGTGCAGCGCGACATCTCTTGGACGGATGGGAGGCGGTCTGAAAGCCAAGACAGCTCACGTCGATTCGACCGAAGCGCCGAATCTAGAGCATTTCCGCGCCCTGCTCCATGATCACATGGTCAAGCGGGGGCTGCGGTCGACCGATCAGCGTCGGTTGATCGTGGAGACCTTCTTCAAGGCGCCGAACCACATCAGCATCGAGGAGCTGCTCGCCGAGGTCCGCCAGAAGGACTCGCGCGTCGGCTACGCCACGGTCTATCGGACGCTCAAGCTCCTCACCGAGTGCGGGGTGGCCTTCGAGCGCAAGTTCGGCGACGGCCTCACGCGCTACGAGCTCGCCGACGAGTCTTCGCACCACGACCACCTCATCTGCGTCGAGTGCGGGACGATCATCGAGTTCGAGGAGCCGCAGATCGAGGCGCTCCAGGAGCGCATCGCCAGCCGGTACGGCTTCGTGCTCAAGACGCACAAGCACGAGATGTACGGCACGTGCACCGAATGCCAGCGGAAGCTGGCCGCACGCAGCGCCGCGAGCCCCCGACGGGGCAACTGATCCGCGGCGACGCTCGGCAACGCTCGATGGGCGGCCGACGACGATCCGCGTGCGACGCTCGATGGGCGGCCAACGACGATCCGCGTGCGACGCTCGATGGGCGGCGGTTCGAGCCGGTGCATGACCGGCCGGGGAGCTCGGCGCTGGCGCTTCGGGCGGGTCCAGCGCCTCGAGCGAGGCTCAGCGCGCTGCGCGGGCGTCGAGCACGCGGACGTCGGTGACGATGACGTCCACCTGCACGTCGCCGGGCGTCGCCGGGACCTCTGCCACGAGCTGCCAGTCATAGACGACGGCGACCGCGACCGCGGGCGCGTACTTCGGGAGCGTCCGATCGTAATAGCCGGCGCCGTAGCCGATGCGGTGGCCGGTCGGATCGACCGCGAGCGCCGGGACGATGACGACATCGATGTCCCCTGACGTCGCGACGACCGCGTCCTTCGGCGGCTCCGAGAAGCCGTAGCCAGCCTCCTCGAGCTTGGTCACGTCGTCGACGAAGCGGAAGACCATGTCGCCGCTATCGGCGTCGATCGACGGGTACGCGACGCGAGCGCCACGGCCGCGGAGGATCTCGTCGAGCGCGCGGAGATCGACCTCGTGACGGGCCAAAATCGGCCAGAACAGCGCGACGCTCTTCGCCCCCTTCACCGCCGGATGCTCCACGAGAGCGGCGACGATCTTGGCCGAGCGCTCGGCACAAGCCTCGAGCGGCGCCGTCTTCCGTACGCCGCGCATCCGCTTTCGAAGCTCGGCCTTCACCTTGACCCGGATCACCTCTTCCGGCGCGAGTGAATGCGAGTGTGGCTCGGGCGGCCCGGCGTCGGTGCCGCGACGGTGGGGATTCACGACGACCTCTTGCTCCTGCCCTCGCTCCGTACCACGACCTCGGGGAGCTTGCCGCGCCGCGCTGCGTTCGAGTTCACGCTCCGCGAGGCGTAGACGACCTGGACGTCGAAGCCGTCGTAGAGCTCCCGGACGAGCGGCGTGTCCGAGTTCGAGAGCATGACGTGCACCCCTTTGCCAGCGAGCTTGGCGAACACCTTGGCCAGCTTGCGCTGCTCCGCCTCGCCGAAGCCACCCGGGATGTACGCGGTGAAATCGGAGGTCTGCGAGAGCGGGACGTAGGGCGGATCGAAATAGACGAAGTCGCCCTTTTTGGCGCGGTCGAGCACCTTCGAGAAGTCACCGTGTTCGATCGAGACGTCCCGGAGCGCCTTCGAGCAGGCGCGGAGGTTCTCCGGATCACAGAAGAGGGGCTTCGTGAAGCGGCCGAACGGGACGTTGAACTGTCCCGAGCGGTTGACCCTGTACAGGCCGTTGTAGCCGGTCTTGTTGAGGAAGATCGTGCGCGCGGCGCGCTCCGCAGGCGGGAGGTCGGCGGGCTTCAGCGCGCGGACCTCGTAGTAGTGCTCGCTCTCGTAGACGTGGTTCCCGAGGGCCCGGATCACCGCCTCGACGTCGTCCCGCACGACCGTGTAGCAGTTCACGAGCTCCGCGTTCACGTCGCTCAAGAACGCCGGCATGTCGGGCCGCTGCGTCCGCAGCTCGAAGAAGAGCGCCGCCCCTCCGACGAAGGGCTCGAAGTACCGGTGGAACGTCTTCGGCAGGAGCGGCTTCATCTGCTCCAGGAGCTGCGTCTTGCCCCCGACCCACTTGAGGATCGGGCGCGGCGCCGGGCCATTGCCCTCGGCGGTCCCCGGCACGGTCGAGCGCGCAGCAGCGGGGTTGGCGGTACGTCCCATTCGTCTGCGACACGCTAGTGTCGGCCGCGCCCGGGCGTCAACGTGCGCGCAACGGACCGCCGATGCACGAAAGGCTCGTGAATGAGCCTACTTGCGTACCGAGCGCGCGGGAAGCGCGCGGTCATCACCCGCGATGGCAGGTCTTGCCGGAGCTCCCGCGTCCCGAGGAAAACGATCGCCGACCGGAGACGGCTGCCTCCGAGGCGGCGCGCTCGGCATCGAAGCGTGAAAGGCGCTCCCCGCGTCCGCCAGCCACCGGCTCAGCGCGCGTCGGGGGTCGACGCGTCCGGAGCCGCCTCGAGGAACGCGTCGACGACGCTCTGGCGCACCTCGAAGACCGCCTTCACGCCTGGCGTCGCGCACCTCCGTTGAGCCCCGCGCGGCGTCGCGCTGGGCGCGCCGCAGACGATGCGCTTCGCCGGTCCGCCCTCGGCGACCGCGATCGTGATCTCGACCTCCGCAGCGCCGACATCGGTCGTTCCCAGCGAGACGACCCGGTCGGCGAAGAGTGCGCCCGCGGCCGCGCGAAGCGCAGCAGGATCGCGTCCGGTGACCGGCTTTCCTCTGGACGTCACCTTCACGCTCTCAATCGAGGCGGGCTCCGCGCGGAGCGCGGCGTGGTTCACGTAGATGCGCCGAGCGAGCTCGAGCAGCGCACGCGAGGCCACGAACACCTCGGGATGACCGTCGACGGTCCCGTAGACACCTCCCTCCCCTTCCGCGCCGAAGCGGACGGTGGCAGGTGCGTTGCCATCGACGAACGTGAGGACGACGCGGCAGACAGCGTCCGCGTCGCGCGCGCCGAGCCCGAACGAGCCGTCGTCCGCATCGGCGACCCATGCGAGCACCTTTCCGCGCACGAGGCCATCGACGAGCTGCACGATCGAGCCGTCCGTCTCGTAGCCGGAAGGCTCCACGAGCTTCAGCCCGGAGCCGTCGTCCACGAGCTCCTGCGGGGTCCCGCACCGGAGGACGACACGCTGCACGCGGCGCGTCTCCGCGAGGAGCGTACGCGGGCGCACGGAGGTCGCCCGGGGGACGAGCCGGCGGGCGATCGCCGCCGGTACCATCAACCGCGCGTCGTCGCGGACGCGCCGGAGCATCACGGTGCGCCCCGACCTGCCCGCGTCGGCCGCGAGATTGGGCGCCTGCGCCTCGGAGAACGCCCCGACCTCCACGACCTCGTCGTGATCTCCGGAGCGGACGCGCGCTCGCGCGATCGGCGTGAACGGACCGCCGCCTCGGACCACGGACTCGGCAGTCCCGTGCTCGATCAGCGAGAGCAGCTCGCTCGCCGCGTCGGCCTCCTCGGACGTGAGCTCGCGGTCGACCGGCTCGCGCTGATGGAACCCCGTGCCGCGACGAGCCAGCTCGAGGACGCGTGGCGCGCCTCCGGCGTCCGCGTCCGACGGACCAGCATCCCCTCCGATGGCCTCGAGCCGGAGCTCCTCGATCTCGTCGTGCCGGAAAGAGAACGGCTTCGTGTCGACCAGCGCCTCTGGCGTGATCGCGAGCAGCGCCTCGATCGCGCCCTTCGGCGCACACGCGGCGACGCGGGTCGGCTGCTTCCGGAGCACGACCACGTCGTTCGGGTGCCCCGGGCACACGTCGCCGACGACGAGCTCCCCCGGAGGCTTGCCGGCGTCCTTCGGGGTCATGAGGATGGTGAGCTGCGGGCTCGCCGTGAGGCGATCAGCGTCGGCATCCTTCGGGAACACCTCGGCGCGCATCTCCGCGAGCGCTCCCCACGCCTTGTCGAGCGCGAATCGCGACGCGAGCACGCCCGGGCCCTGGACCTTGAACGACCGCTCGTCGCTGCGCTCGACGACGAAGCCGCCCGGCGCGCGCGCATGCTTCACCTCGAAGCGCGCGAGATCGAGCGACAGGTACGGGACCACGGTTCGATCCCGGTACGTGTCCGAGTGCGCGAGCAGGGTGTCGGTCAGCTCCTTCGACGCCACGAACGGCGCCTCGTCGTCGACGCGGAGGTAGCTCGATCCCTCCGGCCGCGGGGACGAACCGCCGAGGACGAACCGGAACACGAGCGGTCCCATCGTCACGGAGCCGCGCGCGCGCGGCGCATCGAAGCCTAGGTCCGCGTCCTCGATTCCCTTCTCCGCGGGGCGCCCACCACCCACGCTCACTTGACGCACCCTCGTCGCGAACTCGAGGGTCGTCATCAGGCGCTCCGCGGCGGCCTGGTCGACGCGCTCCTGACGGGGTGACGTCATTCGCCATGGCTTGTCGGCCTTGGCATCCCGCTCGAGGACGATCGTCTCGCCCTCGTGCGCAATCTCCAGGCGCGAGACCTCTTCGCGGCGCCACGCGGAGAAAACGTTGTTCTCGCGTCGCTGCCGTTCGCCCTCGGTCACCTTGTCACGATCGAGCCACAGCCACAGGCCGAGGACGACCGCGACGAGGAAGAGGAGGAGCGTGGTCGCATGCCGCTTCACGCGTCCTCGCGCTTCGCCTTCTTCGCCTTCGTCTTCGGCGCCGGCTTCGAACGAGGCTTCGGCTTGGCGTCGTCCTCCTCGAGCGGGCTCGGCGCACCCTCGGTGCGCCGGCGCCAGAGGGCGATGACGATCCCGAGCACCGCGACGGTCCCCGGCATCATGAAGACGACGTACCGCCTGACAGCATCACGGTCCTCGTCCGTGATGCGGATGCCCGCAGGGACGGCGTTGCGCTCGGGGACGTCGAGCACCTGGGGCTTCGAGGCGAGCCACGAGATCGCGCTCTCGACGAACAGCGCTGCGCCGCGGAGCGGGAGCGGCTCGCCGAACGTCGGCGACGTGAGGGGGCTCGCGCTGCCGATGACGACCACGCGCGGCCCATGCGGCGCCGACGGCGACGTCTTCGGTCGCTCCGCCGCCATCGCGATCGGGAGCGGCCCGCCGAGATCGCCGGCCTTCTTTTGTGGAGCGTCCTTCCACTCGGAGGCTCCGGCGATGTTCACGAGGCCGAACGAGCGTTGCGACGTGAGCAGAAGGTCCGAAGACGTCGCGCTGCCCGGCTCGGTAACCTTGCGGAGAGATCGCGCGAAGTGCACGACGGTGCGCGGGACGTCACGCTTGTCGTCGCCTCTCACGAGCGCCGCCGTGAGCGCGTGTGGACGCGGCTGCACGACGAAACGGATCCCGCCCGTGCCGGGGAAGGACAGCTCCGGGTCTTCCTCGATGACGAGATCGTCGTCGAGCGCGATCCCGAACGGCGCGAGCGCGCGATCGAGGTTCGCCGGGACCATTCCGGTGTCGCTGTCGCCCGTGATCGGGCTCGCGGCGAGCAGGAGATTGCCGCCGTCGAGGAGGTACGTCCGCAGACGCTCGGTCTCGTCCTTCGTGAAGCCCCCGCGGAGCCCCGCGATCACGACGACGCTGCAGTCCTTGAAGGGCTCGCTCGCGTTCGGCGCGCCCGGGTCGACCGTCGTGACCTCGTAGTTGTCCTTCTCGAGGACGTCACGGAGCATGCCGGCGCCTTCGCGTCCGGGGTCGTCCGCGCTCATCTCGCCATGCCCGGTCGTGAAGCAGAGCTTCGACTTCTCGGTGCCGAGGACGTTACGGATCGCGCCGGTGAGCGCACGCTCTTCCTTCGGCTTCACGTGCGTGTCGTCACCGGCGGAGATCTCCACCATGTCCGACGTGCTCAGGAACCAGTGCCTGTCGCCGCGCGCGACGACGACGATCGCGTCCGCGACGACGTGCCCCTGCTCCGTCCGCCCGGTCTCGATCTTGAACCGCTTCTTGACGTCCTCGAGCGCGACGACGTCACGATCGGGATCGACGTAGTGGATATCGAGCTTCGTCGTCTCCGCCCGGTACGCGACGAGGAGCTGCTTCACGCTCTGCTCGAGCGGGTCGGCAGGACCGAGGAGGACCCAGATCTGGATCGTGTCCGGGAGCTCCTTCAGCGTCTGGACCGTCGCCGGCGTCAGGGAGTAGCGCTTGTTCGATGTCCAGTCCCAGCGCGTGAAGCGCCTGGTCGAGATGACGTTCACGAGCACGACGACGATCATCGCCAGCACGATGCCGACGAGCGCCGAAGCCTGCGTGGGATCGATGTGCGGCAGCGCGAACCGCTTCTTCTCGCCCGCCATCAGCCCCACCTCCACGCGTCGACGGCGCGCACGGTGACGAACAGCGGAAGCACGATGAGCGACCCGTAGAAGACGAGGCGCCGCGAGTCGACCACGCCGGACGCGAAGTCGTTCATGTGGGCCCACACCGAGACGTGCGAGCAGACGTCGTGCATCAACGTCCCCTCACGCGTGACGAACTCGCCGACGCCGAGGATGAAGAGCGCGAGGATCACCATCGCCGTGAGCACGAGGGCGAGGAACTGGCTCTTCGTGATCGCGCTCATGAGCATCCCGAGCGCGAGATAGCCGCCTCCGACGAGGAGCACGCCGAGGAACGCCGAGGCCGCGACGTTCCAGTCGATCTCTCCAGTCTGCCGGAGGATCACGAGATAGAGGACCGTCGGGGCCCACATCGCCACGTACGTCGTCACGACGGCGGCGTACTTCGCGAGGACGACGCCGACGCTCGACACGGGCGCCGTCATCAGCGACTCGATCGTGCCGCTTCGTCTCTCCTCTGCGAACAGGCGCATCGTCATCGGCGGGACGAGCAAGAACAGCACGAGGTAGAGGAGGACCGTGTTGCCGAAGAAGGCCTGGAGCGGGGTCTGATCGCTGATCTGCTGCCCCGCGCTCGCGAAGTGATCGACGAGCAGGAAGAAGTGCATTCCCTGCACGAGGAGGAAGACGGTGATGAGCACCCACGCGAGCGGCGTGACGAAGAACGCGAAGAGCTCGCGCTTGTAGATGGGCCAGAAGCTCCTCATGCGGCCGCCTCGTCACCGGAGCCGTCCGTGTCGCTCTCCGCCCGCGCGCCGGTGAGCTCGCCGAAGAGCTCCTCGAGCGTGCTCTTCACCGGGCTCACCTCGCGGACGGAGAGCCCCGCCCCGACGAGCGCCGCGACGGCCTGCTCGGTCGCCCGCGCGACCTGCGTCTCGTCGAGCTTCTTCTGCCAGCTGCATCGCACCGCGTGGATGCCCTCCTCGGAGCGCACGGCCGGTGTGACCTTGCCGATGCCTTCCACGCCGCGAAGCGCCGCAAGGGCGCTGTCGACATCCCCGCGGACCATGACGAACAACCCGGCCGAGCGGCGCTTCTTCGCGATCTCGTCCATCGTGCCGGACGCGACGAGCTTGCCGCCGGCGATGACGACCACGCGGCTGCAGCTCGCCTCGACCTCGCTGAGGATGTGCGTCGAGAGGAGGACGGTGTGCTCCTTTCCGAGCTCGCGGATGACCTCGCGGACCTCGCGGATCTGGTTTGGATCGAGCCCGGCCGTCGGCTCGTCGAGGACGAGCAGCGGTGGGTTGCTCACCAGCGCATCCGCGAGCCCGACCCGCTGGCGGTAGCCCTTCGAGAGGTGGCCGATGACGACGTTCGCGACATCGCGGACGTTCGCCTTACCCATCGCGTCCCAGACGGCGCGCTTCCGCTCGGCTCTCGCCACCCGCTTCAGCTCGGCGCGGAACGTCAGGTACTCGACGACGCGCATCTCCGGGTAGAGCGGGACCGCCTCGGGCATGTAGCCGAGCTTCTGCCGCGCCTCGAGGCTCTCCTTCGTGATGTCGTGGCCGGCGACCTTCACGGTTCCGCTCGTCAGGCCGAGGAACCCGGCGATGACGCGCAACGTGGTGCTCTTGCCCGCGCCGTTCGGGCCGAGGAACCCGACGACCTCGCCCTTGTCGACCTCGAACGAGAGATCGTCGACGGCGACCTTCGAGCCGTACCGCTTGACGAGGTGCTGAACGGAGATCATTGCTCGACGTGACGACGCTTGCGTCGTTCGGACTTCCTACCACGAGCGGCGCACGACGGCGCACGTTTGCGGACCTTGGCCGTCGCGCGGGGCCCTCCGCTCAAGCGACGGTGAAGTAGAAGGTCGTGCCGTTCGGGGAAGACTCGGCCCAGATCCGGCCGCCGTGGCGCGTCACGATCCGGCGGACGGTCGCGAGGCCGATGCCGGTCCCCTCGAAGTCTGCCGCCGCGTGAAGACGCTGGAATGGGCGAAAGAGCTTGTCGGCCCGCGCCATGTCGAAGCCGGCGCCGTTGTCGCGCACGTAGAACGCGCGGACGCCGTCGGCGGCGGTCGTCGAACCGACGGCGATCGACGTGCGCTCGCGCTTCGAGCTGAACTTCCAGGCATTGCCGAGGAGGTTCTCCAGCGCCGCCCGCAGGAGGCCCGGGTCACCGTCGGCCTCGAGCCCGTCCTCGATCGCGATGTCCGCAGCGCGCTCCGGCGCGCGCGCCCGGAGGTCCGCGGCGACGAGACGAGCAACGCCGCTCAGGTCGACCCGCTGGCGGCGAAGCTCGGCGCGCGTCACGCGCGAGAGCGTGAGCAGGTCGTCGATGAGGTCGCGCATCCGGGCGGTGGCGCCGAGCACACGGGCGAGGTGCTCGCGCCCCACGTCCTCGAGCAGAGGCCCCTGATCCTCCTCCAGCGCGCGTGAGAAGCCCTCGATCGCGCGGAGGGGCGCCCTCAGATCGTGCGACACGGAGTAGCTGAAGGCCTCGAGCTCGGCGTTCGCAGCAGCCAGCTCGGCGTTCTTTCGCTCGATCTCCGCGAGCAGCGTGGCGCGAGCCTCCGCGAGCTTCTCCGCGGCGCGGGCCTCGGCGATCGCGAGCTCGCGCGCGACGAGCGCGTCGCGTTCGCGAGCCGCCTCCGCGTCCGCCTGCTTCCGGCGGAGCTGGGCCCTGATGCGGGCGACGAGCGCCGGTGCGGGCGTGTTCGGGGTGACGACCTCGTCAGCGCCGGCGCCGAGGCAGTCGATCACGAGCTGCGCGTCGCCGTCCTCCACCAGCGCGACGAGCGCGCTCGAACGCGCGAGAGCCTCGTGGACGAGCGCGCAGGCATCCGGCTGCGCCGAGGCATCCACGAGCACGCACGCAGGCTTCTCGACCTCGAGCAGTAGCGCTGCGTCTGCGGCCGTCGATGCGAACGCGACGTCGAACGACTCGCGCCGCAGCGCGCCCGCGAGCGCACTCGCCGCGGGCCCGATCGCGAGCACCTTGTTCGCGGAGAGCGCGCTCCTCACCGAGGCAACGGGCGACGCGCTGGTGATCAGGGAGCCTACGCGCGCGACGATCTCGGCCGGCGACGTACGCTTGTGGAGGAACACGTCGACGCCCGCCTCGAACGCGGTCATCTCGGCGTCAGCGATCTCCGACGCGGTGATCATGATGCAGGGAGTGTGGCGCAGCGGCGCGTCGAGCCGGAGGCGCCGGATCACCGTCGCCCCGTCGATCCCCGGGAGCTGCCCGTCGACGATGACGAGGCCCGGCCTGATGGCGGCGGCGCGCTGCAACCCCTCCTCGCCCGTGGCAGCGGTCACAGCCGCGTACCCCGCCGCCTCGAGCGCATCGCGCAGCGCTTCGCGGAAGGACACGCTGTCGTCGATCACGAGCACCACCGGCTTGTCGCCGGGCGTCCCGCTCGAGCGCCTCTCCTCCACGAGCTCACGAGCTCGCCCCACGACGTACGCGAGAACGTACGGCTTCCCGACGTACTCGTCGGCACCGGTGACGATGCCGCGGATCCGATCGCGGACCTCCGCCTCGGACGAGAGCATCATGACGGGCGTGTGTGGACGTTCACCCTCGGCTGCGCGGATCTCGCAGAGCAGCTCGACGCCGTCGCCATCGCCGAGGCGTACGTCGAGGATCACGACGTCGAACCGGCCAGCCGAGAGCGCGGCGCGCGCGTCGGCCAGCGACGACGCTCCGAGCGTGTCGAAGCCCGCACCGCGGAGCGCCTCGATGAGATCA
>Ga0233377_1000449_pt1 | contig 19277 bp, 14 predicted proteins | sample ElkDunMinimDraft_6_FD_191540 | JGI IMG/M metagenome (GOLD analysis project Ga0233377, IMG submission 191540) | Fecal eukaryotic communites from dung pellets of Tule Elk in California, USA - Elk Dung E36 | ecosystem: Host-associated > Mammals > Digestive system > Large intestine > Fecal | place...
AACAAGTTGATGCGCTACCATCAAACCAGATGGACCTCCACCAACTATAACAACTTTCTTCATCAGCGAAGACAAAAACCTAAAACGGAATCAATGAACAAATCTGGTTGTTCAGCATGAACCCAATGACCGGCATCTTCTATGGTAACCATTTCACTGTCCGGAAAAACTTCTTCAATTGCAGCAACATCTTCATCAAGTACATAGCGCGATTTTCCACCTCGAATAAATAAAGACTGCACAAAACATTCATCTTTTGGAATTTCAGATAAAATTTCATCCATTTCACGTTCCAAAACAATGAAATTCATTCGCCAAGCCATTTTACCCTTCTCGATCCAATAAATGTTTTTTAAAAGAAATTGACGTTCACCAACGCCATCAATAAATTTTGCCATATGAGCATCAGCTTCTGAACGCGTGGCAATGGCATCCAAATCCAACGTTTTGATCGCTTCTAAGATATGTTGGTGATGCGGAGGATAAGATTTAATTCCCATATCTACCACAATCAATTTTTCTAAATAATTTGGAAATTTTTGGGCAAATTTCATCGCAGCTTTACCACCCATAGAGTGACCAAGTAAGATTGCATCCTCTATTTTCAAATCAATAAAAAGTTCTTGCAAATCATCAACCATAATGTCGTATGAAAAATCATTTGACCAATCTGAATGACCATGATTTCGAAGATCAACCATTATAACTCGGAAATATTCAGCCAATCTTTTTCCATGCGATTGCCAATTATCAGAATTTCCAAAAAGGCCATGTAAAATAACAAAAGGCTTTCCTTCACCGATCTCTCTATAATGTAATTTCATTGATTCAAATTTGCCACAAAGATACGGAAGCAAGTGCACCTTGGCAAATTAGCTGTATTAAATTGAAGAAAATAGCATATTGAAAAAAGAAATACCTAAAAAAAACTATAAACAAAAAAGCCTCCTTAAAAAAGGAGGCAACTATGTAAAATCAATATTTAAGCTATTAAATCTTTGATTTCATTTATGATTCGATTAGCAAGATCATTTGCTTTCTCTTCACTTTCACTCTCAGAATAAATTCGAATTATAGGTTCAGTATTACTTTTTCGCAGATGCACCCATTCTTTACCAATGTAAATCTTTACACCATCGGTTGTATCAACTTCTTCATTTTTGTATTTGGAAGCTATTTCAACTAAAACTGCATCAACATCAATTGCTGGAGTTAATTCAATTTTATTTTTTGAAATCGTATACTTTGGATAACTATCTCGAAGTTGAGAAGCTGAAAGTTTCTTATGCGCCAGCAGACTTAAAAATAAAGCTACTCCCACTAAAGCATCACGACCGTAATGTAATTCAGGATAGATAACACCTCCATTTCCTTCACCACCAATTACTGCATTTGTAACTTTCATTGCGTTAACAACATTTACTTCACCAACTGCAGCAGCTGTATAAAGTAAACCTCTTGCTTCTGTAATATCTCTCAATGCACGTGTTGACGATAAATTTGAAACCGTAGCACCAGGTGTATGTGTTAAAACATAATCAGCAACTGCAACTAAAGTGTATTCTTCTCCAAACATGGAACCATCCTCACAAACCATTGCCAAACGATCTACATCAGGATCAACTGTAATTCCCAAATCAGCATTTACCACTTGGATTTTTTCAGCCAAATCTGTTAAATGTTCAGGAAGCGGTTCTGGATTGTGTGGAAAATGACCCGTTGGCTCACAGTACAATTTCGTAATTTGTTTTACACCTAAAGCCTCCAATAAAGCTGGAATAAAAATTCCACCAGTAGAATTAACTGCATCCACAACAATTGAAAAATCAGCTGCTGCAATTGCATTCTTATCAACTAATGGTAAATTCAAAACAGCATCAATGTGCTTTTGTAGATACGAATCATCATTTGAAATAACACCTAGTTCATCAACTTCTGCGAAACAGTATGCATCGTTATCTGCAATATCTAAAACGCGTTGACCTTCTACAGCTGATATAAACTCTCCTGCACCATTTAACAATTTTAATGCATTCCATTGTTTAGGATTGTGACTAGCAGTAAGAATAATTCCACCATTAGCTTTCTCCAAGGGAACAGCAACTTCAACAGTTGGAGTAGTCGATAAACCAAGATTAATGACATCAATTCCTAAACCCACCAAAGTAGAAACAACTAAATTGGAAATCATTTCACCAGAAAGTCGTGCGTCTCTACCAATAACCACTTTCAATTTGCCAGAATTATTTTCTTTCAACCAAGTTCCATAGGCTGCTGCAAACTTCACTGCATCTAAAGGCGTAAGAGCATCACCAACCTTACCACCTATAGTTCCACGAATTCCAGAAATAGATTTAATCAGCGTCATAGTTAATTATTTACGAAACGAACGATATAAGTCGATCATTTTCATGCAAGCAATTGCACAGTCAACCCCTTTATTACCATATTTTCCACCTGAGCGATCAATTGATTGCTGCAGTGTATTATCTGTTAAAACACAATAGCTAACAGGCTTGTTGTATTTTAACATAACATCCTTAATCCCTTGCGTTGCACCCTCACACACAAAATCAAAGTGACGCGTTTCGCCTTGGATCACAACACCAATTGCTATAACACCATCTACATTTGTCATTTCGCAAAAGAACTGAGATCCCAATGGTAATTCAAAAGTGCCTGGTACAAATCGTACTACAATATTTTCTTCCAATACTCCATTCTCAAGTAAAGCACTCTTAGCACCTTCTAGAAGATTTAAAGTAATTGAATCATTCCATTCAGAAACAACAATGCCGATTTTAAAATCGGCACCATTTGGAACAAAATCCTTGTTGTATTCTGACAAGTTGCGATGAACTGTTGCCATATTACGTGTAAATTATTTTAAATTCGATACTCTAGCGATATATTTATCGATCGCTTTGTTATTAGCGAAGGTAGTGTATTTATCTTGGATTTCCTTATACATTTCTAAAGCTGCACCAAAGTCTTGCAATTCTTCAGCACATAATCCAGCTTTAAATAAGTAAGAAGGAGTTGTCCACTCATTATCACTTTTCTTAGCTGCTTTTTTATACATTGCAGCTGCTTCCTTGTAATTTTTCAATTCACTATAACAATCACCTTGTAAACCAATAGCCATTGCAGAAACATAAGTATCTTTTACTTTGACTCCTTCTAGTGTTTCGATTGCTTTTTTAAATTCACCTTTTTGCATGTATTGACGACCCAATACAAATTGTGCGTTTTCACCTCCTTTTAAACCATCGTATTTTTTTACAACAGCATTTAATTCGGAAATCGCTTTGTCAGTTGAATCTTTGCTAGCCAAATTCAATCCAGCCCAATAAGAATCCTCTGATTTTTTATTTTTAGGAACACTAACAAACTGATAATACAACAAATATCCTATAGTGAATACGATTAAACCACCAACTACATAAGTTGTGATTCTCAAACCTTTATTCGATTTGAATTGTCTTTTAATTTCTTCTGAAGTAAAGTTTTCTAACATTGATTATCAATTTTTCGAAATGCAAATATAATTTAATTTTTATTCAATAAACTCTATTCATTAATTATAACACTTAAAAACATTATTATGCAACTGAAATAAGCTCCATAATTCGTTTTTTAAGTTCCAGTTGCTTGTTCCAAAATTTGGACGTATCCATCTTTTTCATAGCTCCCTTAATCTTGAAAGACTTAAAATTTCTAATCCACATGTAAGCTGCTAAACCAAACAATCCAATACAACAGTAATATGCAAAAGCTAACCAATAGCTTGGATAAACGAACTTATAAAACAAAAATATTACTGGTAAATTAATTAAACCCATGGATATTTTAGCAGTTAACAATTTCACTGAACTCCAAAACACTCTTCTTTTAAACGATTTCTCTACAAATTTCTTGCAAGCAAAGTACAACAAACCACAATGTAAAAGACCCAAAAGAGCAAATGGCCACATCGTAATCATAAACAACAATTCTTTTAATCGTGATCCATTTTTAGTATGATATTCGTATAAATAACGTTCATCTAATTTGAATTTTCGCAATAAAGAAAAATAGGATTGCAAATCACCTTTAAGTGACATTAATTCTTCATTTTCTGGTGACACATTTTCATTAAACCAATTTGCCAAACGCTGAGAATACTTCCAACGAGTCTCTAAAGGAATTGTAACATCCGAAGATCTCGCATTCATTCCCTTTCTAGTAATTTTCATCACATTTTCATGGAATGGAGCCATATCTTTATCTTCAACATGAGTTAGTTGCTCACGAAGCATAAGTTCAACCTTTTTAGTAAGGTCATTAATCACTTTATTGGGATTGGCTTCATATTCTGTACGGTAATCATTCAAACAGAATTTTTCAGAAGTTGAAACCAAAATATCACTTCGCATTTCATTAGGGTCAGAATAATTGCACCCTACTGTAGCAACATAAATCTTTTTGTTCCAATTCATCTCTTTAAGTGCAGTAAATCCAATACGAATTGCACCCTTTTTGATTGGTTTTAAACGACGAATAAATACATCATCTGTAAATCCCTCTCCAAAAATTAATAGATTACGACCGAATGATAGTATTCTTGAACATTTTTTAAAAACCTCCGCATTTTTACCTTTCGTATCTTCTCCATCATGTTCACGATAAATAGGCAACATATGTGCAGCCCACAAGATAGGTTTGGTAACAGGAGTAAAAACATCTGAACGCGTCATAAAAAAAACAATCGGTCTTCTTAATCCAGCAACGATCAAAGGATCCATAAAAGATGCAGCATGATTACTAACATAAATCGTACGTCCAAACAATTCCTTGGGTGAATTTATCATCTTTTGACGAGGATAATAAATACGCGTAGTATACTGTAAAGTAATCTTCAACATTAAATAAAAAAATCGCATCATAAGATTTAATCAATTTAGTATCGTAGTTAACAATAGAATTAAAAAATAAAAAGTTAAAGCAAAGCAGTTTTTAACTTAAATCCACCTAAATGCCACTTGAAATTATAACATGTTGTACAAAACATCATTAAGGTTATAATACAAAAAGCAGGAACAATGCATTTACACTATTCCTGCCCAATGGCTTTACAAAGCTACTAAATTCTATAAAAATAGAATTGAACTATTAATTTTATAGACGTTAGATTGAATTAACTAAAACAAAAACCGTCTATATCTTTATTGATTCACAATTAAATCGCGAATAGTATTCATTTCATCCTGCCCTAAAGTCAACTTACTATTAGCAAAATTCATATCTGAAACATTATCTATAGGAATCAAATGGATATGGGCATGAGCAACTTCTAAGCCCACAACAGCAACACCAATTTTTTTACAAGGAATAACCTGCTTAATTTTTCTAGCTACCATCTTAGAAAAAACCATCATTTCACCTAACAACTCATCTTCCATATCAAAAATATAGTCGACTTCAATTTTAGGAATAACAAGAACATGCCCTTTTTTTAAAGGCATAATATCAAGAAATGCAAGAAATCTATCATTCTCAGCAACTATATATGCTGGAATTTCCTTATTGATAATTTTACCAAATATTGTGCTCATCAACGGGAGATTTCAATAATTTCAAATTGAACAATACCATTAGGAGTTTGAACATCTGCAATTTCACCTACAGATTTCCCTAGTAACCCTTTACCTATTGGGGATTCAACAGAAATCTTTTTAGCTTTTAAGTCCGCTTCATTTTCAGCAACCAATAAATACTCCATCATCATTTGGTTGTTCACATTTTTAATTTTAACCTTCGAAAGAATATAAACTTTAGAATTATCAATATTAGAATCATCTATAAGACGTGCATTGCTAATAACCGCTTCCAACTTAGAAATTTTCATTTCTAAAAGTCCTTGTGCTTCTTTAGCTGCATCATATTCTGCATTCTCTGACAAGTCACCTTTATCACGAGCTTCAGCAATCTGATTTGAAATTGCGGGTCTTTGAACGGTTCTCATATCATGCAATTCATCTTTCAATTTTTGCAATCCTTCCTCTGTATAATAATTAATTTGTGCCATAATAACAGTACGTTTTAATATAAAAACAAGAGAGTCCAAATTGAACTCTCTTGCACCATAAATATATAAAAAATATTACTTTAAGCTGATAGTCGCTCCTACAGTGTGAATAACTCCGAATGGTCCAGCGAAACGAGCAGCATACTCAATTCCCAAAGCACTCTTACTTTCACCAACTAATGCATCTACTGAGAAACCACAAGTTGGTCCTATCAAAGCATTAGCTCTATTTTCGGTGTTAAAAATACCTTTTTCATAAACATATCCTCCTCTTAAGTTAAAAGCAACCTTTGAAGATGAAAAGCCATAATCTAAACCAATACGAAATTGGTCATAAGAAAATGAATTAGCAGTATATCCTAAAGCTAAAATCAAACGATTCTTTTCGTTAAAGATAAAGTCATATGAACCACCAATAGATAGTAAAGAAGGCATTTCAAAAGTTGCTGTTCTTTGCTCTAAAGATCCAATGAAATTAGTAGTTAAGTATTGAACTTGTGTGTTCAATCCATCACCTTTATATTTCATCACTGGACCTACATTTTTCAATGCAATACCAAACTTCAACTGCTCCTGTTCTCCTGAAACATAACGGATACCAGCATCAATTGCTACACCTGAGGATTTTAAATTCGAAATGTTTTCAGAAATAACTTTCACGTTAATACCCCCAGAAATAGAAGCAGAGAACGTATGTGCATAACCAACATTAAAAATATTAGCTCTAGGTGAGAAAGTACCTATATTTCCTTCAGGATTTTCAACCGTAGTAATCATGATATCACCATAATTCAAGGCTTGAATACTTACAGCAATAACAGATGAAGCTCCAACACGTTGTGCAATACCAGCACTATTTAAAGCTACCCCAGTCATTGATCCCATCCAATTGGTGTAATTGAATTTGATTTGCGTCTTCTCAGTACTAGCTAAACCAGCAATGTTAGTAAAAGTAGCTTCCAAACCTTTTGTAGATGATATTCCTACATCACCCATAGCAGAACTTCTAGCCCAAGGATTGATCAACAAATGTGCAGCACCTGCTTGACCTACCCTGTCTTCATTTCCAGCGTTTGCTGTGAAACCACCAAAGATGGCTCCACAGATCAATAACGCTTTAATATTTAAAATTGAACTTTTCATTTTCTTCAATTAAGTCTTAATAGATGATTAAATACCTTGTAAGTCAACCTGACGAACACCAATGAAAGCTTTTAATACTCTTTCTCCTACTTCTGGCACATCCACATGTATTAAATACATTCCAGATGCAACAGGAATACGAGCATGGTTATTCAAATCCCAATCAATAGATGTTACAGGACTATCCTTTTTGAATGTACGGATTAATTTACCGCTTGAAGTGTAAATCTTAACAGTACATACATCAGGCAAGTTAACAATCTTAACTCTAGTATCTAATCTTGATTTTTCATATTCAGAGTATGCTAAGTAAGGATTAGGTACGATGTTAATCATATCTAAAACTTCCGCAAGTACTTGTCTATTACCTTTACCAGTCGCAATTTCATCCATGTTCCAAGAATACATAGGACGACCATTGTTCAATCCAGTAGCTGTATAGTTCTTGTACTCTTTATTAATTCTCAACTTAATTGTTACATCAGTTCCTAATAACTGTTTACCAGGTAATGTTAAAGGATTTGCAATCCACATCAAGTTACCATACAATGTTTGTGCATTTTCACTAAGACCTACTGTTGTAGATTCGATAGATCTAAATAACTGAATTACATGGTTATTATTAACATCCGTAGGGTTATAAGGTCTTAAATCTCTCAGGTGATTTGTTAATGAGTTTATTGTTCTCATTTTATTACCAAATACCCAGATTGGTTGAACACCACCCATTACGAAATTTCCATTATTATCGACCATTCTAGAAGAAGGATTCCAGATCATATCTTTACCTCCATCTTGCAACAAATAAGAATTTTCTCCAAATGCCATATGTAAACGAGTACCTGTTTCTAAGTCAATCGCATAACCAGGGAACCAACCTAAGCCCATTCCATCACCATCAGGGTTACCATTTTTATCGACACTTGGACTTTTTCTTAATTCACCAGCTCTAGCGTTTCCAACAGTTAGCAAATTATCACGACCCAATTCAATTACTGGTACACGAGTCCATTTGCTTTTATCACTAGTAATAACGATATCAACACTTGGTAAATAAGATGTAGATGCCAAACCTCTCGCATAAACCACATTGGTAACAAATGGAGAGTAAGCCATCGGCATAAACTCAATATTATAACCAGTTAATCTATGTGGCGCAATCGTACCATTCAATAAGCGTTCATACACTTGTTTATCATCAACACCTAATTCATCAGAATATTTCGAAGGATTAAGCCAAGGATAAGCATTAGGATCATCGGTTCCCGCAGTCATAGTTCCTGAACGAATCCAGTTCGTAGGACGGTATAAATCATCATCAGTAACACCACCCAACCAACGTTTAGAACTATCAGCGAAATAAATAGAAGCAGAAATTGGTTCTGTCGTATTAGATGCTGCATGCGAGTTACCAGCAGCATATTTATTCTGCATAATTTGAACTGAAATACCCCAATCAGCAATAATTTGTTCATTATTAATTGCAATCGTTGTTTCACTTCTTACTGAATCTAAAAGTGAACCTCCTTCATTACTATAACGGTAAATCGTCCATTTAGCAGTGTCAGCAGAATTTGTTCCTGAAGAACCAGAAGTTACATTGTAATCTCTAAACTTCAATTCAAAATATCCACCGATAACATTTAAAGGGTCAATAACTTTAACTAAAATTGGTCCACCACCGAAATCATATTTCACTTTATCAAGAGAACCAGTATTGATAATCGTATTCTTAGATTCAGCTGTTAATTCTAAAGAATTATTACCATTTCCATGACCATCAAGACGCGTAATACGTGGAGTTGTACCGTAATTAACATATTGTGCAGTACCACCTAATTCAGGTTTAGGATTATGAGGCACAGCTGACATATTCTTCACTGCAGTACCATCGTAAGACAAACGAGAAGATACATACGGAGTTTTTTGCCCTTGTAACTTAGTAGGATCATTTGGATCATACTTTTCATACTCATTGTAACCGTAAGCAACTGTTACATAATTATAAGTTTTATGATTTACAAGTGTAGAGTTACCACCTAAAGCAAATGCATCTCTTGTTATTCTATATGAATGTTGTATACCATTATCAGCAGCAACTTCTGTACGTACTTTAGCTTCCAAATAACCATACTGCTCATTAATCTCATAATTAATTAAAGTAGTAACTCCATTTTTCAAATCAGATTGTGCTACTAGACGAGCTTTTGATTTATCAAATAAATCAGCTGTTGAAGCAGTTTCATCCACCATTTGGAAAATTTGGTATCCTTCAAAGTTGTAAGTTCTATCAATAGCATTTACAGGAATGTTGATATCATCAACTTGCTCGTATCTTTCCATAAAGTTATTAGAAGTAGAAGGATTTGATAATGTAAAAATCAATTCATTCTCTAACTCTTGAATAGTAACTTTAGGAGCGTTGGGAGGATCTAAGATTCTAAAACATGCATCAAATAAAGCTTGTGCTTTTGTATCTGCAATTTTCATCACTTCTACTGAAGCCAATAAATCTCCACCAGCTGCACGACCATATACGATACCAACTGTAATGTTATTCATCGCACCAGGTACTAAGATAAAAGGACCAGCAGACTGTACAAAACGTCTATCTCCAGGAGGGTTATTAGCTTGTGACTCAGTCCAAGGATCAGTCATTGAAGGAGCAACACCTGCAGTTCCCCAATGTAATGGATCTGAATCTCCAGGGAATACATAATCTGTTGACATACCACCAGAACCTTGCGCGTTTCCACCATAAGTAATTGCTGAACCATCACCCCATTTTCCAGACATGAAATTATAATATTGGTTCGCTACGTCAGGATCCGTATAAGGATATGAAAGTCCATTTACGAAGTAAGTAAAACGACGCATACCGAAACGCTCATTATCAATGATACCATCACCATAACCTGTACCAATACCACTGTACACGATACCTTTATTAGCGATAGCGTCAGCAACTGTAGGAACTGTCCATGTTTGAGTCAAAGCATCAAAAACAGGTCCCGGATTATCAATTCCATCCGCATCTTGGTAAGGTCCTTCGAAAAAGTCAACACCAATTGCAGGAGGATTCGCTTGGTAACCAATTTGCGCACCATTTGTTTCATCGAAAGGATCTCCATTGTATGCATACCCTAATCCGCGAGAAACATCACAACCTACATAATCATCACCTGCATATCCCAAATCAGTATCAACATATTGAGAAAAGAAAGTATTTTCTAAAGTTTGAGTAGAACGGTTAATCAACTCGTAGTTATAAAATGACATACGGTTAATCTCATCAGACGTAGCAAAAGCAAAGGCTTGAGCCCTAATCTCCATACCAATTGGTTCACCTTTAGAACCAGTATGCACGTTTCCTTTATCATTAAATACAAACCAAACAGTATGGTCACCAAACAAAGTAACGCGACGGTCAAAACCACATTCTACGTCATCACGACCAAGAATATCATCATACCAAGGGTAATCACCATCATCAACTGGATTGTAAACATTGTCTTTATTACGGTCATAATAAGGAGCCAAATAATAGTCTTGTCCTAAAGACAAGTCACCATGAGCTGGCCATTCATAAATGATCGCCAATTCTTCATTTGAAGGAATTGATTCCTCATCAATTAAATCACAAGCACCCGGCTCAGCATTTCCGTCAACACATGCTTCCCACCAAATACTAAAACGAATAACTAACGCTTTATTGATAGGATAAAATTGGTCATACTTAGCACATTCTTCAGCTGAAATATTTGCGTCACCATAAGGACGAATTGTATTATCTCCAGCAGGAGCAGTAGGATCATATGCACCAGTCCCAGGAAATACAGTTAAGGGTCCACCCCAAAAATCATCACCTTCATTTCCAGAACGGAAACGAACAGCAGCCAATTTCAAGCGCCCGTTAACATCTGTTCCACCCATCCATAATGCTGCTGCATAGATTGCTTTAGCATTACCTCCTTTAGGAACTTCATATCCAGATACATTTTTAGATCTATCGTAGAACATTACACCACCCATTTCTAATAATGCAGAAACATCATTAAAATCTAATAGAAATGTTCTTGTTGCAGGAGTACATCCTGCACTTTTCGCACCACCTTGGCTTGCAGCTTGGTTGGTTTGATTACCTTGAGTCTGATTACTACTTCCAGTGTATAAATACGCTAGAGACATATTTGCGAGCAAGGTAAAAGCCCCAATTATGACAGTAGTTTTAATATAATTTTTCATACCTTTTTAATTGTATTAAATTAAAAATCGAATTTAACACCTAAACGAATCGTACGAGGCGCACTGATGTTATAAGGATTTTGAATCTTCATTCTATAATAATCAATGTAAGATTGTGAATCGTTTTGATTTTGGATTGTTGTTTGGCTTTTAGCAGCTGCTAAGAATCCATCATCATTCCAGTTACCAGTTGCACGGTAAACGTTCAACACGTTTTGTTGATTAAACAAGTTAGTGATACGGAAATATACATTTAAGAAAGTTGTACGTTTTTTATCATCATTTTTTCCAATTTCGATATCAAAAGTTCTATCTATTTGTAAATCCAAACGGTAAGACCAAGGTAATCTAGAACCATTAGTAGAACCATCCAATCCAGAGTTGTACTGAGGATTAAATAAAGCTTCATCAACGATATCTAATTTTTTAGAATATGGATTACCTGAATAGATATTTGACATGATGTTTAAACCTGTATTAGCCAACACTTCAAAATCTTTAATTCTTGGTCCATTGTAATTAGCTCCACTTCCAAAACGGTAGTCCAATGAAATTGCAAAAGCATGTCTTTGGTCATAAGAGAAAGGGAAAATAGCACGTAAATTTGGTAAACCAGCATTGATTAGACCTTCCATAGACGTTGCATCAGAACCTGTACCATCAGCAAATTGTAAAGTATATGCTGCAGTCATACGGATGTTTTTAGTTCTACGTAAATCGTATGCAATAGTTAAACCTTTAACAGTACCGAAGTCACGGTTACCAAAAGTTTTGTACGTTTTAGGATAAGCCTCAACTACGTTGATCATCTGAACATTGTCTCTCAACTCACGGTAAAACGCAGAGATTTTGATAGAAGAAGTTCTAGTTAAAACTTGTTGGAATCCAATTTCATAGTCAATCGTTTTTTCAGCTCTTAAATTAGAGTTGTTGATTGTTCTACTTCTAGTTTGAATAAATTGGTATTCATAAGGATCAAAACGAAGTGATGTAGTTGGACGTTTTGTCAAGATATCATAGTGAGCAAAGAAAGATGACTCATCTGACACTGGGAAAGAGAATGCGATACGAGGCATTACACTTACTTGTGCTTTATAATCTGCAAAAGCTGAAGAATTAATTGTAGAATTTGATCCATCATGTAACCAAGGAGCAATACCATTTGACCCTCTAATAACTTTAGGATCTTCTACTACATCTCCATTTGCATTGTACCAAGTATCTCCGTTTCTAAATCCGTTGATTTTACTTGGATCTGCAACATCGTTTACATATACAACGTAATCATCACCCATTGAACCAGGTAAAACAACCCAAGAATAATCAGATGGATTAGCTGCATTTGTTGCTTCAGCTCTAGCCTCTGCAACTGTTTTAGCAGTTTGCATCAAATACTTATCTTTCAATACAGGTTGATTCGCATCGAATACATCAACACGTACACCAACGTTGAATACTAAGTCACGGAATGCAAATTTATCCATGATATAACCAGAAATGTAAGTTGGTTGAAAAGCTCCCACAAATCGTTTGTAGTTTCCATTCGCATCAAATTCTGTAAAGTATTTATCGATATCAGTTCTTCCTTTAACTTTATTTCCAGCGTGGTCATAACCATAATAAGAAACAAATGAAGAACCATTATTCAACAACTCATCCGCTGAGAACATTTCATAACCAAACATAGTAGGATCATATTGATCAATTACCACATATTCGTTACTTCCTGGATCCATTCCTAATGCTTTACGAACATTGTAATCAAAGAATGATTGGTTATCAATCGGTCCACCAGTTGCACCACTTTGAGCACCTCCGTAAACACCTCCGTTTGCATGAGCAACACCAGTATTCAATCTATTGAAGTATTCAGCTGTAAATCCATTTCCATTTACAATAATAGGATTTGCAAGATCTAACTCTGCAATATGCTTGTTCATTAACAAACGTGCTTGTCCCCAAATACCAATTGGTCCTTGGTCACCTTGCCCCCAGCTTCTATCTGTTCTTTGTTCGTACTCAAATCCTAATGAGATGTTATGATCACCAATACTTACAGATCCAGATCCTGTTACACGGAATTGGTTTTGTTCCAAACGACCAAATCCATTATAAGGTGTTCCTAAGTTGTTCCACATATTGTAAACAGAATTAGGAGTATCACCATTCATCAAACCATTACCATTTCTTAATTGGTTAAGGTCTACAGAAGAACCAAACAAATCATAATAAGCATTTGTATAAGATGCTAAACCTGGATTAGTTTCTGAAGCTTGGAAAGTCATATTACTAACAAATGGTACAGCTTCTTGTCTGTATACACCGTCAAGACCTAAAGTCAATGATGTATCCATTGTCATATCGAAACGTCCTACGTGTCCATAGTTAAACAAGTTGAAACCATGTTTAGGATCATAAGAAGATTGACGTCTTTGAGAGTAGTCAACCATTAATGAATAGTTAGCTGATTTAACTTTAGAAGAAGATCCTTCTTTAGTGTTAGAAAAACGTTGTGTTAAACGTCCAAAAACCCTCCAGTCAAATGTTTTTGCATGACCAAAATTTTGGAAGTTTAATAAAGAGCTATTTCTATCATAAAGACTTCTATCGAAATAATTCAAAGATCCACCGAATGATAAGTTTACAGATGGCCCTGTATTTACGTCAATTTTAGCCTGACCAGAAATCGTTTGACTTCTTGCGTTCATTCTATGTTTTGATATTTCGAAATCATTTTGCTTTAACAAAGTTGCACGCAAAATTGAATTATCTTGTCCAGTTGGATCTGTTACCAATACCAATGGAGAATTCATCAATGAATCTCTCATATCTTTTTTAATACGGTAACTTCCTCCATTTAATGGACGGTTATCAACTTCATTCAAGTAACTTCCAGAAACTAAGAATCCCAAAATAGGTTTCACTTTAGCACCTGTAGAATCTTTTTTCATGAATAATGGTCCAGAGAACATACCCTCTACCATATTATAAGCGTAACGATCTAATCCGTATGCTCTTCCGTCATATCCGTCTTTATCTTTACCTTTAAAGTAAAAACCAGAAGTTACACCTTCAATACTACCAAAGTATTTTGAAGACGGACCTCTTGTAGTTACAGAGATAATACCTCCAGTAACGTCACCATAGTTTGCTGGAAGACCACCTGTAATTACAGATACCTCTTCAATAGCAGATTTTGGCAAGTTGGAAGACCCCCTTACTTTAATACCATCGATGTAGTAATACGTAGCATCAGAACGCGAACCTCTTACACTAATGTCTCCAGTCCCTTCATCTGCATTAACCCCACCAACAGTTCTAGCAACACCTGCAGCATCACGAACAGCTAAACGCGAAATATCTTCACGTGTAACAGTCGCACCTGAAGCACCACCATCCTTGTTAATTAATGGAACCTTGTAGGCTACAATAACAAGATCGTCAATGTTTTTAACATCTTTTGGTTTTGAAATTTCTAAGTTGTCCAAGAAAGTAATCCTGTCCGTACTTACAATAACCCCTGTGGTTGCAGATGGCTGATAACCATCTCCCTCATTTCTTACTTCAACATCGTAAGATCCTGGAGCAAGTGAATTCACTTGAAATTTACCGTCATCATCGGTATTTGCCCCCCCTTTTACCGTTCCATTTTGCAAAAGCAACACTTTTGCGTATGGTACTGGTGTTTTTGTGTCACCATCAATAACAGAACCTTTTATCGACCCTAAACCGGATTGCGAAAAAGAATATGCCATTGATAACAGAACACTTACAATCAACAAATGTAGATTTCTTAACATAAGTACAGTCCTTTATTTTAACTTATTTTATTGCCAATGAAGCCGTAAATATAGAAAATATATATTGTTATTAACGCTATGTTAAAAAAAATAAAATTTTCATTTCTTAACTTACATTAACAAATATAAACTAAAAGATTTAAAATAAAACAAATGCTGAATGATCGAATACGACTTAAATAGCATAATTTTGAACCGTTTAATTTCATTCGGTTACTTTTCAAGAACAAAATCTTACAGATAAATAAAAAGATGCCCATTTTGAATTTTTTTCTAAAAAAAACAAGTTCCATTTTTTTCATAGTTTTACCCCCATGTTTCAATTTCAAACAGTAAAAATAAACCAGTCGATCATTTACTTATTGAATTATGATGCATTGGAGATAGCAGAACATGAAGGCAGTTTGTCAGCAACAGAGCTGGAACGACTTGCTACTTTTACAAGTGATAAAAGAAAACAGGAATTTGTTGCTACTAGAATATTAAAACATCATTATTTCCCAGTTGAACAAATACAATATAATGAACAGGGAGCGCCCTATTTTTCAAACAACTCCTTTATTTCAATTAGTCATTGCAAAGGAGTTTCAGCACTTGCAATAAATGAGCATCATCCAATTGGATTAGATTTGGAATGGATTAATCCAAAAGCAAAAAAACTGCAGTCAAAATTCTTAAATAAAGAAGAGCAAGAGCTACTGGATACAACAAATGAAACGCTTATGACCCGTTCATGGTCTGCTAAAGAATCGCTCTACAAATTAGCTCAAATGAAAGGTGCTATTTTTAAAGAAAACTTAATAATTCGCTCACATTCTGCAGGTAGTGATGATTACTTTGATTGTCAAATTAGAAAAAACAAAGTAAAATATTCAGTACATTTGACTTCAAGAAGGTTAGACAACCTAATTATTACTATTAATTCACGCAACTTGCAAGCATTTTGAGTATCATTAATCACATTTCAAAAAAGAAACTAATTGCTGTTTTAATCGATCCTGAAAAAAATCAGAATAGAGCGACTTTAGACAGATTGATCAATAGAATTCAAGCATCGAATATAGATTTTGTTTTTGTTGGAGGAAGTACAGTAACTGAGGAAGAGTTTTCATTCACGATTTCCTATCTTAAAGAAAACATAGCATTACCAATAGTAATTTTTCCAGGCTCATCACATCAAATTTCAAATGAAGCGGATGGCATTTTGTTACTCAATTTAATTTCTGGTAGAAATCCTGATTTCTTAATCGGTCATCACGTTAGTGCAGCACAAAAAATTGCTACTAGTGATTTGGAAGTTATTTCAACCTCTTATTTATTGATTGACGGTGGAAGTCAATCATCAGTTGCGTACATTAGTCAGACAACTCCTATACCTCAGCACCAAATTTCAATCACATACAAAACGGCATTGGCCGGCAAATTGATTGGTCACAAAGCACTATTTTTAGATGCAGGAAGTGGCGCACATGACTCGGTTTCATTGGAAATTGTTCAGGAAATGAAAAAGCTGAATCAACCATTGATTGTAGGTGGTGGAATTCGTTCAATAAAGCAGATTGAACAACTACATGAATATGGTGCTAATGTAGTGGTTATAGGAAATAAGATTGAAGAAGATTTAGACTTTTTATTAGATATTAGAAACTATAAGTTAGCAATCCAATAAAAAAGGACTCACTAGGAGTCCTTAAATTTTATTGCCCATATAACCAAGCTTTATAAAGATCGAAGTAGCTTTTGGATTCAACCACTACTACTCCCCCCATTGTATCACCATACTTAGCAGGTAAAGCACCGGTATAGACTGTCATACTATTAATTGCAGAACTTGGGATATTATAAACATCATTCGACTTTATTCCATCTACAATATACAGCATATCCCCCTTCCTTGCTCCACGAAATACCAACTCGCCATCTTCAGTTTGTCGCACTTCAGAAGACATAGATGTAATCAAAGCCTTAGGATCATTTTTCGCAACACTTTGAGAAATTTCTTTTGCTTTTAATGTTGGAACGGGCAAATCTCCTCCGATCATAACAATTCCCGGTGTAATGTCTATCCCTTTCAAAGTAGTTCCAGAAACAGCCAATACGACATCTCCCAATCTAGTTAAATTGTTGGGAGTAACATAGACAGGATGCACATTGATAGTATCTCCTTCAAACTTAATTTTTACGGTATAGGTACCAGCAGGTACAGCGCTTAATCGAAACATTCCATCGATATCTGCTACCGCTTGATAAGTACCACTAATATCCTGGATAAAAACTGGTGCGAAAGGAACGCGTTCTTTTGTTTCCTTGTCAACTAAATAACCATGAATTTCTCCTAAAGCTTGTTGTGCCATTGACGCTAAACCTACCATCAAAAAAACACTCGTGATTAAATTTTTCATACGTTTTGAATTTTATTTTCAATAGAGATGAAACACTAATGATAATTCCATAAAATTTATGAAAAATAATGCAATTGAATTTTATCTGCCAACACATTACTCAACTTAAAGTAACTTTCGACAGTCCAACCACCAACATGAGGTGACAGCAAAACCTTAGGGCATTCAATCAATTTTTTGAAAGCGAAAGGCATCTGGTTACCAAAAACAGATTCAAAGCTACTACTTTCAAATTCCAAGACATCAAGCACAGCTCCTCGAACCTTTTTGGATTCAATAGCATCCATGAGAGCTTCGGTATTCACGATTTTACCTCTTGAAAGATTTATTAAGAAGAAAGGATTTCTTACAGATTTGAAAAAATCGTCATCTGCCCAAAAAATAGTTTCTTCGTTTTGGGGAATATGAAAACTAATAACTTCAGACTTTTCATACACTTCCTCCAAACTAACTTGTTTTACATTTTCAGACAAATTGATTGTCTTATACTTATCATAAACCAAAATAGTACAATCGAAACCTTGTAAAACCTTTGCAAATGCTTTTCCGTTATTTCCATAACCGATAATTCCTACTGTCTTTCCAGTCAATTCCAAGCCACGATTTCCTTCACGATCCCAAATTCCTTGACGCACTTCGAAATCGCCCTTCTTTAACTGATTGAATAGTGCCAACAACATACCTAAAGCATGTTCAGCTACAGCAGTTCGATTGCCTTCTGGCGCATTAAACAACGTAATATTTCGACTGCTTGTAAATTTTTCATCAATATTCTCCATTCCAGCTCCTGATCGAGCTATAAATTTCAAAGACTTGGCATCACCAAGAAGCTTTTCATCCATTCGGAATCTGGAACGGACAACTATACCAACGATCTCATCAGCCAAAGCTGACTTTGTTTCTAGGAAATCTAGGTGTGTTCCATCTATACATTCGTATCCCATCTTTTCAAGTCGCTCTTGTAAAACAGCGTGAACGGAATCGATAAATAAAACTTTCATGTTATAAATGATATAGTAACATTCCGATTGTAAAGTAGATAAACAATCCCAAAATGTCATTTAAGGTTGTAACAAAAGGACCAGTTGCTAAAGCAGGATCAATTTTATATTTATCCAATAGCAATGGAATAACAGTTCCAAATACAGAAGCAAAAATAATAACTGTAAATAAGGATAAGCTCACGACTAATGCTAATGTCTGCCCTTCAAAGAATGCTGAAATAATATAGATAATCGTTGAAAGTAGCACCCCATTAATTAAAGCAACAACCATTTCTTTACTCACCCGCTTAAATATACTTGCAAACATAAAATCACCTTTAGCTAAAGATTGCACAACGATAGCAGAAGATTGTACACCAACATTTCCACCCATTGCAGTAATTAGAGGAATAAAAAATGCAAGAGCAGGAATTGCTGCAATTTCAGATTCAAATCCTGAAATCACTTGTGAACCAAGAATTCCACCAAGTAATCCGATGATCAACCAAGGAAGACGCGCTCTAGAAATTTTCCAAACCGATGATGTAAATTCAATTCGCTCAGAGATACCAGAAGCTAATTGCAAATCTTTATCGGCCTCCTCGCGAATATAATCGACCATATCATCAATAGTAAT